>OGWV01001021.1_pt1 | contig 17559 bp, 14 predicted proteins | sample 1576081 | NCBI WGS metagenome assembly OGWV01 (sample SAMEA3541541, study PRJEB24748) | human gut metagenome | biome: human gut; feature: human-associated habitat; material: faeces | place: China | collected 2012 | reverse complement strand
TCTACGAGCTGGCTGTCTTATACGGGGCCGACGCGGCGGCAGCCTCCCTCATCGCAGTCATCCCGCTGACGCTGGTGTCCCGGCTCTTCGCCATCCTGCTCAAAACGCCGGTAACGGTCTTTCTGCTGACCGGCATCTTCCCGCTGGTCCCCGGCGCGGGCATCTACTACACCGCCTACTACTTCATCCAGGGCGAGAATGCCCTTTCGCTGGCCAACGGCATCTCCACCTTCAAGGTGGCCGTGGCGCTGGCTGTGGGCATCGCGCTGGTGCTGGGCCTGCCCATGCCAAAGGGGCATAGGTGGAAGAGCAAATAAGCTGTAACAGCAAAAAGCACCCGCAGCGCTGTTTCCCCATGATATGGAAACATGCTGCGGGTGTTTCTTTGTTCAAAAATGCGCTTTATCGCGCAGTTTCAATTATGCAGTGACCATCTCAATTTCCGCAACCGGCTTTTCTGCCGTCCAGTCAACGTCAAACTCTGTCAGCTCCTCGTTCTTCAGCTTAAAGGTTTTATTTGTACGAATATCTTTCAGAGTCTTCTCGATCTGCTCCTTCTTGACCTTGCCGCCCTTTACGACACTGACGGTTTCTGTATACGAGCCGCCGTCAACCTGCGTCCGACCCAAAATATTGCTTTCATACCAGTACTGGACTTCAACATCTGCCATTACAGGGTTTTTGCTGCTATCGCAGCCAGAGAGAACACCCGCTGCTACCACAGCCAAAGTCATCACACCAGCGCTCTTCAGGAAATTACGACGAGTCATATTAGTCATTTTCTTGCACCTCATAAACTGTTTTGTTTCTTCTTGTTTTCCTTTGCGCGTCTCCGCAAAAGGCGGTTAGTTTGCCATAACTAATGATAGGGCATCTTCTGCTTTTTGTCAATATTTTCCCAGCATGTTAGCGTTCATTAACATTATATCATCATTTTTTATTTCCGGTTTATGGATTTTTCTCTCATTTCTTCGTCTCGCAGACGTGTCTTGTCCGTGTTTGCCGCCGCTTCCAAATTCCTTGCACTGCTCCTGCTCCTATGCTATAATCAGGCTGTACTTATATAGTAAAGGAGTGTCTGCCGATGTCTGTTATGGAAACGCTCAACACCCGCCGCACCTACCGCCGCTTCGCCCAGAAGCCGGTGTCACAGGATGTGGTGGACGATATGGTGGAGGCCCTGCGCCTGTCGTCCTGCGGCGCGAACCGTCAGGCCGTGAAGCTGGTGGTTGTGCAGAGCCCTGAGATGGTGAAAAAGGTCCATCCGCTGGTCAAGTGGGCCGCCTATCTGCCGCCGGAGCAGGGCGCTCCCAAAGCCGACGAGCAGCCTGTGATGTATCTGGCCGTCGTGCAGGATAGCTCCATCCCCGGCGACCTGAACACCGACACCGGCATCGCGCTGGCGAACATCACCCTCGCCGCATGGGCCAAGGGCGTGGGCAGCTGCATCATGGGCGCCATCAACAAGCCCGCCCTGAGCGAGCTGCTGGGCATCGCCGCGCCGGACAAGCTGGCGTTCATGGTAGCTCTTGGCTGCCCCACTCACGCCGCCAGAGTCGTACCGATGACGGAGGCAAAAATATATCTAAAGAAAATATAGCAGCTTCCATTTTCCATGCAGTAGCCGTACAGACCACTGTCACACTTGCACGCGGTTGCAATATCGTAGCTCCGGTATTATTCTGCGGTGGCCCATTGACTTTTATTCCGGCCCTTCGGAAAGCATTTGCCAACTATCTGAATCTGTCACAAGATACAGATTTCATATTACCGGAAAAAGGAAATCTGATCCCTGCCTGGGGAGCAGCATTGGCAGAGAACAATGAAGAAAGTATTCATCTCTCCAACCTGATACAGGTAATAGAAAACAAACTAAGTGTTACCTCACCTTTCCAGAGTGATCTTTCTCCTATATTCGACAGTGAGGAAGAATATCGGTCATGGAAAAAAGAAAAAGACCAGTATAAAATTCAATATGCCAGTCTGCGTCCCGGATTACAGGAAGCAACTATCGGCATAGACTCCGGCTCTACTACCACCAAAATCGTAGTACTCGACAACAATCATCGTATCCTTTACTCCTATTATCACGACAACAACGGAAACCCTATAAAAACAGTAGAGAACGGCTTGCAGAAACTATATGAAGAATGCCGGAGACGAGGAACTACCTTGCGCATAAAAGGAGGATGTTCTACCGGTTACGGAGAAGATCTGATAAAAGCGGCTTTCCACATGGATGCGGGAATCATTGAAACCATCGCTCATTATGCTGCTGCCAAACATATCAGCAAAGAAGTTTCTTTTATCCTGGATATTGGAGGGCAGGATATGAAAGCCATCTTTGTGAACGACGGAGTAATCAACAGAATCGAAATCAATGAAGCCTGTTCCTCCGGTTGCGGTTCTTTTATCAGCACATTTGCGCAATCGCTGGATTACAGTGTGGAGGACTTTGCCAAAGCAGCTTGTTTTTCGCAAGCACCATGTGATCTGGGTACACGTTGCACAGTCTTCATGAACTCCAAAGTAAAACAGGCACAGAAGGAAGGCGCAAGCGTCGCAGATATCTCTGCAGGTCTTGCTTATTCCGTTATTAAGAACGCCCTTTTGAAGGTAATCAAGCTGACCGATCCGAAGTCACTTGGCAAAAATATCGTCGTACAGGGCGGAACCTTCTATAACGATGCGGTTCTTCGAAGCTTCGAGCTTATCTCCGGCAGGGAAGCAATCCGTCCGGACATCGCCGGTATCATGGGAGCCTTCGGTGCAGCCCTGATTGCGAGAGACCGTTATGAGGAAGGCGACCAGACGACCATGCTCTCCAAGGAGGCGATGGAGGCACTCACCTACGAGACGAAGATGGCACGTTGTAAGGGATGTACAAACAACTGTCTCCTTACGATTAACCGTTTTACTGGTGGCAGACAGTTCATCACAGGTAACCGTTGTGAACGCGGTCTTGGATTAAAGAAAAACCAGCACGACATGCCAAATTTATTTGAATATAAATTCAATCGTTTGTTCTCCTACGAACCGCTGACCGAAAGTGAAGCGTACCGTGGTATCATCGGTATTCCACGTGTCCTGAATATGTATGAGAACTATCCGTTCTGGTTTACATTCCTGACGAAGCTCGGCTACCGGGTACTGCTCTCTCCGAAATCATCGAGAGACATCTATACCCTTGGTATCGAGTCTATCCCAAGTGAGTCGGAATGTTATCCAGCAAAGATCTCGCATGGTCATGTTATGTGGCTGTTGAAGCAGGGAATCAAGACAATTTTCTATCCTTGTATTCCTTACGAGCGTAACGAGACACCGGATGCAAACAACCACTACAACTGCCCGATTGTCACAAGCTACGCAGAGAATATCAAGAACAACATGGAAGAGGTTTCCGCACCGGATGTCACCTACATCCGTCCGTTCCTTGCACTTGATAATAAAGATGCACTAAAGGATCGTCTGCTGCGTGAATTTTCGAAATATACAAACGTCACAAAGGAAGAAATAAACGAAGCGGTTGAGGCTGCTTATGCAGAGGCAGATGCAGTCAAAGCGGACATTCAGAAAAAGGGTGAAGAGACGATCGCTTATCTGGAGAAGACCGATAAACTCGGTATCGTGCTTGCCGGTCGTCCATACCATCTGGATCCGGAGATCAACCACGGACTTCCGGAGCTTATTAACTCGTATGATATCGCTGTTTTAACAGAAGACTCTGTTGCACATCTTGGCAAAGTAGAGCGTCCTTTGATCGTATCCGATCAGTGGATGTACCACTCCCGTCTGTACAAGGCTGCAAACTACGTCAAGTCAAGCAGGAATCTGGAGCTGATCCAGTTAAACTCCTTCGGCTGTGGTCTGGATGCCGTTACAACGGACTGTGTCAACGATATCCTGACAAACTCCGGTAAGATCTATACCGTATTAAAGATTGATGAAGTCAGCAACTTAGGTGCGGCACGTATCCGTATCCGTTCGCTGATCAGTGCAGTCAATGTCAGAAGAAAGCATAATTTTACACCATGCCCGATGCCAAGTAATTATAACCGTGTAGAATTCACAACAGATATGAAGGATTATACTGTATTGGTACCACAGCTCTCCCCAATTCATTTCAATGTATTGGCTCCAGCGATGCGCCATATGGGATTAAATATTGAGATTCTTCCGGATGCAACAAAAGAAGTCATTGATACCGGCTTAAAATATGTAAACAACGATGCCTGCTATCCTTCTTTGATCGTTGTAGGTCAGATGATGCATGCCATCACATCCGGCAAATATGACATCAATAAACTAGCACTTATTATGACACAGACCGGCGGTGGCTGCCGTGCAACAAACTACGTTGGCTTTATCCGTCGTGCACTTGCGAAGGCCGGCTACCCACAGATTCCGGTGATTGCCCTCTCCGTACAGGGCTTTGAGAATAACTCCGGTTTCGTATGGAATATGAAGACGGTCAAATGCGCGATGCAGGCGCTCGCAATCGGAGATCTGTTCATGCGCGTTGTCTACCAGACTCGTCCATACGAGAAGGTAAAGGGATCTGTCAATAAGCTGCACCACAAATGGGAACATGCAGCCATCCGTTGCATGGAAAATGGCGGTCGCGGATTCAGTAAACTGGTACATGATATCGTCAAAGACTTCGACAACGTGCCTTTGAATGAAAATATAAAGAAGCCACGTGTTGGTATCGTTGGCGAGATTCTTGTTAAGTTCCTCCCATCTGCCAACAACCACTTGGTAGAGCTTCTGGAGGCAGAAGGAGCCGAAGCGGTTATGCCGGATCTGCTGGACTTCTTCCAGTACTGCTTCTACAACAACAATTACAAATACGAATATCTTGGCAAGACGAAGAAATCTGCAAGAAACGGTAACCTCGGTATCGCTGCACTCGAAGCTCTGCGCCACCCGGTAGTCAGTGCCTTAAAGAAGAGTAAGCGGTTCCATCCACCTGTACATATTAAGACCTTGGCAGAATATGCCCGCCCGATTGTATCCATCGGTAACCAGACCGGTGAAGGCTGGTTTCTGACCGGTGAGATGATTGAGCTTATAAAGAGTGGTGCCAGCAACATTGTATGCTGCCAGCCATTTGCCTGTCTTCCAAACCACATTGTCGGTAAGGGTGTTATCAAATCCCTGCGTCATGCATATCCGGATGCCAACATCGTCGCAATCGACTATGATCCGGGTGCATCAGAAGTTAACCAGGTAAACCGTATCAAGCTGATGCTTGCAACGGCAAGAAAGAACATGGAAGAAAACGATAACAAATAAAGCAACAAAAAAGAAACGGTTTTCAAATTGAAAATCGTTTCTTTTTTATTGCTATGCAAATGAAACTTCCAAAGGAAAAATGATTCTCTCCTCTTCCCGATTCAATTAAGAATCCAGCAGGAAATCTGCCAGAATCACATTGCTGACATCTATCCCGGCATCTGTCAGATAGATCCGGTCACCTTCGCTTGCCATGAAGCCTTCTCCGATATATTTATTCAGGACGCTTCCATATACCTCATAGATATCTTTATTGAATCGTTCCTTGAAGTCCTCCCGGCTCACGCCACAGGTCATCCGCAGACCAAGGAACATGAATTCCTCCATCCGTGCATCTATGTAGATATTCGTCACATTCTCACGCAATGTCCGCGTCGTATCATTATACAGAATCTCCATATTATCTGTCTCTACAAACTTGTCAGACAGGTTTTCCATCAGCTCAATATATTTGAAGATATCACGCATGTTGTTGAACCGTTTCCCCTGGAAATACGAGGATGCGCCAATACCAAAGCCGATATACTCGCCGCCCGTCCAGTAAACCATGTTATGCTTGCACTCATATCCCGGCTTTGCATAATTGGAAAATTCGTAACGGTCATAACCGTGTGCCGCCAGAAGCTGTTTCGTAATCTCATACATCCGGCGATCCACCATCTCCGGTGGCAGTTCACTTAAGATCTGCGGATCTTTTGCAAACGGCGTACCCTCCTCGATACTCAAGGAATATGCAGATATATGCTCTGGTCCAAACTCAATTACACGGGACAACGTATCGACATAGGTATGAATCGTCTGCCCCGGAAGCCCGGACATAATATCAATGTTAATATTCTGGAATCCCGCGCGTCTCGCTGCATTGTAGCTTGCCACAAACTGGTCAAAATTATGAATTCTTCCCAGTTTCTTTAACATATCATCATCGCAAGACTGTAACCCGATGCTGATCCGGTTAATACCCGCCGCCTTATAGCCATTTAACTTCTGATGGCGCAACGTCCCCGGGTTCGCCTCGATCGTCACCTCAGCATTCTTCTCCACATGGAAATACCGGCGGATAAATGCCATGATATTTGTGATCAGGGATTCATCTAACAGGGATGGTGTTCCACCCCCGATAAAGATACTGCGCACCCCGTAGTCTGCAACGATTGGCGCATACATCTTGATCTCCTGACACAGGCAATCAACATAGCGAAGCATCGTTCCATAGCTTTCCCCATCAAACGACAGGAAATCACAGTATTTGCATTTTACGACGCAAAACGGTATATGAACATATAAGCTCACATATTTTTTCATTCGTTTTTCCTACTCCTCATCTAACTTCAGTACACTCATAAACGCCTTCTGTGGAATCTCTACGTTTCCGACCTGACGCATACGCTTCTTTCCTTCCTTCTGCTTCTCCAGGAGCTTTCTCTTACGCGAGATATCTCCACCGTAGCATTTTGCAAGCACATCCTTACGCATCGCCTTGACCGTCTCTCTGGCAATAACCTTGGAACCAATGGCTGCCTGAATTGGGATCTCAAAGAGCTGTCTTGGAATCTCCTCTTTTAACTTCTCACACATCTTTCTGCCACGCTCATAAGCAGTATCCTTGTGCAGGATAAAGGAAAGTGCATCGACTTCTTCTTTATTGATCAGGATATCCAGCTTGACAAGATCGGAACGGACATAGCCCTTCATCTCATAGTCAAATGATGCATATCCGCGCGATCTGGACTTTAACGCATCAAAGAAATCGTAGATGATCTCATTCAGTGGCAGATCGTATTTTAAGAGCGCACGTGTCGTCTCCATATATTCCATACTCTTGTAGACACCACGGCGTTCCTGACAAAGCTGCATGATCGCACCGACATATTCTGTTGTCACCATGATCTCCGCACTGACAAATGGCTCCTCCATATATTCGATCGTCGAAGGGTCCGGCAGGTTTGATGGATTCGTCAGCTCCATTACCTCACCGTCTGTCTTATGCACACGGTAGATAACGCCCGGTGCTGTTGTCACCAGATCCAGATTGTATTCGCGCTCTAAACGCTCCTGAATGATCTCCAAATGAAGCAAACCAAGGAATCCACAACGGAAACCAAAGCCGAGTGCAATGGAAGTCTCCGGCTCATAGCTTAACGATGCATCGTTTAACTGCAACTTCTCCAAAGCATCTCTCAAATCCGGATATTTCGCACCATCCGCCGGATACAATCCACAGTAAACCATCGGATTTACTTTCTTATAACCTGGCAACGCCTCTGCACATGGGTTGTCCGCATCCGTGACGGTATCACCAACCGTCGTATCCTTTACATTCTTCAGACTGGCAGTAATGTATCCAACCATACCGGCTGAAAGTTCATCGCATGGGATAAACTGTCCAGCTCCGAAAATTCCGACCTGTACAACCTCTGCCTCTGCTTCGGTTGCCATCATACGGATATTCGTTCCTTTTTTCACTGTACCGTCAAACACACGGCAGAAAATGATAACGCCCTTATAGGCATCATATAAGCTGTCAAAAATCAGTGCCTTGAGTGGTGCATCTGCATCGCCCTGTGGTGCTGGTATCTTTGTCACGATCTGTTCCAATACTTCCTCAATATTCGTACCATTTTTTGCGGAGATCCGAGGAGCATCGTGTGCCTCGATTCCGATCACATCCTCAATCTCCGCTACAACACGATCCGGATCTGCGGATGGCAGATCAATTTTATTGATGACCGGCATGATCTCCAGATTATGATCTACTGCCAGATAACAGTTTGCCAGTGTCTGTGCTTCAATTCCCTGCGCCGCATCGACGATCAGGATTGCACCCTCACAGGCTGCCAGACTCCGGGATACCTCATAGTTAAAATCCACATGTCCCGGCGTGTCGATCAGATTGAAGATATATTCCTCTCCATCCTCTGCCTTGTAGACAATACGCACAGCCTGTGCCTTGATCGTAATGCCTCGTTCCCGCTCAAGATCCATATTGTCTAACACCTGATTCTGCATCTCACGGCTTGTGAGTAGTCCGGTCTTCTCAATGATCCGGTCCGCCAATGTTGATTTGCCATGATCAATATGTGCAATGATACAGAAATTTCGTATTTTACTTTTATCCAAATGTGCCATATACTTTTACAACCTCATAATTTCCGATTTCCTGTCACCACAAAACGCATGATGACCCGCGTATATCAGTACGCTCTTAGTTGTCAAAAGTATACCACACTTTCCTACTCTTGTGCAATCAGCACTTTATAGAGAATTGCACCAAGTGGCACCATTGCGTTTTTCGCCTCAGCAACCGTATTGGTCTGTGCCCCAACTTCAATCAGGGATGAACGCGGCATTTTATTTAAGTTAAAACAGTACCCCCGCACATAGATGCGACGCATCAGATCCCCATACAATTCTTTTCCTGCCAGATGCATCTGCAGACTGAATGCCAGATTCTCCTGCCGGTATGGATTGTACAGATAATCAATCTCCCCATTCTCATTTGTCCGGCTCATGCCATTTAAAAACATGATCTGCGCAGTCGGCACACCATCGATGTCCCGTACAAGCCGCACATCCTCCCGGACTCCATCCCGATGAATATCCAATACCACCTCAATCGACGGATACTGCTGCAAGATTGCATCTATACCATCACTTGCATAATCATACGCCAGGCTTCGATCCTCTACTCCATCCACCACATCATAGACAGTACGGTCATGATAAACCGGAATGCCATAATCTTCCTCCAGAATGCGTGTAAGCTCATCCCCCAGTCCGATCACAGTATCCTCGATCACACCCGGACGGCTGTCCGCAAACGTTTCACTGCCATGTGTATGATAAATCAGGACTTTATACTCCCCCGAAGCGGGATCAATATGCAGATCTTTTGATAACAGCGTATCCGCAGCCAGTTCCTCCGCGGTAACATTCGTAGAACTATCGATTGTATAACAGTTTCCGACCAGGAAATCATAATTATTTAACTGTTCCATCGAATATGTAATACCCGCTGGGATGGAAAGCGGTTGCACCATAGTTTCTGCAGTCTCCGCATCTCCATCGGAAGCGACTGTCACTGCTTCCGTTGTCGGTTCCGCTTCTTCGCTTCCGGTCTCACACGAAAAAGCCGTCTCGGTATCCATGCCGGTCGAAACGGCGACCTTATCCCACCGGTTTCCGGTCGTATCCACCTCCGAATCCGCAAGCACCGGAACAAACAGATTCCGAAGCTTCGAACCGGTCGTATCCACATGCAGGACAGGCGCCACAGTCTCTTGGAAGAACGCCTGTGCCTGACCGGATAGCATTGTAACATCCAGCCGTACCAGTACACCCAGACATAATGCACATACCAGACACGTCAATATAATTTTCACCCAATTTCTCTCCATACCTTAAATATATGCAGAGCCACCGGTATTATGTTAGAAAACGGTTGATTGCCTCTGAGATTGTGAAGCTGACACGACCGATCAGCTCATCAATATTTTTCGGTGTTACAAACATGGAGGATACCGTCGGCGTCTGGATAAATTCAACAATTTCTTTCTCATATTGCCGAAGGACCGATACCGGTAATTTTTCCAACAGTCCCTCCATCGCATGACTGATCATTGCTGGCATTGAAATCACAGTCGGTACACCAACCGCAATCACGGGAACCCCCAGCGTCTCTTCATTCAATGATAATCTGCGGTTTCCAACACCAGCCCCCGGTGTAATTCCAGTATCGCACACCTGTATTGTCGTATTTAACCGTTCCGCCTCTCTCGCTGCAAGTGCATCGATACAAATCACAACATCAGGATTGATCTCCCTGCACAGGGATTGTATGATCGTACTCGTCTCAATTCCAGTCTGCGCCATAACACCAGGGCAGAGTGCAGAGATTTCCATAGAATGTTTCACAACACCTTCCCGAAGTAGATGTCTTGTGATATAGAGATGATCGACAACACTTGGTCCAAGTGCATCCGGCGTGATATTTCGGTTTCCAAGACCAATCACCAGAATATGGTCTGCCCCATGAAGCAATTCTTTTAAGACATCGTGCAGCGCCAGTACAAATGGCATATGGATATTCTCATCCTCCGAACAAAGCTTTGAACTCTCCAAAGTTATATAATTTCCGATCGGTTTTCCGAGGATCTCTGCCCCTGTCTGATCGAGCACACGGATGTGTGTCTTGGTCAGTCCGTATTCAGAATCCTCATAGGTTTCCACCCGGACACCAGCAATATCATTTTTCTCGGAGATATCTTCCTTTAACTCCAAGGCAAGGTCGGTTCGTACATAATTTTCAAGCATAAAAAATACTACTCCTTTTTCGGAGTAGTATTTCCTTTTTTTCTGATTTTATGTAATTACTGTGGCACCGCACCACCGACATAAGCCGGCTGACTGGATGCGCCCGGTGCACCAGTTCCTTTCGCTCTCAATACGATCTGGATTGCCTCTAAACGCTTTGCATGTCCGGTTGTACCTGCCGGATCGCCATTTTTCGCCCAGCCCATCCAGCCGTATGTCTGGCAATGTACCCGGTAATATACATCATATTTCTCTGCCAGTGCTCCGGTCAGCTTAATCTGGATTGCCTCCAGACGCTTTGCCTGTCCAATCGAGCCTGCCTGCGCGCCATTCTGACGCCAGCCCTGCCAGCCATAGGTCTGTCCATGCACACGATATACGACATTTCCAGACGTCTCTGTCAAGTTCGTGATAGAAATTGATTCCAAACGTTTTGCATGTCCGGTTGTACCGCCTGTCGTACCATCAAAAACGGTACCGGTCCAGCCGTATGTCTGTACATGTGTGTTATATCCAATCAATGGAGACACATACACCTTTGAAGTGTTGCCCGGTGCCATGCCGCCTTTTTCAACAAGCTTAATCTGGATTGCTTCGAGTCGTTTCGCATAATTCGTCGAACCTGCAGTCTGTCCGTTCTTCGCCCAGTCTAACCAGCCATAGGTCTGGCACTGCACACGGTAATAGACATCGTATTGCTCTGCCAGCTGTCCCGTCAACCGAATCCGAATTGCCTCTAATCGCTTTGCAAGCCCTGTCAGACCTGCAATATCGCCATCCATCGTCCAGTCCATCCATCCAAATGACTGACAATGTACCTGATACTCAACGCTTCCCTCGATGCCGGTATTGTTCCGAATCTTGATTGCCTCAAGCCGTTTTGCCTGTCCAACCGTACCACTGATACCACCATCATACGTTTCCTCTTTTTCCCAGCCATATGTCTGAATATGTGTTGCATAGACGATTTTTGCATCCGCTGGAGCAGTCTCCCCGGTTGGTACCGGAATGTTGATCTTCGAAGAAAAGCTTCCATCGGTTGAATAATAGAAGTTCATATCAACGCGGCCTTCAATGCCTGGAACCGTTCCAGAGCTTGTATACTGCCAGTATGAATATGCACCTGTATAAGTCGCAGTTGAATTATACTGTGCCAGCCAGATTGGATATCTGCTGGCGATCGTAGATGCATTCATATCGTTGGTAAGCATTGACTTGTTTGCATACAACATTGGTGTATAGCCTCTTGTTGCCACGTAGCTGCAGAATGCCAGACAGACATTCGTTGCCTGTTCCCGTGTCAGGTTCGCCGTTCTCAGTCTGCCTCCGGTTGGAGAATCGCTGGCATACTCAAAGTCCATTGCAATTGGAAGATCAATTGAGATGCCATATGTATGAAGATAGTTGATCGTATACTGTGCTTCCTCTGCGGCTTCCTTCTCTGTGATCGCCTGCGAGAAGAAATAAACTCCTATCTTGATGCCTGCCGCCTTCGCACCTTTCAGGTTCTCCAGTGCACGGGAATCATGGTATAAGGTTCCTGCTGAACCCCAGCCTCGTCCGCCGACCTTGATAAATGCAAAATCAATCCCGGAGGCTTTAACTGCATTCCAGTCAATCTGTTTGTTCCAGGTAGATACATCAATACCATTATAAATATGACAGTTTTTAAACTGCTTTGCATGTGTATAGCCTTCTCCATATGCTTCCGATGTAATCGAAAATGCCATCGTGAAGAACAAAATACACGTCAGTATCCATGCCGTTACTTTGTTGAATTTCTTACGTAACTTCATAAAAGCACAACTCCTTTATCATTTTTTTGCTTTCATTTATCAAAAATACAACCACATTTTAGCACATCCGCACCGGGTTGTCTACCGCAAGCGCAATCGCCTGTACGCACTGCTCCATTGTCTTCCCATCACATGGAATCGTGAGCTGCGCATATTTCTCATAATATGGTTTGCGCTCCTCGTACAGATCTGCTAATGTCTTTCCAGGCTTCATTGCGATACCACGCGTCGAGATATTATTCACGCGACGGATAATCTCCTCACAGCTTACATCGAGATACACGATCAGTCCCTGTTCGCCTAAATGCTTCATCGCTTCTTCCGAGAAAATCGCACTGCCGCCAGTCGCAATCACGGATGCTTCCGTGTTAATCTCCCGGAGCACCTGATTCTCAATCGCAAGAAATGCATCGATACCCTTCTCGTTGATAATATCGACCAATGTCTTTTTTTCTTGTCGCTGGATCAGCAGATCACCGTCGATAAACTGATAATTGATTGCCTTTGCGAGCAATACGCCGATCGTGCTTTTTCCACTTCCCGGCATACCGATCAATACTATATTTTTCTTCATCTGTTTTTCCTTTCCTACATCTGATGCCTTACAACCCGATACTCATCGCCGTTCTTATAATACGGACAACTATAATGGCTGTCCCCGTACAACCGGGCGATCTCATCCTCGTCCATACTCACGTCACAGACGTATTCCTCATATTCCTCATCATAGATCAGATACGCACATGTATCGCAGCTTGTCTGTATCTCTGTTTTTTTCTTTTTCTCCATTATTCAAGCACCACCTGTTCGTCTGTAATCCGGCAGATCTCTTCCCAGCTGTCCTTTGCCACATCATCATAAACCGCAACCGTCACAAATCCGGCTTTCTTCGCTGTATACATCGCACGTAAGCTGTCTTCAAAAATCACACATTCCACTGGAGTAATCCGCATATTCGCACAGGCAAGCTCATATACGGCCGGTGATTCCTTGCTCGCCCCCGCCATCGTACAGCTGACGATCGTATCAACATCCGCCATAAGCCCGGTCCGTTCTAGTACCATCTCACTTAAATGAATCTCGTTTGCCGTTGCAACCGCCACCTTATAGCCATCCCGTTTCATCCACTTTACAAGCTCGCGGGCATATGGCTTCAGCGGAATCGTATTCCGGTATTCCTCGATCACCATATTCTGGAAATCATTGAAGATCTCCTCCGAAGTCTTCGGGATGTCAAACTGTTCTTTGATGAAGTTCGCCGCCTGAATGAGTGTCATCGTCGCCACCTGATGGTGAAACTCCATGTCCGGATGGATGCCGTACCTGCCGATATATTCCACATCCAGTGTCCGCCACATCGGCATACTGTCAATCAGTGTTCCATCCATATCGAAAAGCACGCCCTTTTTACCCTGTAAGAGTGGCATCAGTTTCTGATATAATGCATCAAACGTTTCTGTCTTTGCAAGCATATCCTTCACCTGAGCCGTAAGCTTCTTCGTGGCTGTCTCAATTTCGTCCTGCGCAAAGATCGCAGATACCACCGCGACACCTGCCACATCACAGCCGACTAACTGATCGATATTCTCCGCACTGACACCCCCGATTGCCACAACCGGAATCTGCACAGCATGGCAGATCTCCCGCAGCGTCTTCAGAGGGAGTGCTGTTACATCCTGCTTGGTCGTCGTCACAAAGGCAGATCCGGAACCAAGGTAATCAGCACCCTGTTTTTCCGCAAGCAGAGCTTCCTCTACATTGTGGGCGGATACACCGATGATTGCCGCATCCCCAAGGATAGCTCGTGCCTCTTCCACCTGCATGTCGCCCTGTCCTAAGTGTACACCATCCGCCTGACAGGCTTTCGCCAGTGCCACATTATCGTTGATGATAAGCGGAACACCGTATCGCTGCGTCAGTTTCTTAATTTCCTTTGCCTCTGCAAGAAATGCATCTTCGGAAAGTTCCTTTTCCCGCAGCTGCACGATCGTCGCACCACCCTTAATTGCCGCTTCCACCGCATCTATCAGGGTTGCGTATCGTTTATTATTTACTGATTTTCTATCTGTTACAGCATAGACCTGTAACTGTTCTTTATTTATCTTCATTTTCTGTTTAATCTCCAGATTTTTACCTGACTTTTCTCTTTTACTCTCACGCCATTTTCCCGTAAAAATCGTTATAAAGATCTGACGTTTTCCTGTATCTGCCATCCATGGTCGATTGGCCCACTCCCTCTGCCGAGATCAAGACCTGACGAAAGTGCGCCACTAAGATAACTTTTGGCATAGCTGATACTCTGCGCAACCGAATATCCTTTTGCCAGTCCACACGCAATCGCAGAGGATAAAGTACATCCGGTACCATGTGTATTCGGATTGTCGATACGGGAACCGTGGAACCAGATCACTTCGGTTCCAACCAATACATCGCTGGCATCCTCAATCGCATGTCCGCCCTTAATCAGCACCTGGGAATGAAATCTGTCATACAGGCATCTTCCCGCCTGTTCCATATCCGTTTTGGACTGAATCGTCATTCCGGTAAGCAGCTCTGCCTCCGGGATATTCGGCGTGATCAGTGTCGCAAGTGGAAGAAGCATCTCTGTCAGACAGGAAATCGCATCTTCCTTTAACAACCGGCTCCCGCTTGTCGCAACCATCACCGGATCCACAACTATATTTTCCGCATGCCAGTCTTCAAGTGCTTCCGCGATTGTATTTATCAAGGCTTTATCGGATACCATGCCAATCTTCACAGCTTTTGGCGGAATATCCAAAAACACTGCGTCAATCTGCTTCCGCAGAAATTCCGGTGTCACATCCATAATACCGGTAACTCCCATCGTGTTTTGCGCAGTCAGTGCTGTGATGGCTGACATACCATAGCAGTCATTTGCAAGCATCGTCTTTAAGTCTGCCTGTATGCCCGCACCACCGGAGCTATCCGAACCTGCAATAGAAAGCACCGGAGCAAGGCTTCGATTGGTTAATTTCTTCTCATCCATCTATTTGTTTAACTCCTCAAAAAATAGAGCTGTCAATGACAGCCCTATTATTATACACGATTTATGCGCCTACGACAAATGTAAGTTCTGCCGTTACAGCAACTTTTCCATCAACCTTTGCGACAGCCTTTCCAGAACCGATTGGTCCCTTCTGGTCTGTGATCTCGCATTCCATCTCAATCACATCGCCCGGCGTGATCTGCTTCTTGAATCTCGCATTCTTGATGCCACCGAAAAATGCAGTCTTTCCTTTGTGCTCTTCCTCGGACAAAATTGCAATCGCACCAACCTGTGCGAGCGCCTCGATCACGAGTACGCCCGGCATGACATGCTGTGTTGGAAAATGTCCCAGAAACTGCATCTCATTCACGGATACACATTTCACACCCTTCGCCCATTTGCCAGGTTCAAAATCTGTGATTCGGTCAACTAACTGAAACGGATAACGATGTGGCAAAATCTCCTGTATCTGATTTGAATTTAATTCCATCTTCTTCTCCTTCGTCCTGCAATCTACGCTTCAAACTTCTTCAGCAGAATACTTGCGTTGTGTCCACCAAATCCAAGGGAGTTGGAAAGCGCATACTCTACCTGTATATCTCTTCCTTCATTCGGAACGATATCCAGATCACACTCTTCATCTGGAACCTGATAGTTGATCGTTGCAGGAATGAATCCATCATGCAATGCAAGTGCTGTGATTACAGCTTCTACCGCACCACTACCACCGAGCAGATGTCCGGTCATAGACTTTGTAGAGCTAACCATCAGCTTGTATGCATGCTCACCAAATGTCGTCTTGATCGCCATTGTCTCGCCTGCATCATTTAAGTGTGTGGATGTACCATGTGCGTTGATATAACCAACCTGCTCTGGCTTGATACCTGCATCCTTCACTGCCATTGCCATACAGGCTGCTCCGCCTGCTCCATCCGGACATGGAGCTGTGATATGGTATGCATCACAGGTTGCACCGTATCCTACAACCTCGCCCAGAATCTCAGCGCCACGTGCCTTCGCATGCTCATACTCCTCTAATACAAGTGCACCGGCACCTTCAAGCCCATCCATAACCGGCATCATCACGTCACTGACTATCAAATCGGGAATCTGTTCAACCGCTTCTTTCAATCCTTCCTTTCCATTGGAAGCTTCGTACACAATATACTGTTGGGATAGCAAAGACACAATATACTGGCGCATATCGTCATCATCTTCTACAACAAGTACACGATAACGGTTGTCATCTTCTACTGAAGCCGGTTTCTCTTCTTCGATAGGAGCAATACACTCCCTCCTTACTTTTTCCAGATAGGTATCTTCACGATTTTCAACAAACTCTACATTCGCCCCGGCAAAACACTCTTTTCCCAAGTTCAATTCCACCAAAAACTCGGCTCCATGTCCGGGTGTGCTTTCCACTGATATTTTCCCTTTATGCAGTCTCACTACATATTGCACCATATTCAACCCGATGCCACTACCAAACAGATCTGACTTGCTACCTTGCTCTACCTGGAAAAACGGATCGAATATCTTCGACAAATTCTCCTCCGAGATTCCTTCCCCACAATCTTTCACCGAAATCACAACACTGCCAGCTTTCTCCACTGAACGAACTTTTATCTGCGTGCCTTTGGGAGAGTGTTTCACAGCATTCGATAACAGATTGAAAATAACTTTTTCCATCAGGTCTGTATCCATCCAAAGATTATCCCCATAATAATCATTGTCATATCCGATTGTCAGCTCCTTCTTATGTAATAAATCCGAGAAACTATCAATCTGGCTGGTAAGGAAAGTCCCTATATTGACACGACTCAACTTTAATGTCATAGCTCCATACTCTAACTTTCGGAAATCCATTAGTTGGTTGACAAGCAAAAGCAGGCGATTCGAATTTTTATAAATCTGCTTCATCGGGAAAAGGAATTTATGAGGCAGCGTCTCATCCTGCAAAATATCTTCCGCCGGGCCGGTAATCAAAGTCAGCGGAGTACGTAATTCATGTGAGAAGTTGGTGAAAAGTTCTATCTTCATCCGATAATTACGTTCAATATTCTCTTTTTCTATTTCTTCTATCCTCCGCTGATATTTATCCGATTTCCGCTTGTAGAAATAATACAGCACGCCTCCCACCAGCATCAG
>OGWV01001016.1_pt1 | contig 17609 bp, 17 predicted proteins | sample 1576081 | NCBI WGS metagenome assembly OGWV01 (sample SAMEA3541541, study PRJEB24748) | human gut metagenome | biome: human gut; feature: human-associated habitat; material: faeces | place: China | collected 2012 | reverse complement strand
GCGGGAATCCCGCCGGGGCCCTTTTCGCAGACGAAGGAACGGCCTACTTCACAGCTGTAATCTCAAGACTCACGATATAGTCGGAAACATCAGATCCCGCGGGAAGGGCTTCCGCGATTTCACGGTACAGAGGATCCTCCATGGACTGCATGCTGCGGATGTATTCGGTCCTGGACGTGAGCTTCACGGACGAAAAACCGGCCTCATTCAGCATAGAGCGCGTATCATCCACGAGAACCGCGCCGGCCACGCACCCCACCCAGGCTTCGACCTTTCCGGCGATGGATTCGGGGAGGGGCTTCAGGAGATGGAGATCCGAGACGGCGGCGCGGCCGCCCTTCTTCAGCACGCGGTACACCTCGCGCCAGACCTGCGGCTTGTCAGGGGAAAGGTTGATCACGCAGTTCGATATAACAACATCCACGCTGGCGTCGGCCACGGGCAGATGCTCAATCTCGCCGAGCCGGAATTCCACGTTGTCGAGACCTGTCGTATCCCTGTAGACAGCGATGTTGTGCCGGGCCTTTTCCAGCATCTCCCAGGTCATGTCCACTCCGATGGCCCGGCCGCTTTTCCCGACCCTGCGGCCGGCCTGGAACACGTCAAAACCGCCGCCGCTGCCGAGATCCACCACGATCTGCCCTTCCTTCAGGGAAGCTATGGTCAGGGGATTGCCGCAGGAAAGTCCCATATTGGCGCCTTCCGGCAGATCCTTCAGGCTCTCCTCATCATACCCCACGGAGCGGGCGAGAGCGTCGGCGCTCACTGTGTTCTGACAGCAGCATCCGCCGGAACAGCAGCCGTGCCCCTGGGCAATGGCGGCGTACCCTTCCCTCACATTCTTCTTCACGGTTTCAGGATCTTTTGCTGCAGGCATGTTCATTCTCCTTTTATTTTAATATTTGTAAAACTATTGAAATATAAACGCCGAAAAAATAACGCACCCTGCCGCGCCTTTTCTGAACGGGATCAGAACCCGCAGGTACAGCCGCCCTGCCGCCCCGTGCAGCATTCCTCAGTGAGATAGGCGATGACGCCGCGGATGAGGGCGATATCCGCCCTGTAGCGCTGATAGCGCCCTTCCCTCTCCACGGTCACCAGGCCGCAGGCCGTAAGCTCCCGCAGATGGAAGGAAAGATTGGTGGCGGGAATATCCAGAAGGCGGGCTATCTCTCCGGCCACAAGGCCGTCCGGAGCGTACCTGACAAGGAGCCGCACGATGTCGAGCCTGATGGGCGAGGACATGGCTCCGAAAATCTGACTGGCTTTCATGCTTTCCATATTTCAATATTTCAACACTTTTTGAAATGTGTCAATAAAAAAATGAGGGCTGCCGGGAAAGCAGAAAACCGCTGGCCTTCGGACAGCTGCAGGACACTTCAGGGACATGTCCCGATCTCCCGGAGAGAAAAACGCCCGGGAGCCGGGACTGGCAGAATCCGCTTACAGAAGGCCGAGCGCCCGCGCGAAGTTCCGCACCCCCGCCTCAAGGGTGCCGGAATTGTCCACGTGAAGGGTGCCTTCGGGAAATTCCTGAAACATCTGTCCCCGGCGCAGACGTTCGCTCAGGTCGAGACCCTTCTCCCGTCCCCGGGAAATGAGGCGTTCCTCGAGCAGGGACTGCGGCACGTCCACGAGGAGCGGCTCAAGGAAGGGGAAGGTCTGTTCCGCCTCGGGAAGGTAGCCGCGGGAACCGTTGACGAGCACGATGCGTCCGGCCGAGAGGTCGTCCCTGATGGCCGCGGGGACGCCATAGAACAGGCCGTGGCTCTGCCACTGCATGCAGAAGGCGCCGTTTTCCGAGAGTTCCGCGAAGCGCTCCGGCGTAACGGAAACATGCGCTTCCCCGCCTGCGGATTCAGGACGGGTGATGTAGCGGCGCGCGGCCACAAGGCCGGCATCGGGATATGCGGCCAGAAGCCCGGACATGAGGGAGTCTTTCCCGCTTCCGGACGGACCCATGACGTAGATAAGTCTTCCCCGCATACGCTTTTCTCCGGAAACCGGCCGCCCGGCGGGCGGCCGGCCAAAAACGTTTGTTAAAAGACGCGCTGTCCCTTTCTCCAGACGCTGCACACGAGAGGCCTGCCGTCGCGCATGCGTACGTGAACCATATCCGCGGAAAAGCCCTTTGTCAGGGATCCCCTGTCCGTGAGCCCGATGAGGGAGGCAGGAGTGGAGGTCACGAGAGCTATGGCTCTGTGAAGGGGCATGACGCCCTCCCCTGCCAGGATGAAAACCGCTTCCAGAAGGCTCACGGGAACGTAATCCGAGGACAGGCTTCCGAGGCAGCCTGCCTTTGCCACGTCCATGGCGCTCACGTTGCCGGAAGAGGATTTGCCGCGCACGATGTTGGGGGCGCCCATGGTGACGCAGAGTCCGCTCTGCGAAGCCGTTTCCGCCGCCTCCATGGTGGTGGGGAACTCGCTGATGCACATGCCGTCGCGCACGGCTTCCCTGACCTGATCCGCCGTGGTGTCATCGTGGCTCGCCATGGGGATGTGATGCTCCCTGGCCCAGCCAATGGCAAAAGCGGCGTTGTCGTCGGCGCAGCCGTCGCGCTGTTCCTGGAGTTCCTTCACGGCCTCCCGGAATTCCTCGTCCGTCCAGGTCTTGTAGTCGCTGTGATAGATACGGTAGCTCGCGAGGTTGCGCCACTGGCGCTGGCCCGGCGTATGGTCCATGAGGGATATCAGCCTGAGCACAGGACTGTCGCAGACCTCCCTGAAGAGAGTCTGCATGCGATCGTAAGGCAGTTCGCAGCGCAGGTGCAGATAGTGATCCGAGCGCAGCATGCCCGTGCCGCGGGCTTCCGAGAGGGCGGCGATGGCCCTGCCCATCATGGCCACGCGGCCCTTGTCGTAATACTCGCCCACGCTCATGGCGTCGCAGACCGTGGTGATACCCGCGGCGATAATCTGGGCGTCGTGGGCGAAGACGGCCGAACGCGCGTCAGGCCAGTCTATCTTCGGACGGGGCATGAGGTGTTTTTCGAGATTGTCAGTATGAAGCTCGATGATGCCGGGAATGAGGTAATCCCCCTTCAGATCGATGACTTCGGCGCCTGAGGCTCCCTGGGCACCCCCGTCGGAGATATCCCGGATGATACCGTCCTCCGTAAGGAGCTCACCCTTCTTCACGCCGTCCGGCGTGACCAGGAGCGCGTTGGTAAAAAGCGTTTTGTCCATGCTGAAAATTTCCTTCCGGGCGATGAGAAGCCCGTCCTCTTAAAAAACACGCGTCCCGGCCTTCCACACGCCTCTGACGATGGGGCTGTTTCCGCAGAGGGTAACGAGGCAGAGATCCGCCCTGAGGCCTTCCTTCAGTGCACCTCTGTCCGTGAGCCCCGCCGTGCGCGCCGGGTTCAGCGTGACGAGGCGCATGGCCTCAGGCAGGCTCATGACGCCCCTGTCCTTCAGGATAAAGACAGCCTCAAGGAGGCTCGCGGGGACGTAATCAGAGGAAAGACAGCTGAGAAAGCCGGCCCCGGCCACGTCCATGGCAGAGACGTTCTTCGTGGAAGACTGGCCGCGCACGATATTGGGCGCGCCCAGGGTGACCATGAGTCCGTGTTCCGCGGCGCGTCCGGCCGCCTCCATGGTTGTCGGGAACTCGCATATGACCACGCCGTCACGGACAGCCGCGTCAACCTGTTCCGCCGTGGTGTCATCGTGGCTCGCAAGCGGAATGCCGTGCTCCTTCGCGAATCCCAGCACCATGGCCAGATTTTCATCGAAACAGGCATCGCGCTGAGCCATCAGGGCCCTGATGTCCCGCTCAAACTCGGCGTCGTCCTTCCAGTTCTTGATGTCGCTGTAGTGCGTGCGCCAGCTCCCGAGGTCCCGCCACTGCCTGTCCCCGGGCGTATTGTCCATGAGAGAGAGGAGACGCAGGGCCGGGCAGCCGCTCACTTCAGGGAAAAGAGAGGCGAGGCGCGGGTCTGCCAGCTCGCAGCGCAGGTGAAGGAAGTGATCCGCCCTGAGGTACCCGCTTCGGCGGGCCCGCTCCAGGGCGTCGACGGAGCGGGCGAGCATGGCGATGCGGCCCTTGTTAAAGTATTCGCCCACGGCCATGGCGTCGAAGACCGTGGTGATGCCGGACGCGGCTATCTGGGCGTCATGGGCGAAGAAAGCGGGCAGCGCCTCCGGCCAGACGACCTTCGGGCGCGGGATCATGTACCTTTCGAGGTTGTCCGTGTGCAGTTCCACGAGACCCGGAATGAGCCACGCTCCCTCACAGTCAACCACGTCCGCGCCTTCTGCGCCGCAGGAGCCGCCCACGCCGGTAATAACGCCGTCACTGCAGGCGAGATCTCCCTCAGTGACGCTCTCCGGTGTCACGAGCAAGGCGTTTTTAAAAACGGTTTTCTTCATGATTAACTCTTAAAGCCATTCCTCTAGGCGCGGGCCATGTTCAGACAGCGGGTAGCTACGGCTTCACGCGCCGCGTCATCGTGGAAGATTCCGATGATGGCCGTGCCCGCTGCCTTGGCTTCCCTGATGAGATCAATGACGACTCTGCGGTTTTCGCCGTCGAGCGAGGCCGTGGGCTCATCGAGAAGAAGGACGGGAGTCGGCCGGATCATGCCTCTCGCGATATTGACGCGCTGCTGCTCGCCGCCCGAGAAGGTGGCTGGAGCGAGGTTCCAGAGGCGCTCGGGAAGGTTGAGCCTGTAGAGCATGTCGCGGGCCCGGCTGCGGGCCTCCTCAGGATCGACGCCGGCCTCGGCCAGAGGCTCGGCCACCAGGCTGAGCGCCGTGACGCGGGGAATGACGCGCAGGAACTGGGTGACGAAGCTGATAACGCCGAGGCGGAGCTTCATGACGGTGCGCGGCGACGCCTTTCCGATGTCGATGGTCCCGGCATCAGTACGCACAAGGATCTCACCGCTGGACGGCAGGTAGTTGCCGTAAAGGGCCTTGAGCATGGTGGACTTGCCCGCGCCAGAGGGGCCGGAGAGGGCCAGGCATTCGCCCGCGGACACGCTGAAGCTCACGTTGTCGAGAGCGTTGATGACAACTCCGCCCTGCTGGTGCAGCGTGAAACGCTTGCAGAAATTGCGGACTTCAATAACGGGTGTATTCATGACGGCTATACCTGCAGAATCGAGGAAACGAGGAGCTGTGTGTACGGGTGCTGCGGGTCATCGAGAACCTGGTCAGTGAGGCCGGTTTCCACCATGTGGCCCTGATGCATGACGATGAGCCTGTGGGAGAGCAGGCGCGCCACGGCGAGATCGTGCGTGACCAGGATGACGGCGAGTCCCATGGTTCTGACGAGACTGCGCAGCAGGTCGAGCAGACGGGCCTGCACGGAGACGTCCAGTCCGCCAGTGGGCTCGTCCATGTAGACGAGGCGCGGCGAGGTCACCAGGTTGCGGGCGATCTGCAGGCGCTGCTGCATGCCGCCGGAATACTGCTCGGGACGGTCGTCCACGCGCGCGGGGTCAATTTCCACGCGTTTGAGCCAGGTAACGGCGGACTGCCTGAGATCCGCGTAGCGGCGCACGCCAGCGGCCATGAGGCGCTCGCTGATATTGGCGCCGGCGCTCACCTGCATGCGCAGGCCGTCCCGCGGATGCTGATGGACGAAGCCGAGCTCCGTGCGCAGAAGACGGCGGCGGTAGCCTTCGCTCAAATCGTGCAGGCGAATGGCGCAGCTCGCGGCGATTGTTCTTCCGCCAGGCGCTGCCCGTTACCATTCGATCTCCTCCACCGGCGTGACGTGCTCATTCAGGTGGGCATAGGCCACGGTGCCGTTGCGGATGCCGATGACGCGGTCGGCCATGGCAGTAAGCGCGGAGTTATGCGTGATGATGACGACGGTCATACCGTTCTTCCGGCTCTGATCCTGCAGCAGGGCGAGGATCTGCTTGCCCGTGGCATAGTCCAGCGCGCCGGTCGGCTCGTCGCACAGCAGCAGGCTCGGCTTTTTTGCCAGCGCGCGGGCGATGGCCACGCGCTGCTGCTCGCCGCCGGAGAGCTGGGCCGGAAAATTCCTCATGCGTTCGCCGAGGCCGACGTCCGTGAGCACCTGCGGCGCGGGCAGAGAGTCGCGGACGATCTGCGAGGCAAGCTCCACGTTCTCCAGCGCCGTCAGATTCGGGATAAGGTTGTAAAACTGGAACACGAAGCCGATGTCGCGGCGCCGGTAGTCCGCAAGCTGGCGGCGGTCAAAGGCCGAGACCTCGCGGTCGTTCAGAAAGACGCGGCCGCTCGTCAGGGTATCCATGCCGCCGAGGATGTTCAGAAGCGTCGTCTTGCCCGCGCCGGACGGGCCGACGATGACGCAGATCTCGCCTTTTCCGATCGTAAAGCTCGCATCGTGCAGGGCACGGACCGCGCCCTCACCGGAGCCGTAAATTTTTTCCACATTTTCAAAACGGATGAATGCTTCTCCCATTCCGGGGCCTCCTTCAGGTACATCGCTACTCTATTTATTATAGTATAGCGAATCGTGGGGACGGATTGCAAGCGCAGCGCACACGGCGGGCGTAAAATTCACAGAAAATTCAGGAACCGCGCGCCGGGCTTCGGCATAAGCTGGCGCGAAGGGAGGCGAAAGCATGGAGCTGCATGAATACATCCTCACGCGAAACGACTGCTGCCGCCGCGGCACACCGCTCGTCCCGCGCGGCGTCATGGTGCACTCCACGGGCGCGAACAATCCATATCTGCGCCGCTATGTGCAGCCGGATGACGGCGAATTGGGCAAAAACCGCTATGACAATGACTGGAACCGGCCGGGACTTCCGGTGTGCGTCCACGCATTTCTGGGCAAAAAGGCCGGCGGCGGCATCGCGGTCTATCAGACGCTGCCGTGGGAGGTGCAGGCCTGGCACTGCGGCCGGTCCGGCAACCGGACGCACCTGGCCTTTGAAATTTGCGAGGACGGACTGGACGACCGGGCCTATTTTACGGCGGTGTACCGCGAAGCCGTCGAGCTGACGGCCTATCTCTGCCGCCGGTTCGGGCTGGACCCGCTGGCAGACGGCGTCGTGCTCGACCACGCGGAGGGCAATCGCCGCGGCATTGCCAGCGCCCACGGCGACGTGGAGCACTGGTTCCCGCGGTTTGGGAAAAGCATGGACGATTTTCGGCGGGAGACGGCCGCGCTGCTGCGCAGGCCGGCGGAAAAGGAGGCGGAGGATTTGACACTGCAGGAGCTTGACGCCCGCATCGATGCGCGCATTCGCACCGTTCTGGAGGGAACGGGCAGCAGGGCGAGCAGCTGGGCGCAGGAGGAGCTGGCCCGCGCCATGGCGCACGGCATCACGGACGGCACGCGCCCCGGCGGCTACGCCACGCGCGAGGAGGCTGCCCTGATGGCCGAGCGCGTATATTCCGGGCGCGCATAAAATCCGGTCCCGGTGGGGAGGTTATTCCCCACCGGGAAATTTTTATGGAACCTGCAGAGAATTGCGCCGTCTAATAGCCGTATTCCATTTTTGAAAGGAAATCATGAACATGAAAAAACTGACCGCACTGCTCCTTGCCGTCCTGCTTGTTTTCGGCCTTGCCGCCTGCGCAGGCTCCCCCGCCGAGTCGAACGCGAAGCCGGGCGACACAATGACGCTGCAGGACATCCTCACCTCCATCACGAAGGACGTCGCCGACCTGCCGGACACTGAGACCACGGCGCTGACGAAGGACAACTTCGAATACTTCGCCTTCACCGCAATGCCCGACGGCGTCGAGGCCATTGCTGCCGACTCGCTCATCAACGCTGTGCCGCACTCCGTCGTGCTCATGCGCGCGCAGGATGCCGAGACGGCCAAGAAGCTCGCCGCCGACGTGGAGGCCAACCTGAACCCGGCCAAGTGGGTATGCGTCGAGGCCGAAAAGACGGCCGTGCTCGTGCACAACTGCACCGTGCTGCTCGTCATGTCCTGGAGCGACGTGACCGACGCCCTCACCGCCAACTTCAACGCGCTCTGGAGCTGAGATGGTATTCTCCGGCGCGGTATTCCTCTATGCCTTTCTTCCGCTCACGCTCGCGGTCTACGCTCTCGCGCCGCAGCGTGGGCGGAATGCCGTTCTGCTGATCGCAAGCCTGCTGTTCTATGCGTTCGGCGAGCCTGTGTATGTGCTCCTGCTGCTGCTCTCGTCCGTTTCGAACTGGGCGCTCAGCCTGTGCATCGAGCGGCGGCGCGGCACGCGGACAGCAAAGCTGGCGCTGGCGGTCTCCGTCCTTCTGAATCTCGGGCTGCTCGGCTTTTTCAAATACGCCGACTTCTTCCTGACGACGGTGAACGGCCTGTTCGGCCTTTCCCTGCCGCTGACAGGCGTGCGCCTGCCGCTTGGCATCAGCTTTTATACGTTCCAGACCATGAGCTACACCATCGACGTCTACCGCGGGCACGTCCGGCCGCAGCGGAACCTCGCGACGTTCGCCACGTTCGTCTGCCTGTTTCCGCAGCTCATTGCCGGGCCGATCGTCCGCTATTCCGATATCGAGGCCGAGCTGCACACGCGGCGCTTCTGCCTCGAGGACATCGGCGCGGGCGCGCGGCGCTTTACCGTCGGTCTGGGCAAAAAGGTCCTGCTTGCCAATGTGCTGGGTGAGCTGGTGTCCTCCGCCGGGAACGCAACGGTGCTCGGTGCGTGGCTCGGGGCCGTGGGTTATCTGCTGCAGATCTATTTTGACTTTTCCGGCTACAGCGACATGGCCATCGGCCTCGGGCGGATGTTCGGCTTCACGTTCCCGGAGAATTTCGACTATCCGTATCTTGCCCGCTCCGTGACGGACTTCTGGCGGCGCTGGCATCAGACGCTCGGGCAGTGGTTCCGGGACTATGTCTATATCCCGCTGGGCGGCAGCCGCACGACCCGCGCCAAATGGATCCGCAATGTTGCCGTCGTCTGGCTGCTGACGGGCCTGTGGCACGGCGCGGCGTGGAATTTTGTGCTGTGGGGCGGCTATTTCGGTCTGCTCCTACTGACAGAACGGCTCTGGCTCGGAAAACGGCTGGCCCGTGCGCCCGCTGCCGTGCAGCATGCGCTGCTGCTCCTGCTCGTGACGCTCGGCTTCGTTCTGTTCCGCGCCGAGAGCCTGCAGGCCTGTGGGCAGACGCTCCGGGCCATGTTCGGCGGCGCGCCGCTCTGGGACGCGGACGCGCTGTATGCCCTGCGCAGCTTTGCAGGCGTGCTCGTCCTCGGAGTCGTCGGCGCGACGCGGCTGCCGAAGCGTCTGTGGAAGCGGCTGGAGCCGCACCCCGTCTCAGCCGCGCTCGGACCGGTGCTGACGGGCCTGCTGCTCCTTGCTGCGACGGCCGCGCTTGTGGACGGCTCGTTCAATCCCTTCCTCTATTTCCGCTTCTGAGGTGAGCCATGAAACGCAAAGCATCCATCGCCACGGCGGCCGTGTTCCTCGCGGTGCTGTTCGGCTTTTCCCTGCTGCATCTCGCCCTGCCGGACCGGGAAATTTCCCGGTCAGAACGGCGGCGGCTGGCGCAGCTTCCTCCCCTGTCTTCCGGCTTTTCGGACAAGCTTGAGGAATATATGCTTGACCAGTTCCCGCTGCGTGAGCAGCTGCGCACGGTCAACAGCCTCGTGCGGCTCTACGGCCTCGGGCAGGCGGATATCCACGGCATCTATCTGCAGGGCGGCGGGGCCTTCCGCATGGACGGCCCGCCGCAGGAAAAGCAGGTGCGCCATGCCGCAGCGGTCTTTTCCGCCGTGCAGGAAACCTATTTCCCGTCGCTTCCGCCGCACTATGTCATCGTACCGGATAAAAATGCCAAGGCGGAGACCAGCCGTCCCCGGCTGGACACGGAGGCGCTGCGCGGCATCGTGCGCGAGGCCCTGCCCGGTATGACGGAGATCGACATCTGGGACCTGCTGTCCGCAGACGACTATTACAAAACGGACCCCCACTGGCGGCAGGAGCGGCTGCTCCCCGTCGCAGCGGCCATCTGTGAAGCGCTGGGCGCGGACGCGCCGGGAACCTTCACGGAAAAAGCGCTCTCTCCGTTTTACGGCGCGTATTACGGGCAGGCGGCCCTGCCGATGGCCCCGGATACGCTGACGTACCTCGAAAGCGCCGACACGAAGGCCGCCGAGGTCACCGGCCCGGAGCTGGACGGCGCGCAGCCGGTCTACCGGCCGGAGCTGCTGGACGGGACGGACGGCTACGACGTCTTCCTCTCCGGCGCGCAGGCGGTCCTGACCGTCACGTCGCCCAACGTGCACAACGGGCGGCACCTCGTGCTGTTCCGCGACTCGTTCGGCTCGTCGCTCGCGCCGCTGCTGCTCGGCTCATTCGAGCGCATCACGCTCGTGGACCTGCGCTATATCTCTGCCGCCCGGCTGACGGACTATGCAGACCTGTCAGACGCGACGGACGTGCTGTATCTCTGCTCGACGGCCGTGTGGAACAACGGCGGCACCCTGCGGGAATGAAGTCCCCGGATTTGTCATTGCGGGGCCCCAAAGGGACCGTGGCAAGCTCGCAGCGCCCGGCCGGATCACAGGCTGCCCACAGCAAATTCAAAATTCCTTCGCACATCGTCCCGGCGGCATTCCCGCCGGGACTTTTTCCATTTACTGTACTGCATATTATTGAAAATTACGGGATGTTTTCTGTTAAATATTGACAAATAAGTTAAGGGGTGATATGCTGGACTTACCTAGGAAGGAAGGGAGTCCCCGGAACGAACGATTCTGTCGCCACAGAAAGTAGAATATAAGAAAAGAAGAAGAGACGTGAAAAAACACCGTTTGACTCGTCTTTGCAGCATCCTTTTGCTCGCTGCGCTGTTGGTTTCTCTCACCGTACCGCTGGCCTCGGCCTATTCCGATGTGACTCGTTCTGCTTTCCCGGATTACTTTGACGCGATCAACTATGTAACAGATAATGGCCTGATGAACGGGACCTTGTCCACGCAGTTTGAACCGAATTCCTTTCTCAGTCGTGCGATGCTGGTCAGTGCAGTATGGCATTCGCTCTATTAATTTTGGCGTTGAGAAAAAAAGCAGGACAATCCTCTGTATAACCGGCCTAGTCTCTGGCACACCCAATCTTGTTGAACAAGACAGCACGCTGTCTGGCTGATAAAAAGGAGGGCGCGACAATGCGAATAAGGTTGATGTTAGTTTTATTGGCGGTATCGCTTATTCTTTCTTTGGTATTTCTACCGGCCTGCGCCCCAACGGCTGCTTCGTCAACAGAAACGACGGAGACGGCACTGCCAGCGGATTTGCCCGTTATGACCAGAATTTGGATCACGCCGGAATGCTATCAAGCCCATCCGGAGAACGCCGTTTATAACGCACAAGGCGATCGGCTCTGCACTGACGGCGCTACGATGGAGGTTCTGGAGGCAGAGGGACCGGATATCAACGGCATGAGCAGCCAGCGACTTCCGGATACCAAACAACTGCGTTTTGTCCTGACCGGAGGGAGCGGCTGGGTCAACGTGCAGTGCGAACAGCTGTTTTTCCACTTGAATGTGGAGTTCACTTCGGAGACGGTGGAAATCCTTGTAACGGCAAACGAGGTCCAGGTGGTTGGAGAAGGTATGTCTTATGATGTATCGTACCAGATTTCTTCAGAAACACAGCTTAGACTCAACTCTCTTAGAGGCGAGGACGAGACCTGCGTGCATCTCACCTGGGGCGAAGATGGCCTGCATGTTTCGACGGTACAAACATCGAAACTTGCTATTGAGGACATGATGGGTGAACCACGAGAAATGCCACCAGGAGGTTTTGTGATCAAGTACCCGAACTCGGTGGTGGACTAAATTGAAAGCTAGAAAGATCACTGTCCAAGTCCAATAATCAATTGCAGAGGAGGCTGCACTCGTGAAATATCTTGCGCCGCATAAAGGAATAGCAATTTTTATTGTAATTGTAATAGTGATTTCCTCGCTCTTATTCGGCTGCACAAAGCAGAAATTGGAGCCTATGACAAATATTTGGGTATCGCCTTGCTACATCCCCGGCTGGCTATACAATGAGGCAGGGGAATACCTGCATGTTGTATATGATGATGCATATCATACAAAGGATGCTTCGCTATTTAGCCAGCGTCGCGGTCAACTTCCTCTTCCACAAGATTGGGCGCAGATGGCGCGTCACGCTTGACGACGAGGTGATCGAGGACACGTTCGCGCTCGTCTCGATGTGCAACGGCCGCTACTACGGCGGCGGCTCTACCCCCGTGCCGGAGGCCCGCATGACCGACGGCGTCTTACATACGGTGCTCGTCAAGAACGTCAGCAAGGCACGCTTTGCGACGCTTTTCGGCGGCTACAGCGCGGGCGACTACAAGAAGCTGCCGCAGGACATCATCCGCGTCTCGACAGCGAAGCTCGTGCGCATCGAGGCGCTCGAGGGCGACCTCACGACCTGCCTTGACGGCGAGAGCATGCACTCCCAGTGCGTGACGCTCAAGCTCGCGGACAAGAAGGTCAATTTCTTCGCGCCCAAGGGCTGCGATCCGGACGCGACGGCGCGGTAACGCGGCAGCTCAATAACGAAATAAATGGCAAAAGAGGTCGAATGCTGCGGCATTCGACCTCTTTCGCCTTTCCGGTGGAAAAGCGGACGCAAGCGGGCGGAGGAGATTTTGAATAAGCTGTGAATTTTTGAAAAAATCCCAAATACCCCTTGCAAATGTCTTGACAGTGTCAACGTTATTTCCGGCGGCATCGTCATCAAACTTTCCGGCTACACAGGTAAGGTCTGCACGCCATGTGGTTGCTTCCAGCGTACCATCTGCCTGCAGATTGGCATCAAAAACAGAGATGCCTTCCAGCGTTACACGCTTGGTGCCAGACCCATCAGCCCACAAATCAGAGGGCACGGTCATGACGTCTTGCAGGACCATAGGCTCGCCGCCATTCAGCGTTGCACCGTAGGGGTTCAGCTTGACCTGATAGGTCAAAAGACCGGTGGTTTCGTCAAAAGTACCGCTCTTGCCAACAACTTTGCGCTCGACTGTTTCGGTAAAGGAGGTATCACCTATCGTATTGCCGTTGCGCTCGAACTTGGCAACGTTCTTAAACGATGCGGTATTGTCATTCCAGATGTCGGTACATTTAGGATCCAGCGTAGTGTCGTAGGTGATATTGATTTGCTTGCGGATCTCAGTCACACCGTTATTTGTATAACTGAACGACTCCGGCAACATGGTGATTACCAGCGTGGTGGTTCCGTCTGCGTTTTTGGTGACTGTAGATGTAGCGGGCAGGGCAACGCCATGGTTCTTGATTTGAACGCTGCTTTCGTCCAGAACCAGACCGCGGGGAATGGTATCGGTAATGACCCATTTGGTGTCATTTTCCCATTTCAGCACTCCATCCGCGTTGAGCTCGATCGTCCAAGGCAGCTTTTGGCCGGGCTGCAGGGTAGTACTGCCGCTGCCGCTCTGAATGTTCGTCCAATTCCAACCACAAGCATACTTATAGAAGTAACTTATCGTGTCAGAGCCTTTTGTAATTTTCTGCTCAGCGGTTGCCACAGTGCCATTATTGATGCGGCAGTGGTTCTTGACCGTTGCACCGTAGCCTGGCAGCTGCTGGACGATAGAGCATTTTGTTGTGTAGGTAATGGTCATTGGACCGGATGCAGTAATGCCTTTAAAGTCTATCATAAACAGACCCAGATCCTTGTCGTAATCATCTGTTTCACCGGAGTTCCATGCGACGGGCGTAACGGAAACAGAATTCCCATCCTTGTCCTTTACCACAATAGAGGCAAGGTCGATCTCCTGCGCCTTGCGGTTTTTACCGTCTGCATCCTGCACTGCGTTACTGTAATCGTAGTAAATATAGCTGCTGACATCTGTCGGTTTGATGGTGCTCTTCCACTGCATGGTGGCCTCTGTACCATTATTAGTCGGCTCACCAACTGCCTCTTTGGTAAGAACATCCGAGTCGATGTGGACAGTGCCTTCAGAGCTGCTGTCCAGCCCATCGCCCTCCAGATTGCCGGTGTTTTTGACATCCAGACCGGTCAGAGGGATAGCTTTTGTGACCCTTGTCTGGTAGGTGATCTCATACTTGTTGAAGCCTTCCGCAAGCTGGTAGGTGAGGGTCTTGTTTGTGCTGTCGTAGACATCTGATGCTGTGGGCTTGGTCTTGTTGCCGTCTGCATCGGTCTTTGTGACCTTGAAAGAACCGGCAACAAATTCCTGATCTGTGTCGATCGTATCGGTAAATTTAGCGTTGCTAGGCAGATAACGCATGACGTCACCGTTGTTGATCTTGACAGTCCATGTGATGATCTCGCCGTCTTTGCTGAGCTTGCCCGATTTTTCAATATCCTTTGTTTTGATAGAGGTGGAAGTACCTTCTACATCATCACCAAATTTGATAAAGTTTTTTAAATAGTCCCCGTTGTAACTTGTGCTGCCAAAATTATCAGCCTTGACGCGGTAAGTGATGGTATAGGTGCCCTTTTGCAGGGTCTGACCACTAGTGCCCAAGGTGATCATTTTGCCCGTACTACCTGTGGTATCTGCCCAAGAAATGTCGGGCGCAGAACCATCCGGGCCAGTAACTTGGAGGAAGGTGTCAACATAGTCGAAGGTGACCCCGGACGGATTTGTGAGTGTATCGGTCAGCGTCAGGGGGGCTGCTCTGTCCTCCTTCAGGGTAAGTTTTACAGTGTAATCAACGTAAGCATTCTTGCCGTCGTACTTAAGCCCGGCAGATTGTTTATCCAGACTGAATTTCTTTTCCTCGCCGGGCGTGGTGCTTTCTTCGCGCTTAATATAAATGGTGACCTTTGCTTTTTCGTTGACCTTAAACTCATTGCTCCCGCCGGTCGTGACCTTGGTTTGGTCCCACCGGAAATCAAAGTTGACTGTACTTCTGACCTTGGTGGTATTCGACACCTGATCCTGATGAATAAAATCACGGTCATAGGTGAACAGGACGTACCACTTACCGTTTTCCTTTACAAACTGGTAGGTGCCACAAACGCTGCCCTTTGGACCGGTATAGTTCGGATCGATCAAGTCGCCAGTTTCCGAAGCAACGCTCTGCAAGTCAAAAGCCTCCGGCAAAGCTACTTTAACCTTGTAGTCATGGCTTGCAATGTCCTGAGCCGGAATATCCTTCAGTTCAAGGTAGCCGTGCATTTGGTCAGTGACAACGCTGGTGGCAACATCAACGTATTGGCTGCCCTGCTGCTTCTGAATCTTGAAATCAGTAACATAATTAGTACCGTCCAAGGCAGAGCCAACGGTCGTGGTGCTTACGGTCATGGGCTCACCCGCCAGCGTAAGCATATCGGGGGCTTTCAGTGCGCCGTCAACGGCAGAGGAGAGCATCTCGTCTGCGTACTGGGCGGCGGCAACATCCACCACGGCCAGAACCTCGGCGTTGGAAAGGGTGACCTCAGCCACCTTGCCGTCCACGTCGCCGGAGATGACGGTCAGGGTGTCGTCGTCCGCCTCGCTCACGATGCCCACGGTCTCCACGGGCTGAGCGTCGGTCACGGTGGTGGTCTGCGGCTCGGCAGCGGGGGACACCACGCTGGGGATAAGGGTGTCCGCGCCGGATGCAGAGGTACTGGTGCTGTCCACCGGCTTTGCGGCGGGCTGCTCCGGGTTAGCGGTGTCGGGGAGATCGGGGGTAATCACGCTGTCGGCAGCGGGGGCATCCTCGGCGGCAGGGGCTGCATCCAACGCAGAAGCGCCGGAAGTTTCAAGCGCTGCGCCGTTCTCACCCTCAGCGTCCATGCTGAACTGGTCGTCCAGATCGTCCGCTGCACCATCGGCGCTGCTGTCCACAGCCACGGTGCGGGTGACGTACTTATTATAAATAACGATGTCGCCCACATTGGCGGCGCTGCCGTCCTCGCCGTCCAGCAGCCAGTCCATGTCGCTCATGGAGCTGCGCAGGGAAAGCACGCTGGCCTCCTGCGGGATGGCGCTCTGGGGGATACCGGCGTACTTCAGGCAGTAGGAGAGGAACATCACATCCCACTCGCCGTAGGGGTTGCCGTAAGACTGGCCGTAGCGGGAGTAGTAGTGCAGGGTCACGCCGTCCGCGGGGTCGATCTCAAAGTTTTTCTCGCTCTGCTCGTAGCCCAGCTGGGTCTTTGCCACGCTGAGCAGGTCCTCGTCCCAGTTGCCGGTCATCACGGCCTCGTCGTTGGCGGCCTGCCACTCCTCGGGGGTCTCAACGTCGGCGGAGGTGTCGCTCAGGCAGGCTACGGTGTGGTGATGCTCCGGCAGGGGGCAGGTAAGCACTTCCTCGTAGCAGGCGTCGGTGTGGTGGTGGTAGATGGGCTCCACGGTGTCCACCGTCGGCTCCAGTGCCACAGGCTCGGCCACGGCCATAGCCGCCAGCTCGGCGCTCTGGGTGGGCTCCACCACCTGCTCCACAAGCTCGCCCTCTTCCAGTCCACAGGTCAGCTCGTACTCGGTGGTATAGCAGTTTTCATCGTGGGTATGCTCAAATTTTTCGCAGATCAGGGTGCCGTCCTCAGGGTCGAAGCAATCGTCACCATGGACGTGCTCTTCCTCCATGCAGGTCAGGGTCTGCACCTCGGTGTAGCAGTCCTCGGTGTGCTCGTGGGGCACAAACTCGATCTGCGGCTCCAGCGACAGCGGCGCGGGCTCAGCCTCAACGGTGGGCTGGCTGGTGGCAGCAGCGGCGGCCACCTCGTCCGCATTTTCAAGCTCGCCTTCCTCGTAACCGCAGGTGAGCACCTTGGTGTAGCAATCCGCGGTGTGGGTGTGCTCCTCCTCGCCGCACTGGTACTGCGCGGTCATCGAGATGCCCACGCCATGCAGCTGCCAGTTGACGAACAGGGTGGTGATCATGGCAAGTGCCAGCACAAATGCGGTGTAGCGCCGCAGGGTGTGCCGGTTCTCACGGAACCGCTCCATGTACGTTTTAAGAATGTCGTTCATAACGAAATACCTCCTCCCGGGGTCAATGGATCAACGAGAAACTGGACAAGGGCCATATCCGCAGGAAAACCCTGCCCACGATCTGGCTTTTTTCAACGCAGCCTATCACGCTGCTGCGGCTGTCGATAGAGGTGGCACGGTGGTCGCCCAGCACGAAGTAGCGGTTTTCCGGCACCTGATAGGGGAACCGGATGTCGCATTCGCCCACGGTCAGCGCGTCCACATAGGGTTCGTCCAGCGCCACGCCGTTTACCGAGACTACGCCGTTCACGTCCATATCGATCACATCACCGGGCTGCCCGATGATGCGCTTGAGCAGCAGCTTGTTCTGCCAGTAAAACCCGCATAACTCACCGTTTTCAATGTGGTTGGATTTTACCAGCAGGATAATGTCTTTATCATTTAATGTAGGGTACATGCTGTCGCCGGAGACCTGAAGCACCGGCAGAAACAGCGTAGCCAGCAGCACGGCTGCTGCGGCCACCACCACCAAAATATAGATCGTACTGCGCAGCACCCGCTGGTAGCGGCTCTGGTACGCAAGACGCTCACGTTCTGCGGCCACTTCCTCGGTGGAAGGGATGGAAGCGAACCGGATATCGCGTTTTTTCATGTTTCCTCCGAAGGCAGACCGTCAGTGCTGCGGTATTGATCCAGCAGCTCGTTGGCCTTGTGGTCAAATGCCTGCCAGCGCTGCTGCACCTCCTGCTCGGCGCGCTCTACCATGGCCTTGCAGTCGG
>OGWV01001010.1_pt1 | contig 17641 bp, 17 predicted proteins | sample 1576081 | NCBI WGS metagenome assembly OGWV01 (sample SAMEA3541541, study PRJEB24748) | human gut metagenome | biome: human gut; feature: human-associated habitat; material: faeces | place: China | collected 2012 | reverse complement strand
ACATGTCGCCAAATCCGAATAAAGCCATAAGGGGCTGCGGCCCCTTATCAACCCTGGGGTTTTTTGACAGACTGAAGGGAGGGCTCTTGCTCTCCCTTTAACTTTCGCCTTTGCAGAAAATATGGATTAACTAAAAAATGTTGTTGCGTATCTGTGGTAGTGCTGATACAATTCTCTATGCAAAAGGAAAGGAGAGAAAAATGGAGTTTGCCATAAAGCAGGCAGAGTTCGTTACCAGCGCGGGACTTGGCAGCCCTTATCCCGAAAAGACCGCCGCCGAGATAGCTATAGTGGGCAAGTCAAATGTGGGCAAATCCAGCCTAATCAATTCCCTCTGCAACAACAAAAAGCTCGCCAAAACCTCGTCCAACCCGGGAAAGACGAGGCTCATAAACTTCTTTAAGATAAACAGGGAGTTTTACTTTGTCGACCTGCCGGGCTACGGCTTTGCCAGAGCCCCGAAGACCGAAAAGGACAAATGGGGAAAGCTGATGGAGGATTACCTTTCCTCCGGACGCGTCGATCATATATTCATGCTCATAGATATACGCCACGCTCCTACTGAGGACGACAAACTTATGCTGCAATGGATAATATATTACAACCTGCCATTCACGCTCATCGCCACAAAAGCGGATAAAATAGCAAAGAGCAAGCGGGCGCAGATGGCGAACGCAGCGGCAAAACAGCTCGGCGCGCCTCCCGCTGCAATAGCTTTTTCCTCGGAGGATGGCTGGGGCAGGGATTTTGTGCTCCAGCGCATGGATCAGGTGGTAAAGGATGTAAAAAACCTGCGCGCCGGTATTGACATAGAGCAGCAGTAACAGCATAATAGTAAATTAGCTGACAAAGGCTTATTTATAAAGTTATAAAACCGACCATATCAAAGGCCGTTTTGGAGGATTGTTATATGGGTCTCAGAAAGTGTCCGAGATGCGAACTGAACTATATTCGTGATGATGAACAGCTTTGCAACGTCTGCAAGCGCCATATGAAGGGCGAGGCGGAGACTGACGACGTAGTTACCATATGCACAGAGTGCGGCGAAAACCCCGCCGTCCGCGGTAGCGAGCTGTGTGCTATGTGCCTGAGGGAAGCCCGCCGGCAGGAAAATCTTGAAAAGAGGGCGGACGATCTTACCGGATCCTCCGTTGTGGACGATATGGACGGCATTGATGAGCTGGAAGTACCCATAGACGATGATATCCCCGAAATAGAGCTTGAAGAGATAGATAAGGAGCTGGGAGGCGATTCCAACCTCGGCTCAGACGATATGGACGATATGGACGAGGAAAATAAAGAAGAGGACGGGGAAAACTGAAACCTCCCGTCTCCTACTACAAGGGCAATGGAGCGATGAATGAAGCTTTTCGCAATAGGTGATCTGCATTTGTCCCACAGCTCGAATAAGCCTATGAGCATATTCGGGCCCAACTGGGATAACCATGCCGAGCGCATAGCAGCTGCTTGGCGTGAGCGCGTGTCCGACGAGGACGCAGTGCTGATACCGGGCGATATAAGCTGGGCCATGCAGCTCGATGAGGCCAGGCTGGATATAGAGTATATTGCCGCGTTACCAGGCAAAAAGGTGATAATGCGAGGCAACCATGATTATTGGTGGGGCTCTATTTCGAAGGTGAGGAATATGCTGCCCTGCTGCATGTACGCGCTGCAAAACGACACCGTAGAGCTCGGCTCTGTTACAATAGCAGGCTCCCGCGGCTGGATATGTCCTGGCAGCTCTGGCTTTGATCCGGAAACAGACCAGAAGATATACGACCGGGAGGTTATTCGCCTCCAACTGTCGCTATCTGGAGCAAAACAGGGCAGCCGCATCATCGTCATGCTGCATTACCCCCCATTCAACGAGAAACGGGCGCCAAGCGGCTTTACGGAGATATTCGAGAAGTACGGCGTGGAGCGGGTGATATACGGCCATCTTCACGGCAAAGCCTGCCGCAATGCGTTCGAGGGCATCCGCAACGGCATAGAATACACGCTGTGTTCTGCCGACCATCTGGATTTTGTACCGAAGCTGATAACGGAGATATAAGCCTAATAAACGCGTAAAAGCATAAAAGAGCGGTTTTTGCCGCTTTTTTGTTTTTTGGAGGTTTTCATATATTTTGACTATTTGCAAAGCTGCTCAAGCGACAAAACGTGGCGAAAAATAAAGGTAAATAGCCATTAAAAGAACATAAAAGTGGTTTAAAGTGTTGCAAAGTGGTGGGGAAGTTGCTATAATAAGCTTAACTCAATATCTGTGAGAATATATTGAGGAGGAGGCTTCCGCGTTGTTGATAAGTTCTTTCGGACATAGCGTGGACGCCAAGGGCAGGGTTTTTATTCCCGCCAAATGGCGCGACGATCTCGGAGACACCGTCATCATTACCCGTGACATGATGGGCAATGCTGACAGCAGGTGTCTTTATGGTATGCCTGTAGAACTCTGGAACGATATACTGGAGCGCTTCAAAAAGGTCGCCGTGTCCGATGTGAAGGCGCAGAACGCCATGCGAAGGCTGTTTGCCAATGCGTGCGAATGCGAGCTGGACAAGCAGGGACGCATACTTATCCCAAACTCCCTCCGGGAGTACGCCGGTATAAATTCCGACGCCATGCTGGTGGGCATGGGCAGCCGCATAGAAATATGGGGCGCCGAGAAATGGGAAGAGCAGCTGGAAAGGATGGATAACGCCGGGGAAGAGTCCATGGCGGAATCCCTCAATTATCTTGCGGGGCTTGGCATATGACACAATTCCATCATATACCAATAATGCTCAGAGAGGTGCTGGAGCTTTTAGCGCCAGAGCGGGGCGGGATATTCGTGGACGGAACGCTGGGCGGCGGAGGACATTCCGAGGGAATACTCAAGCGGCTAACTGATGGCAGGCTGTACGGAATAGACCGCGATGGCGAGGCTATAGCCGCAGCAAGCGAAAGGCTGAAGCCCTTCGGAGATAAATTCAAGGCCATACGCGGCAACTTTTTCGATATGAAGAGCCTGCTGGCAAATGAGGACGTTACCGGCGTGGAAGGCATACTTCTGGATCTGGGAGTTTCGTCTTATCAGCTGGATACCCCTGAGCGGGGCTTCTCGTACCATGAGGAAGCTCCGCTGGATATGCGAATGGACGACAGAGCGAGCCTTTCCGCATACGATGTGGTAAACGGATACAACCATGGGGAGCTGACAAGGATAATAAGAGACTATGGCGAGGAACGTTACGCTGCCAAGGTGGCGTCGGCCATAGTGCGCGAGCGGGAAAGGGAGCCCATTAACAGCACCACTAAGCTTGCGGACATAATCAAATACGCCATACCCGCGGCGAACCGCAGAGAGGGCCCTCACCCGGCGCGAAGGACCTTTCAGGCCATAAGAATAGAAGTAAACGGCGAGCTTGCAGAATTGGGCAAGGCCATACGGGGAGCCCATGATCTGCTGAACCCCGGCGGGGTCATGGCAGTAATAACCTTCCATTCACTGGAGGACAGGATAGTCAAGCAGGCCTTTAAGATATTTGAGCATCCATGTACATGCGACCCCAAAGCGCCCATATGCACCTGCGGCAAGAAGCCTACGGCGGAAATACTGACGAAAAAACCAATCGTGCCCGGAGCGGACGAGCTGGAATACAACCCGAGGTCACGGAGCAGCAAGCTCAGGGCGATAAAAAAGCTTTAGAATAACCTGACGGAGTACTGAATAACATGGCAGTAGCGGCGAGAAAACTGGATAACGACTACGTGTACGCGAGATCGTCCACTATGCGGGTGTATACTCACAGGATGCCTGCGGAGGCAGATACCCCACAGGCCGAAGCCGTGGCCCAGCCTGCGGTAAAGCCCAGATACAGCCCACTGCAAAGACTGGCTGTGACTTGCGGAATACTGATGTCCGCCATAGCGATACTGGCCATAATGGTGCGCTATGCCACTATAACGGAACAGTACGCGGTGGTAAATCAATATAAGAACACAATCGAGGAGAACAAAAGGACGCTGGACAGACTTGAGGTAAGGCTCAATTCTGCCGTGAACCTCGATGAAGCCCGGGAAGCTGCCCTTGCTGCAGGACTCGGCTATCCCGCCGCGTCCCAGATAGTTAAAATAGATGGAGAGGACGCGGGGAGTGTGAGCTCGCCGCAATAACAATTGGAGGCGGCTGATGGCAGGACCTACGGTATCCGGCAAAAAAAGACTGTTCGTTGCCCTGGGTGGAATAGCGTTCATTTTCATTCTTTTGATAATAAGGCTGTTCTGGATACAGATAATTGACGGCAAGAGGCTGTCTGAAATGGCTCAGGAGCAGCAGACACAGGATACTTCGTTGAGCGCCGCCCGCGGTACCATAACCGATACTAACGGAGTAGTGCTTGCCCAGAGCGGAACGGCATACAAGGTGCTGCTCAACCCTTATCAGCTCAGCCGCAAGCAGGAAGACCTGCCGCGAATAGTGCGTGAGCTTTCGGATATATTGGATCTGGACAGCGAATACGTGATGAAGCAGGCAACCAAAAAGAACTCCAACGACGTGTATTATAAAGAAGTTATACTGAAACGTCAGGTGGAGCGCGAGGTGGTGGACGAGATAAAGTCCAGAATGCTGGGCAGCGGCGTTTACACCGCTATAGACTCAAAGAGATATTACCCTGAGGGAAGCCTGTTTTCCCAGCTGCTGGGATTTACCACGGTGGACGGCACAGGTCAGGCGGGCCTCGAGCAGAAATACAATAAATACCTTGCCGGCGAAAACGGCAGAATGATAACCGAGACGGACGCCAACCATAAGGCGATAGCTTACGGCTCTCAGGAGATATTGGATCCGGAGGACGGTTACGATATAAAACTCACTACGGACAGCGTGGTGGAATCCTTCCTTGAGAAGGCCCTGAAGGAAGCCCTTGAGGTCAACAAGGCCGAGACGGCGCAGGGCATAATAATGAGCTGCAAGACGGGCAGGATAATAGCCATGTCAACTCAGCCGGACTTCGACCCCAACGACCCACCCAGAAGCGACGTGGCGGCGCTGAACGCACTTTCCCGGAACCGCATAGTTGCGGATGCCTATGAGCCGGGCTCCACGTTCAAGATAATTACCCTTTCGGCGGCGTTGGACAGCGGCAAGGTGACTTCCGCCAATGAATATAATTGCGGCGGCAGCTACACGGTGAACGGCGAAAAGATCAAGTGCTGGAAGAGCGGCGGCCACGGCCATGAGACGCTCAAAAAGGCGGTGCAGAATTCCTGCAACCCGGCTTTTATGCAGATGGCCCTATCCATGGGCAAGTCCACCTTTTACGATTACATCTACGCTTTCGGGTTCGGTTCTTCTACCGGAAGCGGGATCAGCGGCGAGACCTCGGGTATAGTTACCCATGAAAAATACATCACTGAGAACAACCTTGCCCGCATAGGCTTCGGCCAGAGCATTGCGGTAACGCCCATACAGCTTTGCACAGCGGTATGTGCGGCGGTAAACGGCGGCGAGCTGATGCAGCCTTACGTCGTGGACAGCATAGTAAACAAGGACGGCAGGGTGATACTTAAAAATGAGCCCACCATGGTGCGCAGGGTGATAGGTGAAAGCACCAGCGCCCAGGTGAGGGAGATACTGGAAAGCGTAGTATCCGAGGGCAGCGGTAAAAACGCCTCCATACCCGGTTACCGGGTGGGAGGAAAGACCGGCACCGCGCAGAAGTATGAGGACGGGAAGATCGCAAGCGGCAAGCTCATAGCCTCCTTCATAGGCTTTGCCCCTGCCGACGACCCCGAATACGTCTGCCTGATACTGGTGGATGAGCCAAAGGTAGGAACCATATTCGGCAGCACTGTGGCGGCGCCTTATGTAAAGCAGGTAATGGAGGAGACGCTTCGCCACTACGGCTATCTGCCAACCGAAAACGCGGATACCGTGAGCGTGCCCGACCTTACGGGCATGACCATACTGGAAGCAAAGGCGTTGCTCAAGGAAGCAGGGCTGTACGCTGAATTTCAGGATAATGAAGAGGATATGGTAACGGCGCAGGTGCCGGCTACCAACGAGGTGGTGCAGCGCGGTACGGACGTATTGCTGTATACGGCGGCGACGGACGTGGATCAGGAGAATACCGGCCTCGAGACCGCAATAGTGCCAAATGTAATAGGAATGGGCAGGCTCGCGGCAAACGACGCCCTTGCTGCCAAGGGACTGGCGATCAGGATAGAGCCTGAAGATCAGACCGGTACAGCAATAAGGCAGTTTCCGGCTGCGGGGGAAGAAGTCCCCGTGGGAGCAGAAGTGCTTGTGGAGTTTTCCAAGATAGAAATTTTGAACTGAGGCCGCAAGGCCGGTGGAGGAAATGCGATGCTTTTGAGCGAATTAGCCAGACCTACGCGGCATGAGCTTATAGGCCGTGATGTCGAGGTAAAAGAAATTGTATACAATTCACGCAAGGTGGAAGAGGGAGATGTGTTCTGCTGTATAGTGGGTACCTTCGCGGACGGGCATAAATACGCTCAGCAGGCTGTTGATGCAGGCGCCGCTGCGCTGGTGGTAGAGCGGAAGCTGGACATAGACGTTCCGCAGATACTGGTGGAAGACACCCGCATCGCAATGGCTGAAATGGCGGCGGCGTATTATGGCTATCCTTCAAGGGAAATGCAGATGATAGGCGTTACCGGTACAAATGGCAAGACCAGCACCACATACATGCTTAAAGCCATTGCAGAGCGCATGGGCAAGAAGGTTGGCCTGATAGGCACCATACGCAACATGATTGGCGACATAATCATCGACACCGAGCGCACCACACCCGAGAGCGTTGACCTCCAGCGCATACTCCGCCAGATGAAGGACGAGAAGGTGGACGTGGTGATAATGGAGGTTTCCTCCCATTCGCTGGATCAGAAGCGGGTACACGGCATAGAGTACGATGTGGGGGAGTTTACAAACCTTACCCAGGACCATCTTGACTACCATAAGACCTTTGAAAACTACTTCAATGCCAAAAAGCTGCTGTTCAAGCAGAGCAGGATGGCGGTGATAAACAAGGACGATCCCTACGCCAATAGGATGATGGAGGGGCTTGATATACCCGTTATGACCTTCGGCATACGGGAAAAGGCGGACGTTACCGCCAGCGAGATAGACATAACCACCAGAGGGGTACAGTTCGACTTCAACTATAAGAACATCACCTCCCGATTCAATGTGCCTATCCCCGGCCTTTTCAGCGTGTTCAACGCCATAGGCGCGGCAACGGTTGCCCTGAGCCTCGGCTGGAACCTCGACTCAATTAAGTATGGCCTTGAGCATATGATGAGCGTGAGCGGCAGGCTGGAGCCGCTGCCCACCGGCAAAAATGAGTTTACGGTGCTCCTCGACTACGCCCATACCCCCGATGCACTGGAAAACGTGCTGAAGACGGTCAAGGGCTTCGCCACCGGCAGGATAGTTACACTATTTGGCTGCGGCGGCGACAGAGATCACGCAAAGCGCCCCATAATGGGCGAGATAGCGGGTCGGTTCTCGGACTTCGCCATAGTGACATCGGATAATCCCAGGACGGAAAACCCGATGGATATAATCAACTCGATAGTTGAAGGAGTAAAGAAGTCGGGCTGCGAATACGTGGTCATAGAAAACCGAAGGGAAGCCATAGAGTATGCCCTGAAGAACGCCAGAAAAAACGACGTTATAATACTCGCAGGCAAAGGACATGAGAACTACCAGGAGATAAACGGCGGCAAGCACCACTTTGACGAAAAGGAAATAGTGGCGGAGATACTGGGCCTGTAAGGCCCGCGGAAGGAAGTTGGCAAATGAAGTATGCAATATACGCCCTGCTGCTGAGCGCGGCAGTGACTATGGTATCGGGCCCGGTGCTCATACCCCTGCTGCACAAGCTTAAATTTGGACAGAGCGAGCGGAAGCTTGGCCCTGAGACCCACCTCAAAAAGGCGGGCACCCCTACCATGGGAGGTATAACCTTCATACTGGGCATTGTGGCGGCCACAATGATATTTGCATACTCGGCATCTGAGCTGGTGATGCCGGCGCTGCTGATGACGGTGGCATTCGCCCTTGTAGGTTTCATGGACGATTTCCTCAAGGTAAAGAAGCACAATACCGACGGACTCAGGGCTTATCAGAAGATAATCGCCCAGTTCCTCATAGCCCTGATAATCGCCGTATATGCACAGCGCAGTCCCTTTATAGGCACCAGCATTTATCTTCCCTTCTCAAAAGTTGAGTGGGAGCTGGGCGCGTTTTATATACCCGTCATAGTATTCGTGATAATCGGCACAGTCAATGCTGTTAACCTTACCGATGGGTTGGACGGGCTGGCGAGCGGCGTAAGTCTGGTATATTCCATGGCCATGACGGTGATATTCCTTTACATGGCTTCCATAATGGATGCTCCAGTGGACATGGGACAGGCCCGGCAGACGCAGTACGCAGCCGAACTCAATTCTATGGCTGTATTTGCGGCGGCGGTAGCGGGCGGCTGTCTGGGGTTCCTCAGGTTCAACAGCTTTCCGGCAAAGGTATTTATGGGCGATACGGGCTCATTGGCCCTTGGCGGAGCAATAGCTGCTATGGCGGTGTTCTCCCGGGCAGTGCTGCTGCTTCCCATAATGGGCGCATGCTTCGTGGCAAGCGCCGTCAGCGTGATACTTCAGGTGGGCTCCTACAAGCTGCGCAGGAAGCGCATATTCAAGATGGCCCCGCTGCACCATCACTTTGAGCTTCTCGGTTATTCCGAAACAAAGATCGTTGCGGGATACATGATAGTTACCACATTGCTTTGCCTGGTATGCCTCTTGGCATTCCAATAAAGAGCATATGTATTAAGCATATGCGGGGAACTTGCAAAAATGGAATCACATTTTTGCGAAAGCGTTAGCGTTTATTTTGCCGCCCGGTGGCAGGGTTCCGTATTTCAGCCGTGGTTCTTTGGCGCTTGGCACGGCAGGCGGACGCAGGGCGTTTGAGGCAGGACGTGGCTCGTTGCCTCAAGCACCCTGACACCTCCGGGGGGCTTTTTTTAACAGAATCGCGCATGAAGTGGGCGCAAGAACGCCCCGTGTGCTATAATTTATAAAATAAATATAGGCCGAATATGTGTTTCGGAAGGAGTCAGGATTATGCAAAACGGAAAGAAGACCGCTCTTATCTGCGGAATGGCCAAAAGCGGCATCGCCAGCGCAATACTGCTCTATAAAAACGGCTACAAGGTAATAATTAACGACATGAAGAGCGAGATATCCGGACTCCAGGAAGCGCTCAAGGATATCGAGTATGTGAACGCAATGGGACAGGAGCCGGAGACACTGCTGGACGGCGTGGATCTGTTGGTGCTCAGCCCGGTTATACCTATATTCAAGCCTTTTGCTAGGAAAGCACAGGATATGGGCATAGAAGTGATAGGCGAAATAGAGCTGGGATACCGCTATTGCCACAGGGGCGCAAAGTTCGTATGCATAAGCGGCACCAACGGCAAGACCACCACCACTGCACTGACAGGCGAGCTTTTCAAAGCCGCGGGCAAGCGCACGTTCGTGCTGGGCAATATTGGCATACCTATAACCGAGCGGGCAATGGAGGTAAAAGATGGGGACGTCATAGTAGCGGAAGTGGCCGCACTGCAGCTTGAAAGCATAAAGAGATTCCGTCCCAACGCCTTTGGCATGCTGAACATAACTGAGGATCATCTTAACAGGTTCCAATATAAGATGGAGAACTACATAGCCGCAAAGTGCAGGGGCTTTGAAAACCAGACTCCCCAAGACTTTGCGGTGCTGAATTACGATGACCCCATCGTGAGGGACATGGCAAAGCTCACCAGGGCCCGCGTGCTGTATTTCTCGCAGAAGCAGGACGTGGAAAACGGCATGCTCCTCCGGGACGGCTATATGATATGGAGGCTGGACGGCCATGAGCAGCGGCTTATACACCGGAGCGAACTGCAGATACCCGGCGATCACAACCTTGAAAACGCCATGTGCGCCGCCTCTCTTGCCATGTGCATGGGCCTTGATGCAGAAGCGGTGTGCCGGGGACTTCGCGCCTTTCGGGGCGTTGAGCACCGCATAGAGTTCGTTCGCGAGGTGGAAGGCGTCCGCTATGTAAACGACTCCAAGGGGACAAACCCGGACTCCACCATAAAGGCCGTGAAGGCCATGACCCAGCCCACCGTGCTCATGCTGGGCGTAGGCGATTACGATAAGCACAGCGACTTCACGCCGCTTTTTGAGGCGTTCGGCAGCACTGTGAAGGGTGTTATAGCCTCCGGAATCAATATACCCGCAATAAAGGCTGCCGCCGAAAAGACAGGCTACAAAGGCGAATTCGTGGAGTGGTACGGCAACTTTGAAGGTATGATAAAGAAAGCGGGAGAGATGGCGGGCAAGGGAAGCACGGTGCTGCTTTCGCCTGCGGCTGCAAGCTGGGGCCAGTTCGACAACTACGAACAGAGAGGCGAGATATTCAAGGATATCGTAAATAAGCTGTAACCAGCATAGAATAACCCGAAGGGAGGTGCGGCATGGAAACGCTGAAGGCCAAAAAGAAGAATGGGCAGATGGACTTCCTGCTCTACGTTACCGTGCTGCTGCTGTGCGCCTTCGGGCTTGTGATGGTATTTTCAGCCAGCTATTATTACGCACAGAACAAGGCGAGCCTGAATTACGATGGATTGTACTATCTGAAGAACCAGGCAAAGTACATGGCCATGGGGCTTGGCGTTATGATAGTGATGTCACGGGTGGACTATCACTATCTTGAAAAGCTCAGGAACGTTGGACTTATGGTGACGCTTCTGCTTATGCTTGCTACGGTGTTCTGGGGCGAGGATATAAACGGCGCAAAGCGGTGGCTGAACCTGTTTGATGTGATAACCTTCCAGCCTTCAGAGCTTGCAAAGTTCGTGCTCATACTGTACATGGCTTCCTTTATGACCCGTAGGGCACCTCAGATGAAGAGCTTTACCCGGGGCATTGTACCCATGCTCATCATAATGTGCATCATCTGCATACTGCTGCTGCTGCAGAAGAACATGTCCATGATGATGGTGGTCATGATGATAGGCTTTGTAATGCTGTTCCTTGGAGGGGCGGATATGCGGCACCTGGTTGGCCTCTGCCTGCTGGCGGTGCCGGTGTTCTTTCTTGCGGCGTCGATGGAAACGTACCGCTGGAACAGGTTGGTAATATTCACAAACCCATGGAAAGACCCTCAGGGAAACGGCTATCAGCTGATACAGTCCCTGTACGCATTGGGCAGCGGCGGTCTCTTCGGCAAGGGGCTTAACTTTTCCACTCAGAAGCTGCTGTTTCTTACATACGGCGAGAGCGACTTTATATTCGCCATAATAGGCGAGGAGCTTGGCTTCATAGGTTGTGTGCTGGTAATAGCCGCGTACTTTTTCCTCGTTTGCCGGGGAATGCGCATAGCCGCCCGCTGCAAGGATAAGTTCGGGAGCCTGCTGGCTGCCGGAATAACCAGCGTTATAGCCATACAGGTGGCAGTAAACATAGGCGTGGCCACCAGTTCTGTCCCTCCTACCGGCCAGACGCTGCCTTTTATAAGCGCCGGCGGCACGTCGCTCATAATATTTATGGCTGCGGCAGGCATACTGCTCAATATTTCGAGAAATACGGAAAGCATATAGAATTAACCCATTCCATCCTTCCTGAATAGTATGGATTGTACCGCAATGGCGGCAGGGGAGGGGCGCAATGGGCAAATTCATAATAGAGGGCGGGCATAGGCTGAGCGGACGCGTAAAGGTCCAGGGAGCGAAAAACGCCGCGCTGCCGGTTCTGGCGGCGACTGTCATGAGCCGGGGAGAGATGACGCTGTTCAACTGCCCTGAAATACGGGATGTTCACAATATGCTGAGCATCCTGCGTGAGCTGGGCGTGGAATCGTATTATGATGGGGACGCGCTGAAAATTTCCGGCAGAAACGCCAGAAGCAGTCCTATGCCGCAGCGCCTTTCCAAGGAGCTGCGCTCCTCCATATTCATGCTGGGACCACTGCTTTCACGCTTTGGCGAGGCGGTGTGCGCCTACCCGGGGGGCTGCGAGATAGGCCATAGGCCGGTAGACCTTCATTTGAAAGGCCTTGCGGCGCTGGGGGCGGATATAAGGGAAGAGCGGGGTTACATAATTTGCGACGGGCACAACATGCACGGAGGCGAGATACACCTCGATTATCCCAGCGTAGGCGCAACAGAAAACATAATGATGGCAGCGGCTGCCGTCCCGGGCGATACGGTGATAACCAACAGCGCCCGGGAGCCGGAAATAGAGGAACTGCAGAATTTCCTCAACTCAATAGGCGGCGATATCCGTGGCGCAGGCACATCTACCATATACATAAAAGGTGGAATGGAAGAAGTGCCGGCAGCTGCGCACAGAATAATGCCCGACAGGATAGCTGCGGGAACGCTCATGTGCGCCGTGGCGATGGCCGGAGGAGAAGCGGAGCTTACAGACGTGTGCCCGGAGCACATAGGCAGCCTCATATCAAAGCTGCGCGAGGCAGGGTGTCATATAAGCTGCGGAAGGGATACGCTGGAGATACGGGCAAAGGGACGGCCTGAAGAGATAAAACTAATAGAAACGCTGCCTTATCCGGGCTTTCCGACGGATATGCAGGCGCAGATATTCGCCCTGTGTACCGTGGCGGACGGCACCAGCGTAATAGTGGAAAACCTTTTCGAAAACCGCTTCCGCCATTGCGCGGAGCTTATAAAAATGGGCGCAAATATAACCCAAAAGGACAGGACCGCAATAGTAAGGGGCGTGGAGAAGCTCTCGGGAGCCGTGGTATACGCAAAGGACCTTCGCGGAGGAGCGGCGCTTACCATAGCCGGGTTGGGTGCTGAGGGGATGACGGCAGTAGAGAACACGGAATATATCGATAGAGGATACCAGCGGCTGGATGAGACGCTGAATTCACTCGGAGCCTGCATAAAGAGGGAAGATGGTACGCAATAAGGGAAAAACCAGAGTGGTAAAGAACGAAGGACGCAGGGACGGCAAAAAGCCGCCTCGCAGCCATGTGTCCTATGTCGACATAGAGCAGGTAAAGCAGCGCTATGGCGGACGCTCTACAAGAGAGCCCCGAAAAGAACTGCACGTATTTGGAGAAGAAGAGCCGCAAAATGTCAAGAAGAAAGAGCACAGGGGCGTATACCTGCTGCTGCTCGGTCTCGTATTGGCAGGCATAGCCATAGGCTTCTATTTTGCGCTCATAATAGACCGCATAGAGGTCGTAGGCAACGAAAAGCTGGAGCGGGGAGAGGTGCTCACCATATCCGGACTTAACATAGGCGAGCATATGCTCTTTGCCAATCTCGGAGAAGCCCGCAGCAGGCTGCTCAGCAGCCCCTATATACGCTCGGCATACATAAAAAGAGCGTATCCGGACAAGCTCATTATCACCATAGAGGAACGCAAGCCTGTGGCAGCGATCGTAGGCGTGGGGTCATATGCCCTGATAGACCTGGAGGGCAGCGTTATGGAGATAGCGCAGACAAACGACAAAGGGCTGGTAGCGGTTTACGGCGTAAGCTCCGGCGGCTACGCCGTGGGACAGAAGATCGGCGACTATGCGGAATTCAACAGCGAAACGCTGCTTGAGATAATTACAGTGCTTTCCAATCAGGGAATGCTGGACATAATAGAGAGCATAGATATGTCGCAGCCCCTGAAGATAGGCATGACTACAACATACGGCTATACGGTCAACATAGGACAGCCCGAAAACCTTACGGGAAAGCTGGAAAACCTGCCGCCCGTGCTGAGCAAGGTGCTTTCCATGGGCCTTGAGGGCGGAACAATAGACCTTGGCGTGCTTGGCGATCCGGTATATTCTCCGCCAGAGGTGTACCAGCCGGAGACAGAGGGACAGGAGGGCGGAGATGACGGCGAGGGCGGCGAAGCAGAGCCGGATAAGGCCGAGGAAGGCGGGACGGAGCAGCCCGAACCAAGTCCTGCACCGTAACTTCCAGTAGTTACAAAGTGTAAAAATACTTGTATCCTATTGCACAAAATATAGTGGTGTGGTATGCTTAGACCAACTATTAGGTGGAAGTATATTCTCATGGCATATGGAGAGTAGGGGCGCTATGGAGGAAAAATGAAACAGAATACCGCCATACTCGATATTGGAAGCTCCAAGGTGATATGCCTCATATGCAGCGCACAGGGAAGGGACAGCATAACCGTCCGGGGTGCGGGCGTAAAGGAATATCCGGGCTTTGAGAACGGACGATTTATAGACGAACAGCTTTTCTCCAGCGCGGTGGTGGACGCCATCGCAATGGCAGAGGGTGAGGCAAAGGTACGCATAAGGGATCTTTCCGTAGGCGTACCCGCAAGCTTTTCAAAGCTGGTGCTGCATGAGGGATCTGCCGGGGTAAAGTCACGCACGGGAAGGATAAACGGCGACACTATAGACGACCTGATAAACGACTCGCTCACATTCGAGCAGCCTGAAGGGTACGAGCTGATGCACTCCACTCCGGTGGAATTCAAAATAGGCGAAACGGTTACCGCCGATCCGCCCCTTGGGCAGGCAGCAAAAGAGGTCAGCGCCGTAGTATCCCACGTGTACATGCAGAACGGGTTCAGAGCAGCGGTGTCCGATGCACTGAGCAGGACGAATCTCGAAGCGGATATGTATATAAGCGTTCCGCTTTCGGCTTCACTGTTCGTGATACCCGAGGAGGAGAGGACGGACTGCGCGGTGCTTATAGACGTAGGGGCGCGGCAGACCGACGTAAGCTTCATACGGGGATCAGCCCTTATAGCCTGCGAGACGCTGGGAATAGGCGGCGTGAGCTTTGCAAACGATCTGGCCTATGGGCTTCGGATATCCACCCAGTCTGCGGAGAACGTAAAACGCAGATACGTCTATTCGCTGGACTATCAGGACAGCATAGATATAGTGCGCATGGAGGGGAAAAGCCCCATGCACGTCGATCACGCAGTGATACAGTTCATAATTGAGGAACGCACAAAGCAGCTTGCCGGTTATCTTGTGCGCATGCTCAAGGATATGGGAGTAAGGCTTGAGGAAAAGCCCCCCGTATACATAACCGGCGGCGGCATAGCCCTTATGCGGGGCAGCTGCGAATACATGGAAAAGCTCATGGGTGTGCCTTTAAAGGTAAGAATGCCGTGGATGCCCAGACTTTCCTCCCCAAATTACGCCAGCGCTTTTTCGGTAATGGATTTCGTGATGCATGCTGAGGAAGAAGACAGCGTGGACAGGCTGGTAGGAATGGTAAGCGAGAGCAGATTCATCAAAAAGATCAGAGAACTGTTTGGTAACGTAAGATAAATTATCAGGAGGAAATGATATGCCTATTGGTCTTGAACTCGATATGGAAAGAGGCAACCTTGCGCAGCTTAAGGTAGTCGGCGTAGGCGGCGCGGGCAATAACGCTGTCAACCGTATGATACAGTACGGCATACGCGGCGTTGAGTTCATTTCCGTAAATACAGATAAGCAGGCGCTGTACCTGTCCCATGCGAACCAGAAGATACAGATAGGCGAAAAGGTCACCAAAGGATTGGGCGCGGGTGCTGATCCTGAGGTAGGGCGCAAGGCGGCTGAAGAAAGCAAGGAAGCCATATCCGAGGCTCTCAAGGGAGCGGATCTGGTATTCATAACCGCAGGTATGGGCGGCGGCACCGGCACCGGTGCAGCCCCCGTAGTAGCGGAATGCGCAAAAGAGCTTGGCATACTTACAGTTGGCGTAGTCACAAAGCCCTTCTCCTTTGAGGGACGGGTGCGTATGAACAATGCCGTAAACGGCATAACCAACCTTAAGGCAAACGTAGATACTCTTATATCCATACCTAACGACAGGCTGCTGGATTCAGTAGGCAAGGTAAGCCTTACCGAAGCATTCAGGATCGCTGACGATGTGCTGCGTCAGGGCGTGCAGGGAATAAGCGACCTTATAGCTGTACCTGCTATGGTGAACCTTGACTTTGCTGATGTGCGTACCATAATGCGTGAGCGTGGAATGGCCCACATGGGCATAGGCATGGCCACCGGCGACAAGCGCGCCGCCGAGGCTGCAAGGCAGGCTGTGGTAAGCCCGCTGCTTGAAACTACAATAAACGGCGCAAAGGGCGTGCTGCTAAACATCACCGGCGGCGCGGATCTGGGCATACAGGAACTTTCCGAAGCGGCCTCTATCATTCAGGAGTACGCGGATCCCGAGGCAAACATCATCATGGGTGCAGGCATCGACGAGGATATGGGCGACGGCGTACGTATAACCGTAATAGCTACCGGCTTCGATGCACCCGGCGCAAGGTCTCAGCAGAGCCAGCATCCCACGGCTGCCGCAAACGCCGTACAGAACAGCCAGCCCCCCAGAAGGCCGACCATACGCGATGTGAAGGATCAGGAAAGCAGTTGGAATGGCGCAAACGTGAAATTCTGGGAGCGTGAGCGTACCAGAACTCCTCAGTACAGCTCCCCTCTTCCGGAAGGAGAGGAAGTAACCCCTCACTTTACCATGGACGACCTGCCCAAGGCAGACAAGGCCAAGGGAAACAATAATAATACCAATAACCTTAACGTGCCTGCATTTTTGAGAAGAAACGATTAAATCAAAAAGACGCGGGCGCTTAGCCCGGTGTACACTTTTTTAAGTAATAAGACGGGGAAGCGCAAAGGAGCGTTTTCCCGTTTTGTTTATATTTTTATTTTTCAGAAAGGAAAGAAAAACTATGACCAAATCCTTTATCCCACAGGACTATAAGCCCACGCTGTCACTTTATGAAACTCAGGACGCTATAAGCTTCATAAAGCGTGAATTTCAGGACAGCCTTGCGCGGGCACTGCACCTCAAACGCGTATCCGCACCTCTGTTCGTACAGCCTGAGACAGGCCTCAACGACAACCTGAACGGCTATGAGCGCCCGGTAGGCTTCGATATCCCATTTACCGGCAAGGATGCGCAGGTAGTGCAGTCTCTCGCAAAGTGGAAACGCATGGCGCTTTACCGCTACGACTTCCACCCAGGCAACGGCCTCTATACCGATATGAACGCCATACGCCGCGATGAAGAGTTGGACAACCTGCACTCCGTATACGTGGATCAGTGGGACTGGGAGAAGGTCATAACCCCTGATACCCGCAACCTTACTACCCTCAAGAACACTGTTACTGCCATAGTTGGCTGCGTATGCAACACGCTGGATGTACTCAAGGCCCGCTATAACTTTATTACGACAGAGCTGAGCCGCGACGTGTTCTTTATAACCACTCAGGAGCTGCTTGATATGTACCCCGACAAGACCCCCAAGGAGAGGGAGAATGCCATAACCAAGGAGCACAGGACGGTATTTATAATGCAGATAGGAGATCTGCTTTCAAACGGCGAAAAGCACGATGGCCGCTCCCCCGACTATGACGACTGGAAACTCAACGGCGATATACTGTTCTATGACGACGTGCTGGACTGCGCGATGGAGCAGGTAAATAGGAGGAGTGGAGATGAAAGAAAACAGAGTATTAACCATAGACAATCTGACCACTACGTTTGAGAGTCACAAACAGAAGATCCAGGCGGTGCGCGTACCTACAAGCACTTTATGAAAAAACGCTACGGCAGAATTGTAAGCA
>OGWV01001008.1_pt1 | contig 17648 bp, 19 predicted proteins | sample 1576081 | NCBI WGS metagenome assembly OGWV01 (sample SAMEA3541541, study PRJEB24748) | human gut metagenome | biome: human gut; feature: human-associated habitat; material: faeces | place: China | collected 2012 | reverse complement strand
GTATTACACGGATGCTTGTGCTTTTCTTTGATGAAAACATGACGGAAATTACAGAAGCTGCGGATAAGCAGAAGAAAAACCACGATCAGATGCTTCTCGTTGCCGAAAATATTTCCCGGCATTTTGAAGAAGCAATGACTGTGCTTGACAGTTTGGAAAACAGTATTGAGGTCAGCCACAGTTCTATTCAGGAAATTGCAGACAGCACCGAAAGCACCGCTGAAGCCATCCAGAAACAGGCGGTTATGTGTTCCAATATTCAGGGCAACACCGATGCGGCAGAAGCCGGCATCCACCAGATGATTGAAGCCGCACATGAAACGGATGCTACTGTAAAATCCGGTGCACAGGTCGTCCTGGAATTAAAGGAACAGGCACAGAACGTGGAAGAAGCCAGCAATATCACGGTACAGGTCATCCAGAGCCTGACTTCAAAAGTCGAGGATGTCCAGAACTTTGTCGGATCCATTATTGAAATTTCCAACCAGACAAATCTGCTTGCCTTAAATGCTTCCATTGAGGCTGCGCGTGCCGGAGAAGCCGGAAAAGGGTTTGCTGTGGTGGCCGATGAAATCCGCCAGCTTTCCGAACAGACAAAAAATGCCTCTGCCAACATTACAGAAATTATCGACAAATTAAACGATGACACAAAACGTGCCAACGAAAGTATCGAAAACTCAGTTGCTTCCGTAGAAAAGCAGAACGAACTGATTGAGAATACACGGGAGAAATTCGGCAATGTCGGTGAAACCGTTGAACGCCTGATGGAAGATATCCATACGGCAGAAGAAAATATCCAGAAAATCCTTGATGCCACGAATGTTATTTCCGATAATATTACCCACCTCTCCGCCACCGGTGAGGAAGTGGCTGCCTCTTCCACCGAAGGGCTGCGTATGGCAGATTCCACGGTGGACAATATGAAGGGCTGTAAAAAAGTTCTGGAGAATATTTACATGCTTGCAGAAGATATGAAAGATTCCGTAGAGCACAAAGAACTCGGATAACTCTGTCTGCCAAAAAGCCGGACGCTGTTTACACAACGTCCGGCTTTTTATTGTTTACAGAAAATACAAAAGTGACAGGCAAACGGCCATGCCAAGGAATGCCATCCGGTACAACAGCACATTCGCACACCGGATATCTTCCGGTTCCACCGGACGCAGGGCATCCCCTATCGTCGGTTTCTTTACAGTCTTTCCAAAATAACTGGCATCCCCTGCCAGCTGGATGCCAAGGCTTCCCGCACAGGCACTCTCGGTCTGCGCAGAATTCGGGCTGGCATGTTTCCGGCTGTCCCTTCTCCAGATCTTCCATGCCCCGGTCCCGCTAAAACGCTTCCCCGGAAGGAAGCTTGCCACGATCATAAGCAGTGCCGCCACGCGGGATGGGATGAAATTTACCACATCATCCAGCTTTGCCGCAAATCTTCCAAAATACAGGTTCTTTTCATTCTTATATCCCACCATGGAATCCATGGTATTCACTGCTTTATAGGCAAAGCCGAGCACCGGTCCACCGATTGCCAGATAAATCATCGGCGCAATCACACCGTCGGATGCATTTTCCGCAACGGTCTCTATCGCTGCCTTTGCCACACCTGTTTCATCCAGTTGTTCCGTATCACGCCCAACGATCATGGAGACTGCCTTTCGCGCTGCCGGCAGATCCTGCTTTTGCAGCTGCTCACATACCTTCATGCTTTCCACTTTCAGACACTTTGTAGCAAGAATCTGATAGGTCATAATGGCTTCCACGGCACAGCCAATCGCCGGATGCAGCCCGTATGCCCCCTCAAGGATAACGGCGGCCACACCGGTTGTCCATGCGATAACAACCACAACCATCGCAAACCCGCGCAGAAATTTTTTTGTGTCTGACAGTTCCTTTTTATTCAGTTTTTCCAGTGATGCGATCAGATTACCAATCAGACGGATCGGATGGGGCAGCCAGTGCGGATCGCCAAACAACAGATCCAGCACAAACCCAAGAAACATCGCAAAGAAATGATAACTCATACTTTTTCTTTTAACTCCATTTTATTCTCTTGTAAGGACAGGCGCAGATGATAGCCCTCGGCGTTTTTTACCTGATACGAAAAATAATCACCGCCACAGTAGTGCGAAAGCAGCGCCATGATCGTACCCCCATGAACCACAGCCGCCACCGGAAGCGGCTCCTGTATCATACCGTTGTCTTCCGTTTCCCGGCACTTTGGACACGCTCTGTATGCCAGCTGCTGCCGGATCTGTTCCATAACCAGCTCCATCCCATCCACACATCTTGCGATAAAAGCCTCCCGGCTCTCACCTCCCGGAAATGCCAGCGTTCCACCACTGTCAATCCATGCCTGATAGCGTGGATCTCCATTCAGCTGTGCATAATTCTTTTCTTCAAATTCTCCAAAATCCATTTCACGCCATGGATCAATTTCGATCTGTGGAATTTGCGGAAATAAAATTTCTGCGGTCTGCCGGCAGCGAAGCATGGGACTTACAAATACATATGGCATATCCCATGTCCTGCATACCTGTGCCCATTGGTCTTTTCTTTTCTCCAGCTGCTGTCTGCCGTCCTCCGAAAGCGGTTCATCCGTCTGTCTGCCAATATACCGGTGTTCTACATTTCCCAGCGTCATTCCATGCCGGATCAGATACAGTTCTATTTGATTCTCTGTCCAATTCCACATACAATCCGTTCCACCCTTTCTGCTTTTGCTGCAATTTCACAAAGCAGCCGTCCCAGCCGCTCACGATATTCCCGCTCGAACGAATCCAGCGGCACAATTCCATTGCCTACTTCATCGCAGATAATTACTGTATCCGGATGTTTTTCCAGATAAGCCATACTTTCTGCTTCCGGGGATAGAGACTTCGGGGCACTTTCCTGCAATTTCTCTCGAAACCATTCTTCAAAATTGTCCCAGATCCGTGCTTCCTCGATGCCCCGCACCTGTGTTACATATGCTTTTTTTCCCTGAGCAGTGCCGCCAATGTATAATTCCATTAATGTACTCCCTATTGCTTGATATTTTATATTACCACGTTTCGACAAATTTATCTATTTATGCTATACTCCTTTTGTTTTCGCTCCCATTCTGGCAACAGAAGGGAGATATATTTTGTGGATTCTATCGTTTCATTCTTTGTTTCTGTCGTGGCAGGTATAGTCACCTATTATATCTGCAAATGATTAGACAGTAAACATTAGCGGCAATTAACCTGAATGGATGCCCGACCATACAAAATGAGAAGAACCCCCAGTAGCGGCAACTACTGGGGGTTCGTTTTTGGTGTACTTGTAAAAGTATCGCCTCATTCTTTGTTGATTGCATTATATCATACACAATCACCAATTTCAAGTATACCCCAATTCATCATCCTTTTTGCACCAGTAGCGCGACTTTTTCAAATCAACACTGACACGGCTGCCGCCACCGCCATTGCCCCCTCACACAGCGTCAGAAAATAGCCCGCCGTATCTCCGGTGATTCCACCAAATTCCCTGTAACTGCGCCAGCGATAGTAACCGAACACTGCAAATGCCGCCGCCACCGCCAGAATTCCCGCCAGAAGCGAAAGCCAGAGCATAAACAGTACACACAACAACGTCTGTGCATAAAGTGCCCCTTTTACCCCACGCTCATGTGCGGTACTCGCAAAATGATAGAGCATACCATCCGTTTTTGCGGAACGGAAGGAGACCACACTCAGGCCACTCAGGCAGCGGGACAGGAAAAATCCACAACAAAACACTTCCAGCGCACGGTAATCCACAATCTGGGAAAGAGCCGCCACATAAATCAACCCGAATTCCGCCAGCCTGATCACGGAAAAAGCTCCAATGTGGGAATCCTTTAGAATCTCCAGTTTTCGCTCTCTGGGCTGATACGAATGCAATGCATCCATGGTATCCATAAACCCATCCACATGGAAGCCCCCGGTGATAATAAGCGGGAGCGCAGCTGATATCAGAATAAATGCAAGCGTATTGATTCCCAATAACGCAGACAACCGAAACCATCCCCAGAGGATAGCACCGATCACTGCCCCGATCCACGGAAAAAAGCACATGCTGTAACGCATGTCTTCTTCTTTCCACACAAATTGTGGCATCGGAATTTTTGAATAGGTGGAAAACGCCACCGCGATTCCTCTAATGATGTGCATAACCTGCTTCCTTTCTCTCTTTTACCGGAACCGGAATACCTACAACGACTTCGGTCACCGTATCCGCCAGCTCCGCCACTCCCGTATTGATGCGTCCAAGTGCACGGATATATGCCTGCGTTGTCGCATCATAGGAAATGCCATCCTCAAACACGTTATTACTGACGATCACCAACTCGTCCACTTTTGTGGAAAGGTTTTTGATTCCCTGCAATATGTGTCCGACAACCACATCTTCCGAAACGATGTCCGCACCGGAAAACATCTCATTTGCAACCAGATTGGACATACATTCCAGCAGGGCACAGCGAGGACGTTCCGTAACATTTTGCCCTGCGCGATCCGGTGGTTCCATGGCTTGCTGTGCTCTTTTCGAAAAATCTACTTCCCCGATATCCCGCGGCTGTTCAACCGTAACAAATCCTTTTCCCGCGCGAAGTCTCCGGTGTCTTGCAACTTTTTTTTCGCCCTCCGCATCGTACACCTGCATGGTTGCGATATAATATTTATTCGTTTTTCCATCCAGCAGATGCTCTGCGTAAGCCGATTTTCCGCTGCCGCTTCCGCCCAAAACCAAGGTGATCATTCTGTTTCCCCATACCGCTCGTACTGCGCAATTTCCATCGTATCAAATGTTGTCTGATCCTCGTAGAGTGCCAGCGCCAGATCCAGAAGGGAAAACAGCATCACGGCTCCTGTGCCCTCACCAAGCCCCAGTCCCGCATCTATGACCGGATGAAGTTTCAGTTCCTCCGCGATCCATTTTGCCGCGGGTTCCTTGCTCAGATGGCTCGGCAGAACAAATTCCCGCACACCCGGCACGATCCGCTCCGCCACCAGTGCCGCGACCGATGAGATCAGCCCATCCAGAACGACCGGCACATGATACAGTGCTCCGCCGATGCATACACCTGCCATTCCCGCGATATCCAGACCGCCGAATGCCGCCAGCATGGAAAGTGCATGCGCTGACCGGATCTCTTTTTCATATTTCTCCAGTGCCTGCGCAATGACCTGCTGCTTGCGCAACAGCCCCGCGTCGTTTAATCCGGCACCACGTCCGGTCACTTCTTCTGCTGTGCGTCCGGTCAGTGCCGCCACAAGCATGCTGCTCGTCGTCGTATTTCCGATTCCCATCTCTCCGGTACCGATCAGCTGATAGCCTTTGTCTTTGCACTCCCGGACCAGATCAATTCCCACAGACAATGCCTGCAACGCTTCTTCCTCTGTCATTGCAGGTTCCTGCAGAAAATCGCGCGTGCCCTGCATCACTTTGCAGTCGCGCACCCCCAGCAGCGTTTCTTTTGTGTTGATTCCAATATCGACCGGGATCACATCCACACCGGCGCGGCGCGCCATTTTGCCAACCGAGCTTGCCTGCTGCCCCATAAATCCTGCAACCACCGCGGTCACTTCCTGTCCGGACTGGCTGACTCCTTCTGCGACAACACCATTATCTGCGCACATGGTGAGGATCACTTTTTTTTCAATGGAAAGGCTGCTGCTTCCTGTGATTGCGCCGATCTGCGCAAACATTGTCTCAAACTGCCCCAGACCATCCAGCGGTTTGGCAATTTTGTCCCAGCTTGCTTTTATCTGCGCGTAGATCTGTGCGTCCGGTGGAATGATTTTAAGTTTCTCCATTTCTTTTCCTGTAATCAAATGTATTCTCCTGTCAATCAAACGGAAATCCGGCTCTCCTGCAAAATAGAGTATACATACTCCATATCCAGATGCTCCCGCAATCCCTGTGCGAGCTTGTCATACTGCTGTTCCTTAAATGCATGATAATCACCGCCAGCCTCCGGTTTCCATGACACCCTTTTTTTGTCGGCCAATGCCTGTACTATGCGCACGGCAATGTCTCCATCGTCAAAAATGCCGTGCACATAACTGCCGTATACGCCGGGTGCTTCGCCGCCTTTTTCCATGCGCTGTACCCCGTCGGTTCTGCCATCTGCCAGCTGTACCAGTGGCGTCTGATGTTCCCCGGTGGAAACCGTTGTCTTTCCCATATGAATCTCATAGCCGGAAAATTCCAATCCGGAAAGTGTGGAAAAAATACCGGTCACATTCTCAAATTTTCCACGTGTCTGCGTACGCATTTTTTCCGGCATCAGGGTCGTGTCGGTGTCGATCAGTTCCATACCACGCAAGGGTAGTGCCCCGTCGCGCTTTATGCGCTCCACGGCAATTGTATCCGGCTCATGAGAAATTGCTTCGCAATGAGCCGGATAGAGCGGTTCGCATAGCGAATTCTCATTCTCTACCCCATGTGGGTCCGAAATGGTACGCCCCAGCATCTGATAGCCACCGCAGATCCCCCAGACCGGGATATGCACCGCCAGCTTTTTGACTGCGGTTTCCAGACCGTTCTGCCGCATCCAGCGCAGATCCCCCATCGTATTTTTGCTGCCCGGCAGAAAAATCATATCCGGCTGTCCCAGTTCCTGCACCGAAGAAACATAGCGCACGGACACACCCTCCAGCCGTTCAAACACGTTAAAATCCGTAAAATTGGAGATCCGTGGAAAACGGATCACTGCCAGATCTATCACGCCTACATCATGGTTGTCCAACTGACCGCTCAGACTGTCCTCATCCTCAATGGAAAGATGCATATATGGAACTACTCCGGCAACCTTCACACCGCCGCGTTCCTCCAGCATCTCCACTCCCGGATCAAGGATTGTCTTATCCCCGCGGAATTTATTAATAATCAGACCCTTCACACGGGCTTTTTCATCCTCTTCTAAAAGTATCAAAGTTCCCAAAAGCTGCGCAAACACGCCGCCACGGTCGATATCCCCCACCAGAAGCACCGGTGCATCGACCAGTTTTGCCAGCCCCATATTGACAATATCATCCGATTTCAGATTGATCTCTGCCGGGCTTCCCGCCCCTTCCATCACAATAATGTCTGCCTGCTTTTCCAACTCCGAAAAAGCCTCGCAGATCGTCGGAACCAGCTTTTTCTTATACGCAAAATAATCCCGCGCCCGCATATTTCCGAGCACCTCACCCTTTACGATCACCTGTGATCCGACATCATTGGTCGGTTTCAACAGGATGGGATTCATAAGCACGGAAGGCTTCACACCCGCCGCTTCCGCCTGCATGACCTGCGCGCGTCCCATCTCCAGACCGTCTTCGGTGATGTAGGAGTTGAGTGCCATATTCTGTGATTTAAACGGTGCCACGCGATAGCCATCCTGCGCAAAAATACGGCAAAGTCCTGCAACGATCAGGCTTTTTCCGGCATTTGACATCGTGCCCTGCACCATGATTACTTTTGCCATGTTTGTTTCCTTCCTGCTAACCAGCAATCACAACCCTACAATCCTTCTTGAAGCATGCAATTCCATATTTGATAAAATTACGCATTCCGTCCTGCTTCAGCTTATTGACAATAGAAAGTACCTTAAAATTATTCAATCCTGTAAATATACTTTCCTTCGATACTCGCAGACATCCCGTCAGAAATGCAAACTGTAAATAATTATTCGTCTTTAATGCCTGACCAAAAAGACCTCTGATCAGAGAAACCATTTCACGATAATATCCATTCTGATATGCTTTATCCAGAGGAACATCATACTCATCTATGATAATTACTGCCTTTTTCCCGTGATGCTTATATAAAAGCTGTGACAGTTTACGGATGCTGTCTTCTATATTCTCATCCGTACCTGTAAGCATTTTAGCGAAATATGCCTTATCCTCGTCCGTAAGTGCATCACTTGTTTTGAGATAATAATGCCGGTCCATTTCATTGGCAAGAATCGTGCCGAGCATCCTCTTCGCATCCGCAAATGTCAGACCCTCCACCCCTTTGAGCGTGAGAAATATCACTGGATACTTTCCCATGTACGCATCGCATAGTTCTTTATTCTTTGTAATATATAAGCCTTCAAACAGTGAAACATCTGCACCGATTTCAAAAAAACTTTTCAGCATGCTCATATTCAATGTCTTGCCAAAGCGTCGCGGACGGGTGAACAGTGTTACTTCCCCCCAATTCATCAGAATCTGTTCTATGAGATTTGTCTTGTCAATGTAATAAAATCCGTTCCTGCGTATTTTTTCAAAACTGTCAATTCCTACCGGTAATTTCAAAGTATTTACCATATGAACCTCCAACAAACAGATCATTTTGCCATATTTACATATAGTATAACTGATTGACAAGGTAATTACAATTTCCTTTCATTAAACGGTCACCGAAATACACTGTCATGATTTACTCTCCATTCCAAAAACATTTTCTTGAAAAGATCCCCATGTTCCGTTAAGATGATATTGTAACGAAAAACAATATATCAGGGAGGTAGTTATGAACTATACAATTGAAGGAGCACCAATGCCTGTCGTCATCTGTAACTTAGAGGGCGGCGAAACCATGCTTACGGAGAAGGGCGCAATGTCGTGGATGTCCCCAAATATGAAAATGGAAACCACAACAGGCGGCGGAATCGGAAAAATGTTCGGTCGTGCTTTTTCCGGTGAAAGCATGTTTATCAACCGCTACACCGCGCAGGGCGGCACCGGACTGATCGCATTTGCATCCAGCTTTCCCGGAGATATCCGTGCATTTGAAATCGCACCGGGGCAGGAGATTATCGCCCAGAAAAGTGCCTTTCTCGCATCAACTGCAGGCGTGGAAATGTCTGTTTTTTTCCAAAAACGCATTGCCGGCGGTCTCTTCGGCGGAGAAGGATTTATCATGCAGCGTCTGTCCGGAAACGGCACCGTCTTTCTCGAATTTGACGGACACATCAAAGAATATGAACTTGCACCGGGACAACAGATTGTCGTCGATACCGGATACCTCGCAGCAATGACAGCCGGATGTTCCATCAATATCCAGACTGTACCGGGTGTAAAGAATATGCTCTTTGGTGGGGAAGGGATCTTTAATACCGTTATCACCGGACCGGGACGTGTATGGCTGCAGAGCATGCCGGTTGCACAGCTCGCCGGAGCGATCAGCCCGTTTATTCCAAATAAAAATTAATCATTTTCGAAAAAATCCCGGAGCCATTTTCCATGCTCCGGGATTTCATTTTATATCATTTTTCAAATTTTCCGAATCTCAAAACTGTTTTTTCCACGGGTTTTTACCTCATATAATACACTGTCTGCTTCCTTAAACAGTTTTTCATAAGGAACTTTCTCCGTCATATACACAGCACCCAGACTGATGGACAGCGGCACTGAACACCCGCCATATGTAAATGTCTGACACATGCTTCTGACCAGTTTATCCAGCTGTGCCTGAACACTCTCCTGATCACGGTTCTGCATACAGAGTACAAACTCATCTCCGCCAAACCGCGCCATAAGGACATGTGTTCCAAACACCAGACGCATCGTATCCGCTAAAAGTTTTAACGCCTCATCTCCTCCGGCGTGTCCAAGCGTATCATTGACAGACTTAAAGTTATCAATATCCATGATTGCAAACAGAAACGGCAGTTCTTTCCTGTCGTAAATGCTCCCGGCACCGATCCCGGAACAAATAAAACATCCGGATAATCCCCACCCTGAATCTGTTTTGACACCTCATTGTCATAATCCGAATACGACTGGTACTTCACCTCAATACCAGGATATTTCTTGTTAAACCCATCCAGGTACTGCTGCATATCCTGCTGGGAGATATTGGATGCTGCCGAAATCGTTCCCCTGATTTCGTTTTTCTGTGCAGCATGTGCCACACTTCCAAAGTCTGCCGGAAACTGTAACAGCACAAGCAGCGTCAAAAGCACCGCCACCACACGCTTTTTCTTCCACTTTTTCATCTTTCTCATCCTTCTTTTGCAGCCTTACCGCGCTTCATATGCCCTGGATACACGCTTATACTCTGCCGGTTCCGTAATCTGCTCCACCACAATATCTCCGTCTTCTGCATCCTGATAACGGTATAAATACACACCCTCCTGAATCTCCTCTTCCTGAATAAGGGATACCGCCATATAGCTTTTTCCCTCAACCGTAAAGGTATCCATGATGGCAAATTCTTTTTCCGTGCCATCCGAAACCGGAATGCTGATTACTTCGTACTCATCCATAATATTCTCTCCCTTTTATCGCGGTACTTTCGAAAACAATGCAAATGCATTTTCCCGTGTGGTTTCCTCCACTTCTTCCGCGGAAATCCCTTTAATCTTTGCAATCTTTTCAATCACATACGGAATGTTGCGTGAATCATTGCGTGTTCCCCGGTGTGGTTCCGGTGCCATATACGGACAATCCGTTTCTAAAACAATGGCGGAAAGCGGGATTTCCTCTACCGTCTGAACGAGTTTTCTGGCATTTTTAAAAGTCACAACGCCTCCTACACCGATAAAATATCCCATCTTTACATATTCCTGTGCCATCTCCGGCGAATAGGAATAACAGTGGATCACGCCCTTTATGCCATCCTCATATGCCTTTTCCATGATCTTCATGGTATCTTCTGCAGCATCCCTCGAATGAATGATCACCGGAAGATCTGCCTGTTGTGCCAGTGCAAGCTGCCGTACAAACCAATACCTCTGCTTCGCCTGTATCTCCGGTTCCTTATCCCAGTAATAATCCAGTCCGATCTCTCCCACCGCAACTGTCTTTTGCAGCGTTGTCTGCTGTCTGAGCCATGCATACGTGTCCTCATTTAAATCATCCACGTCACTGGGATGTACGCCCACCGCAGCATAAAGAAAAGGGTATTCCTGCGCCAGCGAAAGTGTTGTCTTTGTCGTCGCAATGGAAGACCCTGCATTAATCACCGGTGAAATGCCGCGCTGCGGTAAATCCGCAAGCAGCATCTCCCGGTCCGTATCAAATTTTGCATCATCGTAATGTGCATGTGTCTCAAAAATCATAAGAAGTGCCTTTCTATCAGATCAAGTTCCTCCATGATGATACAGTTTGGAAGTGTATCCGAAGCCACCATGCCCCGCACCTGGGCATAATCCATCCAGCGCACACTCTCTATTTCTTCGGTCTGCAGTTCAAATTCCTCTGCTTCCCGATCCAGCCAGAGCAGATAAACATTTGAAATCTGGTGATCATGAAATGGCTGTCTGTGAAATTCACTGTCAACGTCCTTATGCACCTGTCCGCAATAAATCAGGTCCGACTCCTGCACTGTCACATTCAATTCTTCTTTCAGCTCCCGAATGGCGGAAGGAATATACTCCTCCCCTGCCGGTATATGTCCGGCACTGGAAATATCATAGCAGCCCGGAAATGAATCTTTCTGCATACATCTCTTCTGCAGCAAAAGCTGAATCCGTCCGTTCCTGTTGCGGGCAATCCAGACATGTGATGTACGATGCCGCACGCCCTCCCGGTGTGCCTCTGCGCGTTCTACGGTTTCACCGGTTGGTGCTCCGGTTTCATCTACAACATCAAGGATTTCCATAATTTATGCCTCCTATTTTTATGCCTCCGACCTTGTTTAACAGATCTCTGCACCGCTTGGCATCGGTTTCTCCGGTGTCATCAGAGAAAGTGTGCCGTTTTCATCCTCTGCACACAGCAGCATGCCCTCGGACAATACTCCGGCAAGTTTTGCCGGCTTTAAGTTCACAAGAACCATAACCTTCTTGCCGACCATCTCTTCCGGTGTGTAATCTTTACGGATACCGGATACAATCTGCTTTACGGTGTTTCCGATTTTTACCTGGGAGCAAAGCAGCTTCTTTGACTTTGCAACTGCCTCACAGGAGAGAATCTCTCCCACCTGGAACTGCATCTTCGCAAAATCATCAAATGTGATCTCTTCCTTCGGATCCATATCAATGACTGCTTCATCTGCGGTCTCTCCGCCATTTAATGCTTTCTGTTCTTTTTCGTACTCTTCCTTCTGCTTTGCCTGAATGGCATCCACTTTTGGCTGGATCTCTTTTGCGTCAATTCTTGCAAAAAGGATCTCCGGAGCATCGGTTACTTTTGTTCCATCCGGATACAGTCCAAACTGATTGAGTTCATCAAAATCACGCAATGATGTCGATAACTGCGCCACGATTTTTTCTGCGGTTTCCGGAAGGAACGGGTGCAGAAGACTTGCGCCAATCGTGATGGACTCAGTCAGATTGTAAAGAACCTCTGCCAGACGGTCTTTCTGTGCCTCGTCTTTTGCCAGTACCCACGGGGTTGTCTCATCAATATATTTATTGCAACGGCGGAACAGTGCAAATACTTCGGAAATTGCATCTGCCACACGAAGTTTTGCCATCTTCCCGGCAATACGGTCACGGGTTGCTGTCACAACAGCTTTCAGATCTGCATCCACTTCACCGGTGACTCCTGTGGATGTGACCACACCGCCAAAATATTTATTGCTCATGGAAACGGTACGGTTTACCAGATTTCCAAGAATATTTGCCAGGTCAGAATTGAAACGCTCAATGACCAGATCCCAGGTAATCACGCCATCATTCTCAAACGGCATCTCATGCAATACAAAATAGCGGGTAGCATCTACGCCAAACAGATCTACCATGTCATCCGCATAGATTACATTTCCCTTGGATTTGCTCATCTTATCCCCGCCCTGAAGCAGCCATGGGTGTCCAAATACCTGCTTTGGCAGTGGCAGATCCAGTGCCATCAGAAAGATTGGCCAGTAAATGGTATGGAAACGGACAATATCTTTTCCGATCAGATGCAGATCAGCCGGCCACAGCTTCTTAAACTGATCTGTGGAACCATCCGGATCATATCCAATCTTTGTGATATAGTTTGTCAGTGCATCCAGCCAGACATATACGACATGTTTCGGATCAAAATCTACCGGAATTCCCCAGCTGAAACTGGTACGTGATACACACAGATCCTGCAGTCCCGGAAGCAGAAAGTTATTCATCATCTCATTCTTACGGGAAACCGGCTGAATGAAGTCCGGATGGGTATTGATATAATCAATGAGCCGGTCTGCATATTTACTCATCTTAAAGAAATAAGCTTCTTCTTTGGCAGGCTGCACTTCCCGTCCACAGTCCGGACATTTGCCGTCTACAAGCTGGGATTCTGTCCAGAAAGACTCACAAGGTGTACAATACATTCCCTCATAAGATCCCTTATAAATATCACCCTGATCATAAAGCTTTTTAAAAATCTTCTTTACACATTTCTCATGATCCTCATCCGTGGTACGGACAAAGTTATCATAAGAAGAATTCACAAGATCCCAGATCCGCTTTACCTCACCGGAAACCTGATCTACAAATTCTTTCGGTGAAATACCTGCTGCCTCTGCTTTTTCCTGAATCTTTTGTCCGTGTTCATCAGTTCCGGTCTGAAAATAGACATCATAGCCTTCGGCTCTCTTATAACGCGCAATTGCATCCGCAAGAATAATTTCGTACGTGTTTCCGATATGCGGCTTACCTGAAGTGTAGGCAATCGCGGTTGTCATATAAAACTTCCCTTTATTTTCTGCCATGTCCTTGGCCTCCTTATCTCACATTCGCTCTCCCCATTTTACCGAATTCCACGCCATTTGTAAAGTATCCCCTATTCGTCCGTTTTTCTGTTTATTCAAGAATATTTTCTTATATGCCAAGAATTTCTTGCTGACCTGTTTTTCCGTAGACTAATATGCTTTTATCCAGTTTTTTCCAGTACAAAACTGCCAAAGATAAATGAGAAGGAGCACCAACATGAAAAATATACAAATCGGGGCAGCCTTAAAAACGATGCGAAAAAATCGTGGCTGGACGATCCATGACGTAGTTGTACAGCTGAATGACCTGTACAATATCGCAGTCGCCGAAAAAACCGTGTACGGATGGGAAAGCGATCAGGCCTATCCCCGCACGGAAACATTGCTGCTGCTCTGTGAACTGTATCAGAGTGACGCATTCACCGGAAATCTCCTGCACATTCCTGCAGACAAATCCTTCCCGATCACTGCAGATGAACGGCATGTCATCGAAATGTATCGCCGGCATCCGGAACTACAAAGCGCTGTAAAACGCGTGCTTGATGTTCCCGTCAAAAAACCTTCTGCAAATTAAAGTTCTGATATCCTGTCCCCTGTAAAAACTATTTTCCAAAATTCACCCTGTCACAGAAGTTTCTATCTCATGCAGATATAAATCACATAAACCACATATAAAACCAGCATCACAATACCTTCTTTTCTGCTGATTTTTTCTTTTGTCCATGCAAACCCCCAGATCAACAGGCTCAAAACAATCAAAATAATAATATCTATGATGTTTTCCATCAAAAACGGCATCGGACTGATAACTCCCGCCAGACCAAGTACAAACAGAATATTAAAAATATTGGAGCCGATCGCATTTCCAAGTGCCATATCGACTTCATTTTTGCGTGCTGCAACAACAGATGTCACAAGTTCCGGAAGCGAGGTTCCAATTGAAACAATGGTCAGTCCTACCAGCGTCTGGCTCATTCCAATTTTCAATGCAATATTGCTGGCACTGTCTACAACGACATCCCCGCCAATCACAATACCAGCTACACCAACCACAAGGAACAACAGGCTTTTTGGCATCGACATTACTTTCTGTGCCTCTGCCGCTTCAATCTCTTCACTTTGCGGTTGCCCGCCTTCTTTTCCTGCTTTCAATGCCATACGAATCATTGTTCCGATAAATATGGCAAAAAACACCAGAAATACAGCACTGTCAAAACGTCCCAGTTTCATTCCCACACCACCGAGTATCATAAGCAGCAACGCTGCAAACACGGAATATGGGAAATCACGTTTCAATGTAGCTTTCTGTACAGCAACCGGAGTCATTATGGCACAAAAACCGATGACCACCATCATATTAAAAATATTAGATCCGACCACATTGCTGATTGCCAGCGTATTCTTATGCTGGATTGCTGCAACAACAGAAACCGCAGTCTCCGGAAGTGAGGTTCCCATGGCAACAATCGTCAGGCCAATAATGATGGCCGGAACATGAAACCGTTTTGCAATGCTGGAACTTCCTTCCACAAAAACATCTGCCCCTTTGACCAGGAAGAAAAATCCTGCGATCAAAAAAACAATTGCCAGCGGCATGGAACATGTTGAAATAAATTCTGTCATATCTTTTCCCTCTTTCTGTAAAATAATGTGTTAAAAGGCAATAATGCCAAGATGCTCCAACAATATTTTCAAACCTATGAGCATAAGTATTACCCCACCGGCAATCTCTGCCTTTTTCTTATAACGGGTACCGAAGAAATTACCGACAACCACTCCGATGATCGATAATACAAATGTCGTGCATCCGATAATCAGACAGGCTTCCATGATGGATACATTTAAAAAGGCAAATGTAATACCGACTGCAAGTGCATCGATACTGGTTGCAACTGCAAGAATCAGCATCTCTTTGTGATCCAGTGGCAGATCTTTTGCTCCAATTTCCTGCACGTCTTTATCACGAACCGCTTCAATCACCATCTTTCCACCGATAAACAGCAACAGGAAAAAGGCGATCCAGTGATCGACCGAAGTAATGTATTTCTGAAAGCGGATTCCCAGCGCCCAGCCGAGAAACGGCATCAGTGCCTGAAATCCTCCGAAATACAATCCAATCAGAAACGCATGTTTTTTGTTGATTTTTTCCATGCCAAGACCCTTGCAGACGGATACCGCAAATGCATCCATCGAGAGTCCGACACCAATCAAAAATAACTCGATTACCATTCTTATGTTCTCCTTTTGTGAGGGGATTCATACCTTGCGCTTCTGTCCTGATATATCAAAAAGAGACCCAATGCGCACCAACGAAAACCGCGACTACAGCCACGTTTTTCCGGTGCACATGAGTCTCATTCTTTAAGGCTTGCCAGGTCCAAATGACCGGTATGTTGACAAGTCACACAATGTGCGAACTACTCCCTCACATACTTTTGTCTATGAATTAGGTAAACTATAACAAACGGTCTTTGAGTTAGTCAATACGAACTTCTTATTTGCTGATGACTTTTGCAAACTTCTTCTTACCACGCTTTACGACCTTTCCTTCTCCGGCAAACTCGTCGAGCGTGTAACTGGTACTGATGTCTGTAACTTTCTCACCGTCCACAGAAACGCCACCCTGCTGTACGGCACGACGTGCATCGGAACGACTCTCACACAGAGAAGCCTTTACGAGAACTGCCATGATATCGAGCTTGTCATTGTACAGATCATCTGCAGTCACTTCAACCGTCGGCATATGTGCAGAAACCCCGCCGCCTGCAAACAGTGCATGGGATGCCTCTTTGGCTTTCTTTGCCTCTTCCTCACCGTGTACCAGTTTGGTCAGCTCATAAGCGAGAATCTCTTTTGCTTCATTCAGCTTGGCACCTTCCCATTTGTCCATCTCATCGATCTGCTCCAATGACAGGAAGGTCAGCATGCGGATGCACTTTAACACATCGGAATCTGCCACATTTCTCCAGTACTGGAAGAAGTCAAACGGAGAAGTCTTGTTCGGATCAAGCCATACGGCACCGGACTGTGTTTTTCCCATCTTCTTTCCCTCAGAGTTTAAAAGCAGATTGATCGTCATGGCATAAGCATCTTTTCCAAGCTTCCGGCGGATCAGTTCCGTACCACCGAGCATGTTACTCCACTGGTCATCTCCACCGAATTCCATGTTACATCCATATTTCTGGTACAGAGTGTAGAAATCGTAGCTCTGCATAATCATGTAATTAAACTCCAGAAAGCTTAATCCTTTTTCCATTCTCTGCTTATAGCATTCAGCTGTCAGCATGCGGTTTACGGAAAAATGTGCACCAACATCACGCAGTACATCAATGTAGTTTAAATCCATCAGCCAGTCAGCATTGTTTACCAGCATTGCCTTGCCTTCTCCGAAATCGATGAAACGGCTCATCTGCTTTTTAAAACAGTCTACGTTGTGCTGAATGGTCTCCGGTGTCATCATCTGCCGCATATCGGTACGACCGGATGGATCACCGATCATGGCTGTACCACCACCGATCAGCGCAATCGGCTTGTTTCCTGCCATCTGCAGACGTTTCATCAGACACAGTGCCATAAAATGTCCCACATGCAGACTGTCAGCTGTCGGGTCAAAACCGATATAAAATACTGCTTTTCCATTGTTGATGAGTTCCTTGATTTCTTCCTCGTCGGTTACCTGTGCGATCAGACCGCGGGCAACCAGTTCGTCGTAAAGTGTCATTGGGTTTCCTCCTGTAATTTAACTTTTTTGATTTTTCTGGGGCTTTATGTCCCTTTGCTCCATATCTATAAAAATCCAAATAAAAATCCCCTCGTCCTAATTATAAGGACGAGGGGGATCTCTCGTGTTACCACCTTAATTCGCATGCTGTTCACACAGCCTGCCTCCGCGAGTGCAGCTACACTCCAGTGCGTCTAACGGGCACTACTCCGTTACAGCCTACTTGCCTGCGCGTTCGGTGTAAAGCTCAGGGATGTATTCCCTGCGGTAAGGGGGGACCCAGCTTGCTGGGGGGATTCCTTATCGCCCGGTTTATGTTTGTTCC
>OGWV01001007.1_pt1 | contig 17656 bp, 13 predicted proteins | sample 1576081 | NCBI WGS metagenome assembly OGWV01 (sample SAMEA3541541, study PRJEB24748) | human gut metagenome | biome: human gut; feature: human-associated habitat; material: faeces | place: China | collected 2012 | reverse complement strand
TGATTGGTTGTTGAGCGTTGGTCAAAATGGTTGTTTTTACAGTAGCGCTAACAGACGGCCGCGACGACGCAGTCGACGCCGAGCCCGGAGAGCTCCCTTTGCGGGGCGAAGCCGAGGTAGCCGCTCTCGTAGGCGGCGAGCGACGGGCCGGGGAAGCCCGACATCCACTCCGCGACCTCGCCCCAGGGGTTGCCGCGGAACCTCCTCGTCACGGCCTCGCCCGTCTCCGCGTCGAGCGCGCAGACGGTGGTGGACCTGAGGTGTACGTCCATTCCGAAGGCGGTAGAATATCTAGGCACGGGAGCCTCCCAACCTCGTTGCGGCGCGGCTGCGCCTCTGGCACTTCAACAACATTGTCGCAGCCCCGACCCGCGGTCACGAGCGGGGGCTCCTGTCGTTTCCGTGCCCCTGGATTGGGTCATAGTGTCTGGCTGCGCCAAGACATGGGCGGCCATGTGGTCCGGGCGTGACGGAGTGGTGTCTCGCTGGTCCTCGGCTTTGCCTGCGGGATCGCTCGACTACCAAGTGCCCTGCCGTCACTCGCGGGTAGCCGACCGAAACCGCCTGAAGGGTCACATTTATCTGAATAACTAAATCCCGTGCCTTTTGCTGCTCGCTGGTGTTGTCTGGAGCGCGGTGGCTATGTGGTTCAGGAGGCGGCGGCACTGTTGCTTGAATTTTTGCAGTTAACGAGGCCCGTTTCCCTAGGTGGGGAAACGGGCCTCGCTTTGTTTCTGGGCTTGTGGATTGGCGAAGACAATAACCGCTGGCAGCTATTTTGGGTTCCTGATGCGGCGTGTGGCTGCGGCGGTTATTCCGAGTCCTGCGGCGGCGATTCCTGCGAGTGCGATTGCGCTCGGCGCTGCGTCGCCCGTGTTCGCGAGCTTGCCAGCGGTCGTATCTGCTTGCTTGCCGCTGCTCGAGTTCGCTTGCTTGATGGAGCTTGGCGGGGTATTTTTGCCGGTCGCGGACGAGCCGGTGGGCTGTGTCGCCTCGGCCGGTTGCGCCGAGTTGGAGGGAGGCGTCGTCTCGGTCGGTTGCGTTATCTCGGGCGAGGTGGCCTTGTCTGCCGCGGCCTTTGCCTCTTCGTATGCCTTGCAGGCGTCGTCATAGGCAGTTTGCGCTTTTTTCAAATTATCGAGGAGCGCATCTCGCCAGGCTATGAACTGGTCGGTATGGGCTTTATACTTCTCTGCAGCAAGTTCACAGTCATTAACTTGTCTTTCCTGCCTTTTGAGGCCGTCGCGGCGCTCGCGGAGCTCCGTTTCGCAAGAGTCTTCTTGCGCTTTTGCCGCCATGATCTTACTTCGCAACTGCTTAATATGCTCTTTAATAGTTATGCTGGGCTCCTCGTCGCCGAGTGCTTCAAGTGCCTTTAATTCTGCCTGAAGGCCGCTTGTCCGGTTGATGGCCTCGTCGTATTTGGCTTGGGCTGCATCGACGTCCACTTGCATGGTGGGAAGGGATTCCCTCAATTCGGCGGCTTGCGCCGCCATCTTGTCGCGGAGCTCTTGAAAACGGGCAATGTCATCATTGAATCTCGCAATTTTCTCGGGACTTGCGGCGTTTTTTTGCGGCCTCGAGGTTTTTGAGCGCTTCCTGCATGGCTGCATACGCTTTTTCTTTTGCGGCGGCCGCGTCTTCTGTCTGCGGGGCGCCCGAATTGCCGCTGGCGGCGCTCGTCTGCGAAACGGCCGCACCGGTGGGGGAACTGGTTTCTGCCGCGATCGCCGTTACGGGGGCGATTCCCGCGACAAGTGCCGCGGAAAGGGCGATGCCCACAGTTGCTCGTCTTGCTCTTCTTGCGAGAATGTCGTTCATCTCGGCACCTCATTTCAAGGGTCGGCGACTAACTTGGTAGCACTAATGTAAGTATACCAAGCGGTCGACCCGACACTGGCTGGGCATGCGCACCTCTCCGCTTCTTTGGAAACCGAACTCCATTAGAAATGACGAGTTGTTTACGCTTCTTTGGGGCGACAGTACTATCATGATTCGAATTGAGTGTGAATGATGATAGGGAGCGCCTATACATGATTGAGCTGCTCAGGCGTTTTGGTGGTAAGTTTCGCCGATATATGGTGATTGGCCCTGCGTGTAAGTTGATCGAAGTGATTTTTGACCTGCTGACGCCGCTGGTGATTGCCCAGATGATCGATAAGGGCATCGGCGCACACGATGTCAACGCCGTCGTCCGTTACGGCGCGGTGCTCGCCGCCATGGCTGTGATCGGCATCTCGTTTACGCTCGTCTGCCAAAAGATGGCGGCGCTCACCTCGCAGGGCATGGGCACCGATATCCGTGGTGCGCTCTACCAGCACATCAACAAGCTGAGCTATGCCGAGCTCGATCGCTTTGGCACGCCGTCGCTTATCACCCGCATCACCAACGACGTCAACCAGGTGCAACTTGCCGTGGCGCTGGGCGTGCGCATGCTTATCCGCTGGCCCTTCCTGGCGGTGGGCTCCATGTGCGCGGCCCTTGCCATCGACCTTAAGCTCGGCATCATCTTTTTGATCTGCACGCCCGCCATCGGCCTGGTGTTTTGGTTTGTCATGGCGCGCTGCATCCCGTACTACAAGCAGCTGCAGGCAAAGCTTGACCGCATCGCGCTTATCTGCCGCGAGGGCCTTTCGGGCGCCCGCGTGGTTCGCGCCTTCGTGCGCGAGGACCATGAGCGCGAGCGCTTTGCCCAAGCCGCCGATGACCAGGCCAATACTGCCATCGCGGTGGGCAAGCTCTCGTCGATTCTCAACCCCGTCACGTTTCTTGTGATGAACCTGGGCGTGTGCGCCATCCTGTGGGTCGGCGGCATCCAGGTCAACGTGGGCGAGCTCACGCAGGGTCAGGTCATGGCGTTCGTCAACTACATGACGCAGACCCTCACCTCCATCGTGTATGTCGCCAACCTGGTCGTGGTCTTTACCAAGGCGAGCGCCAGTGCGTCGCGCATCAACGAGGTGCTCAATTGCGTGCCGAGCATTACCGATGAGGGCAACCAGCCGGTCGCACTGCCCGAGCCGGGCGAACTGGCGGGTGGCGCTGTTCCGGTCCCTGCGTTGAGCTTTGACCATGCGAGCTTTTCGTTTGGCGTGGGCGCGGCAAATGCCGTGAGCGATGTGACGCTGGAGCTGCCGCTGGGCAAAACGCTCGGCATTATCGGCGGCACGGGCAGCGGCAAGTCTACGCTCGTCTCGCTTATCCCGCGCCTGTACGATGCGGGCACCGGCAGCGTGAGCGTGATGGGTGCCGACGTGCGCACTTGGCCGCTCGACCAGCTGCGCCATGTGGTCGCGACCGTCCCGCAGCGCACGTCGCTGGTGAGCGGCACCATTCGCAGCAACCTGACCTGGCGTGACGAGTCGGCGACCGACGATGAGCTCTGGGCGGCGCTCGATGTGGCGCAGGCGAGCGAGTTCGTGCGCAACAAGCCGCAGGGGCTCGACGCCCCGGTCGAGGCGGGCGGCAAGAACTTCAGTGGCGGTCAGCGCCAGCGCTTGACCATCGCGCGCGCCCTGGTGGGCTCGCCACAGGTCCTGATCATGGACGACTCCGCCTCGGCGCTCGACTTTAAGACCGACGCGGCGCTTCGCCACGCCATCCGCGAGCGCAGCGTGCGCGGTGCCGCCGAGGGCGGGCTGCCGCTGACGACCGCCATCGTGAGCCAGCGCGTCTCGACCGTGCGCGACGCCGACATGATCTGCGTACTCGACCACGGCTCGGTTGCGGGCCTGGGCACGCATGACGAGCTGTATGCAAGCTGCCAGCTCTACCGAGAGATCTGCCAGTCGCAGCTTCGCCGCGAGGAGCTCGAGGGCCAGCAGGGGAGTGCGGCGCCCGCGTCTGCCCCAACCGTCCCCGCATCCGTCTGCGCAAAGGAGGGCTGCTAGATGAATCCGTATACTTCTTCCGGTTCGGTTGCCACGATGACGGCCAATGTGTCCGGTAACGACAAGCTCAACGACCTGGGCGACGGCCCGCGCCAACCCGGTGATCCCGAGCGCTATCCCGTGGGCGCGGTGACGCGCCGCCTGCTGGGCTATGTTCGCCCGCACCGTATTTCGTTTACGGCGTCGTTTGTGAGCGCCGCCATCTCGGTGATTCTGCAGCTCTACACGCCCATCCTCATTGGTGAGGGCATCGACCTGATCGTCGCCACCGGGCAGGTGGACTTCGATGCGCTGCTGCCGCTCGTTACCAAACTCGCGATTGTCGTGATGGGTGCTGCGGCCTTTCAGTGGCTGCAGGGCTACTGCGTCAACCGCCTGTCCTACGAAACGGTGCGCGACATGCGCGTGGAGGCGAGCGACAAGCTCAGCCGCATGCCGCTCAGCTTTGTCGACAGCCATGCCCACGGCGACCTTATGAGCCGCGTGGTCAACGACGTCGATCAGGTGGGCGACGGTCTGCTGCAGGGCTTTACCCAGCTCTTTACCGGCGTCATCACCATCGTGGGCACGCTTGCGTTTATGCTCTCCATTAACCTGACCATGACACTCGTGGTGGTGCTCGTCACGCCGCTTTCCATCTTTGCAGCTGGCGCCATCGCCAAGCTCTCCAACAAAAGCTTTACGGCTCAGCAGCGTATTCAAGGGCAGCTCGGCGGTCATATCGAGGAGTACGTAGGCGAGCAAAAGCTTGTCGACGCCTTTGCCTATGGTCCCAACGCCCAGCAGCGCTTCGATGCCCTCAACGCTGAGCTCTACACCGCGGGCGAGCGCGCGCAGTTTATGGGTTCGCTCTCCAACCCCGGCACGCGCTTTATCAATAACATCATCTATGCCGTGGTCGCTGTGATCGGCTGCGTGGGCGTGATCACGGGCGTGCCCGCGGCGCTTACGGTGGGCGGCGTGCAGATTTTCCTGTCCTATGCCAACCAGTACACCAAGCCGTTCAACGAGGTCACCAACGTCATTACGCAGATCCAGACCGCGTACGCCTCGGCGCGCCGCATGTTTGCGTTGCTCGATGCGCGCGAGCAGGAGCCCGATGCGGCGGATGCCGTGGAACTTGCCGCCCCGCAGGGTGAGGTGACCTTTGAACATGTGGACTTTAGCTACGTGCCCGACCACAAGCTGCTGCAGGATATTTGCATCGAGGCCAAGCCCGGCATGCGCTTTGCCCTGGTCGGTCCCACGGGCTGCGGCAAGACGACGCTCATCAACTTGCTGCTGCGGTTTTACGATATCGATGCCGGATGCATCATGGTCGATGGCCGGTCTTCGCGTGATTACACGCGTGCAAGCCTGCGCCGCGCCTTTGGCATGGTGCTGCAGGACACTTGGCTGTTCGAGGGCACGGTGGCGGACAACATCGCTTACGGTTGCCCGGATGCCACGCGCGAGCAGGTTATCGAGGCGGCCAAGCGCGCGCATGCGCATAAGTTTATCGTGCAGCTGCCAGGCGGCTACGATACGGTAATCGGCGAGGACGGCGGCACGTTTAGCCAGGGTCAAAAACAACTGCTGTGCATCGCGCGCGTCATGCTCACCGACCCGGCTATCTTGCTGCTGGACGAGGCGACCTCGAGCATCGATACCCGCACCGAGTTGCAGGTTCAGGCGGCATTCGACGAGCTCATGGCAGGTCGCACAAGCTTTGTCGTGGCGCACCGCCTGAGCACCATCCGCAACGCCGACTGCATTCTGGTGATGCGCGACGGCCAGATTATCGAGCGCGGCACGCACGACGAGCTGCTAGTGGCAGGCGGCTTCTACGCCGAACTCTACCGCAGCCAGTTTGCCCAGTAAGCAAGCCCGTGGGGCATGTAACGCAGCGCTAGGGCGCGAGTGTGTCAACGGGGGCAACGATAATGCCCTCGGGCGTTGTATGGGCCGGCATGCCGAACCCGATGACGATGAGCTTGGCCGCGGGTGGTCTCTCGCCACGCTCGACAAGTTTGCGCTCGAGCCGAAGCAGGTTTGCAGATGCCTCGGGGATCTGCGGACTTCCGAGTTTTACTTCCACGGCAATCCAAGTTCCATCGCGCCTATGTATAACGGCATCGACCTCGAGATCGTCGGCGTCATGGTAGTGGGACACCGATGAGTCATTTGCGGCCGCATAGACCTTAAGGTCGTGCAGGACGAGGGATTCGAAGAGCAGTCCCAGCGTCTTCGGGTCGGATGCCAATGACTCCGGATTTGCTCCGAGCAGTGCGACGGCAAGCGAAGGGTCGGCGAGGTGCCTTTTCGCACTTTGCCGCAGCTTTACCGGAGACCTGAGCGCCGGATGCCAGGCCGGGATATCATCGATGATGTGTATTCTGCGCAAGGCATCCGTATAGCGCCGCAGCGTACTTCTCGATACATCACCGCCGAGGTCTTTCTCAAGAGACTTTTCGCCGGCAAGAGTGGATTCGTTGCGCGCAAGCGAAGACAGAAGAGCTCTGACTTTCTCCGGGTCACGCTTCACGCCGTCAACCCTCGAAACATCCGATTCGCAGACACCGTCGATGTAGGCAGCGGATATACGCATTGCATCGGCAGTCGTCTTGCCAACCGCCTGAGGCCAACCACCACGACATAGCAAATCGGCAATATCGGCGATGCCGTTGATGGATCCAAGTGCCGCTTTGATGGGGCATCCGTTAAGCAGCGATTCGAGCGAGACCGCCCCTGAGGAAACCCCGAGTTCGGCCAGAGTCATTGTTTCCATGCGCAAGCGTGATATGCGCCCGATGCCGCTGTGCATCGGTTGGTCGGCGTCGTTTGGTGTTGCTGACCCCGTAAGCAAAAACTGCCCTGGCTCACCGGTCCGACGATCGCATTCGAAACGTATCGCGTCCCACAGTTTTGGCTCTTCCTGCCACTCATCGATGAGTCTCGGCGTTGCGCCGACTATTGCTTGAGCTGGATCGATCCTGGCAAGCTGCAGTGCGGCAAAGTCTCCGGCAGGGTCGGAGAGAGACAGCGATGATTCAGCGAATCGCTGGGCCGTAGTCGTCTTTCCGCACCACTTCGGTCCCTGAATGAGCACGGCACCAAAAATGCCAAGATCGCGTTCGATTGAGCGATCGATACATCTACTCATATACCTAGTCATCGTACTTCCCGCCATTCAAAGAAACATCTCGTTTTATAGCATCTTACCAGCGCGTAAAACATTTTGACGAAAAACCATGACACAATTTGACGGTATTTCGTGAAACAAATTGACGATATTATATGAAACAATTTGACGGCGTTTTGTGAAATGGTTTTTCGGCCATTCGTGAAACGTTCTGCGGCGGTTTCAATCCGAAGTACATACTGTTCGAAATCTGTCCAAAGATGTCGTCTGCGTCGCCGATCGACAGACGGTGGTTTACATCTGTCACGTTAGTACTAAGATATTCATCTAATAAATTGCATTAGTGGCTTTAATTTTGGGGGAAACGAGCAACGTGACTATGACATGCTCTTTGGTGGTTAACAGCAAGAGCGGTAATACCAGGATGGTTTCGGGTGCGATCAAGCGCGCTCTGCAGGCTGCGGGTGTTGAGTTTGTCCATGCCGCGGCGTTGAGCGACGATGCGGATGCAGATCAGGTTGCGCTCGAGGCGCAGGGCGCCTGCGCGGCCGACACGGTGCTCGTCGGTTTTTGGTGCGACAAGGGCGCGTGCACGCCTTCGGTGGCGTCGCTGCTTTCCGCCCTGCATGGCAAGCGTGTCTTTTTGTTTGGCACCTGCGGCTTTGGGGCCGACCAGAGCTATTATCAGCAGATTATCGATCGCGTGACCTCCAATTTGGCCAATGATGCCGAGCTTGTAGGCTGGGCGATGTGCCAGGGCAAGATGGGTCCTGCGGTCAAGCAGCGCTACGAGGCAATGCTTGAGCAAGATCCCGAAAACGCCCGATTTAAGATGCTGCTCGACAACTGGGTTGCCGCGAAGGATCACCCCACCAAGGAGGATCTGGACAACATGGCCGCAGCCGCAAAGAAGGCCGTGCTGGGCGAGTAGCTTCGCCGTTCGCGGTCCTTCGTGCAAAACAATACAAATGTGAAAGCCTCGAAATTCTCGGGGCTTTTTCATGACACGAGGGCGCCCCTTTATTGATGGAAGGCCTAGTAAGCTGATTGTTCTATGCCCGGATGTGTGCGGAGTGGGATGGGATTTCCGGATGGGCGGGGTTGCGGAAGCCGTGTCCCGGAATTTGCCTTTGGAATGGGATGTGGTTTCCGGTTGAGAGGCTCTGTGGAAATTGCATCTCAGTATTCGGTCGAGAAACGGGATGCGGTTTCCCAACGGGGCCGCAAGCGGAAACCGCATTCCACTCCGGACGCGAATTCTGGGGCACGGCTTGCTGAGGGTTATGGGCTGCGAGCGATATGTGTCAGCATAAAACTCCAATAGGAGGGGTTAAAAATAAATGGTACATCCAGCAGTTAATTTTAATGTGGGGGGGGGTATGATTCTTTTGGTTGCGCATAATATCAAACCCTCTATTAATGAATTGCGTAGGGATTAGTCACAGATATTGGATAAAACAGACTAATTTGGGGATAAATGACCGCTTACGTCAAAATAAGTAGCATTTAGCGACAAAACATTGAAAAATATGTAGCACATTGCTATGTTTTTATTACGAAAAGCTTCCAAATTGGCTTATTTCGGACTCACTTTTCAATCGCCTTGCGGTTCCTGTTGAAACTTGCTGACCTTTGGATGGGTCGAATAAGGCCTCGATGGGGATGAATTAATCATTATGGCGGCGCGCGGAGTCAAACGTTTTATTGCGCTTCTTAGCAGCATGGCGCTCGCGCTTGTCATAGCCCTTGCCGTTGTTTCTTTTGCTCCCCGCGCATTTGGATACACGCCTTTTGCAGTGCTTTCGGGCTCTATGGAGCCCGAGCTTCCCGTCGGCTCCATGGTGTTTGTTCGCCAGGTTGATCCAACGGATATTGCCGTGGGCGACAATGCAACTTTTTACCGATCCGACGGCGCCGTGGTGACGCACCAGGTGTACGAGGTCGACCCTGTGGCGCAGACGATCGGCACGCAGGGAATCGCAAACAAAAATGCAGATGGAACCATCATGCACGACGCCGAGCAGACGCCTTTTTCGCGCGTGATCGGCGTCGTTTCTTTTTGTGTCCCTTACCTGGGCTTCGTTAACGCATATTGCACGACGATGCCCGGTTTGCTTGTTGTGGTGGCCGTTCTGGCGCTGCTGGTCGCGGCGTCGATAGTGCTCGATCGGATGGTTCCCGACGAGCCTGCGGGCAAGCATACCCGCGTGCATGCGAGGGAGCGGCGTTCATAGCGGCAGGGAAAAGCGTCGGCGGCGGTAGGGGCCGTTGCCGGGGAAAACGATTCTCGAAAGGAAGAGAACGATGGAAAACAAGAAGAAAAAGCGCTACGGCATCATTGCCGCCCTGTTGCTGTTGGTGCTGGCCGCCGGTGTGGGTACCTATGCATGGCTGACGGCGCAGGAGCACATTGACAACGTGTTCACGGTGGGTAGCTTTGGCCACCCGGAAAACAAGCCTGATCCGACCGATCCCGAGAAACCGGACCCCAATAATCCGAGCACTGAAAAGGCCTACCTGTTCGAGACCCAGTGGGTTGCCAACTCCAAGATGGTTCCTGGCGCCACTGTGGCCAAGAACCCCAATGTCGGCATCAAGGCTGGCTCTGATGATGCATACGTATTCATTTACGTAAAGAATGCCATCGTCAAGCCTGGCACCAGCCTTGAAAAGACCCCGTACTTTACGCTCAAAAATACGAATTGGAAGCCCGTTGAGGGTCAAGTCAAGACCAACCAATCTGACAACTCTGGCAACCAGTACGTGAGCGGTCTGTTTATGTACTCCAAGAACTCTGCCGCAGAGAACCTGCCTGCAAAGCTCGAAGCCAACAAAGCAGCGCAGGACGTTTATACCGATGAGCTTTTCACTGCCGTGACGATTCCCTCTGCCATGAACAACACCGATGTTGTCGAGACTACTACTGACCCGAAACAGGCTCCCACGATGACGGTCTCTGCCTACATCTTTGGCGCGGGCCAGAATGGCACCGAGCAGGGTGAAAATGCTGACGCGCAGAATGCCCTTAAGCAGGCCAAGGAATGGGCTAAAACTCAGGCTTAATCCCCCCCTCCACCGAGATCCCGGCCCGCTCCCCATCCCCATTTTCGGGCCGGGATCTCGGTCCCCCTTTTTTATCGACGACTGGCGAACGTAATGCTCAATAATCTTTCCGACAATCAGAAACGCACCTTGGCGCTTGCCGCGATGGCGCTGTTGGCCCTGGCGTGCCTGTGCGGCACGCTGGCTTTTACCGTTGATATGGTTCCGGCGAACAACGTTCTATCGTTTGGCAGCGTGAAGGTACGAGTCTGCGAATACACCCTCAACGAGCAGGGCGAGGAGATTCCGTTTGAGCCCAACGAGCACGGGGACTATCCCGACACCAAAGCCGGGGGTTCTGACATCAGCCGCATTGTGCGCGTGGAGAACGTCGGCTCGCAGCCTGAGTACGTTCGCGCGCGCCTGCGCATGAAGTCAGTGGCACCCGACGGCTCGTGCGCGGATGCCTCGGGCAACGTTGCGTTTCATGTGGACGCGGGCGAGGGGTCCCCGTGGATCGATGGCGGCGATGGGTGGTACTACTACCGTGGATTGGCCGGGCGTGGCGGCACGCTCGACCCCGGCGCCATGACGGAAAGCCTCATGGACTCGCTGCGCTTTGTGGACGACTACCACGATGCCGCGCGCGGCGGCTCCTTCAGGCTCGATATCGATGTGCAGGCCGTGCAGGCCAAAAACCAGCAGGAAAGCGATACCGTCCTCGACGTTCTCGACGTCGTGGGTTGGCCGGAGGCGAACTAGCCTATGAAGATCAAGAACATGAACCGGGGCGTGCTTAGCAGGCTGATCGCTGTGGTGGCAATCGCCCTTTGCTGCGTTGTAGCGCTGCCGGCGGCAGCGTATGCCGAGGATGTGCCCGAGGACAAGACCGAATTCCATATCACAAACAGGAACGACTTCCTGGCGTGTGTCGCGCTGTCGCGACAGCGCGACACGTCGCAGTGGCGCGTCTATCTCGATAACGATATCGTTCTTAACGATGATGATATGAACGCCATTGTTGAGGATACGGTCAAGCACCTCTCCTTTGGCAACAAAGAACATCCCTTTAAGGGCGTCTTTGACGGTCAAAACCATACCGTGAAGGGCCTGAACTACGAGAATAAGGTCTTGGATCCCGAGCGCGACACGGGCTTTTTTGCCGAGACCGATGGCGCCACCATCAAGAACTTCCTGGTCAAGGATGCCAACATTTGGGCTGACTTCCGCGGCGGCATTATCGTGGGCAGGGCCGTCAACACGCGCTTCGAAAACGTTATGGTCATGGAGAGCACGCTGCACGTGACCTGCGCCAACAATGCTCTCAACCTCATTACCAACGCAGGCTTTGAGGGCGGTCTCATCGCCGGCGAGCTCGACGGCTGCACCCTCTACAACTGCGAGGTCCGTGGCGGCCGTGCCGTCAACAATACGACCTCGGGCGTGCAGGCGCTCGGCGGTGAGGGTCTGTATATGGCGGCGTTTGCCGGCTACGTTACAAATTCGACGATTGAGTACTGCCGCGTTACGCCTACGCGCAAAGACGATGGCTCGATTGGCATGACCGACGTCACCAATAAGTACGACGTGGCCATTGGCGCCCTGGGCGGCAACAACGTGTACGCCTCGGGTTTTGTGGGCTGCATGGCGGGCGAGGCCAAGATTATCGACTGCTTCTCGACGGCGCAGTGCTACAGCTATGCCGCGTCATATGTGGGCGTCGTCGCCGTGACGCGTGCGTGGACGGGTGGCTTGGCGGGTCGTATTCTAACCGAAAAGGGCAACGAGCTCGTTCGAAGCCATTTTGCGGGTGACTTGAGCTCGCGTCAGTACAATCCCATCGCCGTGATTCCCATCATTCAAAACGATGTGAACCTGGGCGGTATTGCCGCGCGTGCCAACAAGGATGATGCCACGGTCACCGAGTGCTACTTTAAGCCGAGCGTGAGCCTAAAAGGCAGCAGCCAGGGTACCGCGGCTAAGAAAAAGATCCCCTCTTTTGGCGGCGACGGTACCACCAAGGGCGACAGCTATGGTCCATGGGACGACGAGCGCTACACCACGCGTGAGCTGTGGGAGGAGCACGACTACGATTTTTGTGCCGGCACCATGCGCTCGACCGACAACGACGATGCCCTGGGTGGCCAGCACACCAATGAGTGGGCGATGGATTACAAGCTGAAGATTCCCGTGCATGGCCAGAGCGTTAAGGCGACGATCGATTTTCCCGGTGCGGGTACCGCGACCATCGAGGCAACCAAACTTGGTATTGATCAGGCGACCTCGGACCCGTATGCCTTTGCCGTGAGCGCCGTGCTGACGGGAACGGCTCAGGGCTTGGCCCAGGGCGATACATCGGTGACGTTTAGGCAGGATACCTCCGCAAAGCCCAAGGGCTTGACCGATGCCAACGGCGGCTATCGCTTCATGGGCTGGTTCCGTGAGCCCGATGTGCGTGTGAATCGAATTGGACAAGACAACAGCTGGTTTGACGGCAAGACCGATGACGCTGCGGTGAAGGATGGCAAGCGCGTTCAGGACAACACGAAGCACGAGGCGACGTCTATCTACACTGCCGACAACGGCAAGGATCATGCCGAGAGTGAGGGCTTCAAGGGTAACGACCTCTTTATCGCTTCATACAAGGCGCAGGTGCTGTTCTATAACGCTAAGGGTGAGACGCTTGATTGGAAAACCGGTGATGCGCACAACAAGTCAGTTGATTGGTATCGCTACGGTGTGGATGTGACGCCTGCGGCTCCTGCAGACCGCGAGGGGCTTTCCGACAGCGCAACGTTTATCGGCTGGACCTCGCAGCCTAGCAACGAGGCCGGGAAGAACGGTGCCTATGCCGCCATCACCTCTACTCAGCTGGCTGATCTGAAAAACAAGGGAGCATTCTATCCTGCGGGTAGCGAGATCACCGTGGTCGGGCCTACCGATTTCTATCCCGTGTACAGCGACTACGTGTCGAACATCCTGACGGAGTTTGAAGGCCACGACCCGGATGATAAAACTAAGCGCGAAGGCGTGGGCAAAACTTACGTTAAGGTTGGGACTGCAGAAGATGGCACAAGCGCGTATACCGTGCAGGTGCTCGATGTATCCGGCAATGCTATATCCAAGGACGGCACCCTGCCCGACGGCTATCGCTTCTTGGGTTGGTATGAAAACAAGGGAACCGAGGATGCCCCGCTCGAGGTGCGCGTAAGCCGCGATCCCAGCTATACGCTCCCCGCCGATGTCGATTTAACCGCGCCGCATACCTACATCGCCCGCTTTGAGTACCGCGTGGATTATTACGTTCGGGCTTATACCAACCATGAGTTTACGGACAGCAAGCTACTTTGTTCCGTTTGGAATCGCTATCAAACGCCCTTTGAGGAAAACGTCGGTAGTACCTTCGTGCGTGAAAACGTCGTCCACTGGGGCCCGGAGCATGTTGACCACGGTATAAAGGATAGTTATGAAACGTGTGGCACGCGCTTCACGAAGGAAACCCTTGTCGTGAGTCCCCTTAACGCGTACTCGCACAACGTTAAAAACGATACGGGAGCCGATACTCTAAAAAACCTCTATGCCGATACCGATTTTCCAGGCGCTGCAACGCTAAGCGATACTTGGACTTCGGCTTCGCTGAACGTAACGGTCAAACCGGTGAATGATCGCTATCGCCTGAATTTCTGGACGCTTGAGCGCGATGGTGAATATTGGACATATGTGAAAAATCCCATCGAGAGCATGGTGCGTACAGATAAGAAGTACTACGTTCGCGCGATGATTACCACGGACGTTAATTTCTACAACAAGGGCGATAATGTCGTGAGGACTGCCACGCGGCGCTATGAGAGTAACTTGCTGCAGACCAAGGTGAACGGGGCGGATCCGACGTTCACGTATTACTACCCGCATGTGAACACCTCGGTTGAGGTAAAAGGAAAGCCGCAGGACGGGCTAACTGGTTCTTATGAAAGCCCCTTGACCCTTGAGTCTTCTCCGACCGATGCGGAGATGGCGGTGCCGGGTTATAAGTTCCTGGGCTGGATTTCGACCGCCGAGGTCCAGATGGGTTCTCCCGTCTGGAATTATATCTACGATGTCAAGGGTGATTCCTTCACTACTTCTGACCCGGTTAAAGCCTACCCGTATCTGGTGAGACCAGATTTCAAGGTCACCCAGTGTCAGGATGCCTATCCGGTGTACGCGAAGTACGACGTTAGGTACACCACCAACCTGCATCGCGCCGGTTTTGATGGCACGGACAAGGTCAATGTGCCTAAGTACGACATCGCTCCCGTTATCAACGCGGACACCGATCCTGCTACGGCAACGGTGACCCCTGACGTTACGACGCCGGTTTATAAAGCAGGCGGTGAGCTGTATAAGTTGCAGAAGGTTGAGATCGAGCTTCCGAATGGCGAAGTTGAAGAGATCGAACCTAACGGCGATAACTCGTATTCCCATCAGGTGGAACCCGGCGGGGCCTATACATTTGTGGCGTACTATTCGCCGTTGGCGGTCGTGTACCATCTCAATGCCAAAGATGTTGACGGCAAAGTTGCTCAGCAAGGCGATATGCTCGGCAACCTTGATGGCGGCATCCCGAAGCCCACTTATGACGTCAGCGCTATCGATAGGGATACAGGAGGTGCGTTCAACGCCTTCGTGGGCTGGACGGAAGCCAAGCCGGCACCTGGCAAGGGCTATGTCGCTTGGTCGGAGGGTATCCGCATGGTGAGTGCTTCTACCGTGGTCAGGGCCCCCATGGAGCTGTACCCGGTCTACCGTCCCAGCCTGGTTACCGTTCAATCGAACATCGACTCAAATCTCGCGAATCCTGCTCTTGTCCGCGGTCTCGGCCGTACTGATTCCGGCGACCAGATTTCTCTTGAGGTCAAGGCTGTCAAGGAGGTTGTGGGCATTGACGGCACCAAGTACGACTTTGTCGGCTGGTCGCGCGACTACGAACCCGATGGCAAATACACCCTGTTGACCGATGACGAGAAGTATCCCCTCGAGGGCAGCGAGCCCTTTGAGAGCGTGACCTACACCGCGGTGTACAAGATCGCGCCGTATAAGGTTCGCTATCACGGTGTCGACGGGTCGGTCGTCTTTACGGCGACGGTCGACTCGGACGGCGAGCGCGCGACGGGCGCCGGCTTTGTCCATAACGTCGATGTTCCCAAGGTGGATGAGAGCGGCAACCCGGTCTATGACAACGACGGCAATCCCGAGATGGAGAAAAAGTCCGTGGCATACGACCCGGACGCCCACTCCAAGATCGTCGCGCTGCTCGATGAACGGGCGGCCAGCGGTGACGTGCGCGAACTCTTCCTGGAGTGGCGATATGTGCCTGACGGTGGCGCTGCGAAGTCTTGGGATGAGTTTAAGGACGAGCCGGTTAAGGGCGACATGGACCTGTATCCCGTGACGTATCGCGTGGTCGCCAAGGATACATCCGACCCCGAGAACCACGTAACCATGACCACCGCGCAGCTTAAATGGCTGCTCGATCCCAACGCCGCCAACACAGTCGACAATAGCGCCGACAAAGCACCCTTTAAGGTCTGCTTTGCTGAGCCGTTTATGGGGACGCAGCTGACTGTTACCGTTAAGCGGGCGAGCTACGGTCCTGATGCGTCCATGACGGAGGAACCCGTTAACGACCAGTATGTCTCGCTCTACAGCTTGGGCTCGGGTAACGGTTCGTTCGACTTGGCCAACCGCCTGGAGTCCAAGAAGACGGGCGAAGGCAAGCAAGGCGACGGCAATGCCGTGTTCGACTTCGCCAAGACCCATGCGCTGACGATCGTCAAAAAGACCACCGATGCCAGCGCCATGGGACAAACGTTCCGCTTTAAGGTGGCACGCAAGGCGTCGGAGGATTCTCCTGCCGAGACGCGCATGGTCGAGGTGAAAGTTAGCGAGAGGCGCGACGAAGACGGCGAGACCTGGTATGTCGGCAGCGTGCAATTTGCCGCGCCGACGGGCATCTATACCGTCGAGGAAGACACGAATTGGGCATGGCGCTACGAGGGCGAGCTGAGCACGCCGGGCAAGGCGCCCGGTAAATCTGCCGAGCTGACGATTTCGTCTGCTTCGAGCGCGGGCGATGCGGTGGTGACGTGCGTCAACACGCGCGCGAAGGACAAATGGGTCGATGGCGGCTCGCGTGCCAAGAATGTTTGGGAAAACGGCACGCTGAGGAGGGAGGACAAGGATGACTAAGCGCAAGCGGATCGTTGCCCTCCTTGTCGGCGTCCTCCTTTTGGCCGGCGTCGTCGGCACCTTTGCGTGGCTTTCGGTTACGGGCGTGCTGGTCAACGAGTTTGGCTTTGGCTCGGTGGCGCCTTCGGTGGACGAGACGCGCAAGGACAACGTGAAAAGGGATGTCTCGGTAAAAAACACGGGCTCGGCTCCGGCATACCTGCGTGTCGCGGTGGATATCTACTGGCAGGATAAGGATGGCGCGCGCCTGTGGGATGAGCCGGTTGCCGGCACCGACTACACCATTGAGTGGGGCAGTGTGTCCAAGGCATCTGCTTCCAACACCGCCTCATCTTGGGTTGTCGCGTCCGACGGATACTACTACTGGACGTCTCCCGTTGCACCGATGGACAAAACCGATGTGCTCATCAAGAGCGTGACTGAGCAGAAGGCAGATGGGAAGAACCTGGTCGTTGACATTTCGACCCAGGCAATTCAATCCACGCCCGACGATGCAGTTGCAGAGACATGGGGCTGTACAGTCAAGGATGGCGTGCTGGTGCCGCCGCATGGAGGTGCGTAAGTATGGCCTCTCCGATTCGTAAAGACGTTGCGTGTTTCTTGCATTGCGTGATGGCGGCAATCGTCTGCCTTATCGCGCTCGCCGTTCCTGCACGTGCGTTTGCTGACACTCCCACGATTGCTTATAACGGAAATGCACGCCAGCTAACGGTATCGGGAGCGACGGACTCCTCGGGGGAGCCCGATCTGTTTTTGGCCTTTAAAGATCTGATGCCTGGCGATGTGCGTGATCAGCAGATAGAGATTCGTGCCACGGGCGTAAAGCCCCAGGTGCGCGTGTTTGTGCGTGCCGTTGTCGATAACGAGACGGCACGCCTGCTGTCGCCCATTACCCTAACGGCGTCGGCGGGCGATGGCTCTGCAGGTTGGCTCCAGACAGGAACACCGGGCAGCGTGTTCGCTTATCCCACGCAAATCGCCACGTTTACGAGCGATGGCAGCACGGTGCTTAATTTGCAGCTAAACGTTCCGACATCGGTGGGCAACGAGGTTGCCGACGCAAACAAGACCATTCGCTGGGAAATCACCGCCGAGGACGATGGCGAGAAGATCCCCATGCAGTCTGCTGACAGCAAGAAGCCCGGTTTGCTTGGTCTGGTGGCAACAGGCGACAACACGCTCACGTTGCTTTTGGTGTTGCTGACACTTGCAATCATCGCATTTATAGCCGCGCTTCTTTTGTCCCGGAGGGATAAGCGCTAGGTTCATCTTCTAAATGAAACGCCCTCCCGGGCGGCGGGCACGAAGTTCCCTGCTCTACAGTCCTGCGCAAGACGAAGGCCACATTAAGTGGCCTTCTTTGCGTGCGGAACTC
>OGWV01001002.1_pt1 | contig 17695 bp, 15 predicted proteins | sample 1576081 | NCBI WGS metagenome assembly OGWV01 (sample SAMEA3541541, study PRJEB24748) | human gut metagenome | biome: human gut; feature: human-associated habitat; material: faeces | place: China | collected 2012 | reverse complement strand
TCAGCTTGCTGAAGTCCTCCAGAACCTGTGTCATCTCATTTCCACGCTCGCCGCATCCGATATATATGATAATATCCGCATCCGACCATTTTGCGATCTGATGCTGGGTCATCGTCTTACCCGTTCCGAATCCTCCCGGGATCGCAGCCGTTCCACCTTTTGCAATCGGGAACATCGTATCCAGAATTCGCTGTCCTGTTACCAGCGGCACACTTGCCGGGAATCTCCGGCTCACCGGTCTCGGTACACGGATCGGCCAGTGCTGTGTCATCGAAAGTTCCCGTTTTTCTCCACTGAGCAGTTCAATCGTAACCAGCGTCTCATCAATCGTATACTCACCATCCGGAACCACAGATATAACAGTTCCTTCCACTCCCGGAGGAACCATACATTTGTGCACGATAGCCCGCGTCTCCGGCACTTCCGCAATGATTGTTCCACCCTGTACCATATCGCCTTCCGCCACTGTGATATGCGTCTCCCAGAGCTTCTGGCGGTCCAGTGCATCCACACTGACACCCCGGGTGATAAATGCCCCGCCCTTGTCAGCAATCCGCTCCAGCGGTCTCTCAATACCGTCAAAGATATTATTCAGGATACCGGGTGCCAGCGTAACCGACACTGCCGCTCCCGTACCTTCCACAAGTTCTCCCGGATGCAGTCCGGAAGTCTCCTCATACACCTGTACTGTCGTCCGGTCCTTATCCAGGGAAATAACTTCGCCAACCAGCTTTTCCTCTCCCACATGGACCATTTCCGACATCTTAAAATCCGTCTTCCCTTTCAGGTAAATGACCGGGCCGTTGATGCCATATATCTTTTCTGTCTTTCCGCTACTCACCCTTTACACCTCCCCGGAACCGGAATTTCTGGTATTCATTTTCCAGTGCCCCTTTGAATGCATAATCCACCAGAACATTCTTCTCAGGCACAACCGCACGCACACCGCCGATGAAATCCACTTTGCTGATCGTCAGCGTCATTCCCGTGCGCTCCTCCAGATATGTCTTCTTATCTGCATCGGACGGATTGATATAGATCGTCATCGCCATCCCGGATGCAAATTGTGCTGCTTTCTCTATATAACGGATCAGAACCTCTTTATACTCTTCTGTTCTCATAAATGCCAGAAGCTTTAACTGTACTTCTTCGAACAGTTCTGTCTTAAGTTCTGTCTGTATCTTACCCATCTCACGTTTTAATTCAAGCTGCGCCTTTGACATCGCCATATTAAGCTGCTGTTTTGCAGTCACACTCTCCGCACGCACTCTCGTCTCCGACTGCCGTCTGGCTTCGATCTGGTGCTGCTCGAACACACTTCTCAGCGCATCCTCATGCTGCTTTATGATCGCATTCGCCTCCGCTCTTGCCTCTTCCATCGCTGCCGTGCGGATATGCGTGATCTTTTCTTCGTTTGTCAAATGTGCCACCTTCTTCCTGTCTATAATTTCAACCCTATCGCTTCATTTACATACGACGTGATAAAATCTTTCTTACGTCCGGTCCCGTGTCTGTCAGGAATCTCGATCAGAAGCGGCATTGTCCGCTCCAGCTTGATCTCGTCAATCAGGTCCGGGAATTCTCTTCCGAATTTCTCCGTCAACAGAATCACACCTACATCTTTATCCTCCATGGCATTCTCGATCGCACACCTGAGTTCTTCTCTTTCATGTACTACGATTCCGTCTACCCCTGCGAGACGCATTCCTGTCAGAGTATCGATATTATCACTGATCAGATACATCTTCATCTTACAATTTACCCAAGATCATGAAGGAGATGATCAGTCCGTACAGACATACACCTTCTGCAAGACCTACGAAGATCAGTGACTTACCAAGTGCACTGGAATCTTCACTAATTGCACCCAGAGCCGCACTTGCTGCACTTGCAACGGCGATACCACCGCCGACGCAGGAAAGACCGGTTGAAAGTGCTGCTGCCAGGTATCCGAATCCTGTTGCGTTCGACGCCGTATTGCCGGCTGCTTCCGCTGCCTGTACCGGATCTCCCGCAAAAAGCATGATCCCTGCGATCAGAACAGTGCTGAAGAAAAAGAATATATTTGTGCCGATAGCCCTCTTATAACGCTTCTTCGTCCTCTGTCCGATCAGAAAATATCCAAATGGAATTACAATACTCAGCAACAATGTTACAACGAATAATACTCTAACTGTCAGGCTCATATTTTTGTCCTCCTGTAAATATATCTTTGAATTTTATTAATTTCTGTCACTCTGACTGTGGAACGGCTTAAATTCCCGTCCGGTTCCTTTATAGAAACGGCTGAACATCTCATAGTATTCCAGACGCAGTACCTGGATACCGACGACCAGACCTTCCAGTCCGCACACCAGCACATTTCCAAGCACGAACACGATCCAGTTCGTGTGTCCCGCACTTGCGCCCGATAACATCAGCACAACCTCCATCATCGCCGCATGACTGACGGCAAATGCACCGATACGCACATAAGAAATGGTATTGGAGAAATAGCTCAGCATCGTCTCGAACAGTTCGAAAAACGCCTGCACGAAGAACATCACCTTTCCCTCTTCCATCTTCTTATGCTGCTTTGTCACCAGATTGCCCAACGGTTCCTTGAATACGAACAAGAGCACTGGAACCCCCAGAAAAATTACCATCATGATATTACCCGGAACCTTATGTCCCGTCATATAAAGCACGATCGTCAGCACCAGGAATCCATAGAACACCAGCCCTGCGATTCCGTTGTGGGAAAATAACATATTTTCCAGATCATGACTCTTAACTGCGTTGATCACGTTAAAGATCATCACCAGGATATTCAGTCCCATACCAAATGCAATAGCTACCACGAATACCGTATTGAGCTGTCCGATAAACGGCAGGTTCGTCATCGCATCCACAGGTCTTAACCAGCGTGCCTGTATCACATCTTCAAATCCGAAGATACTTCCGAACATGAATCCAAAAAATGTCGAGAACAGTCCCGCAATGGATATGATCCCTGCCAGGTTGATCTTCTTGATCAGATACAAAAGCCCGCCGAATACGAACAGACATAAGCCCTGGCCGACATCCCCGAACATCGCACCAAAGATAAATGTATACGTCAGTGCCACGAACATCGTCGGATCCATCTCATCATTTGCCGGAAGCCCGTACATCCGGATGAACATCTCGAACGGCTTGAAGAACCTTGGATTCTTAAGCTTCGTCGGCGGCTCTCCGAAGAATTTCTCCTTGTCTTCTTCTACAACAACGAATACCTTATCATCATTCTTCGATTCCGCCAGGAATTTGTTCACATCATCTTCGCCCATCCATCCGCACAGGATGTAATAGTCTTCTTTATTATCTCCCTCTTCGATCCTTGCCGCCAGCTTGCGGACATCAAAGTTCGTAGCCAGTTCTTCCAGACGCTTCTTTGCACCTCGGAGCTTTGCGGCATTCTTTGCCATCAGTTCACTGATCTGTTTTTTAATCCCAGCAATCTCTTTCTGTTTTTCTTCAATTTCTTTTTCAAGCTCTTCACAGGCCTGCGCCGGCGTTCCTATGTATTCGGATGGAATTGCAATCCTTTCAAAATGTAAGGAATTGAATACCGAATCCACCTTACTGGAATCCGCATTCGATACGAAATAACATCCGTACACATAATTTTCATTCCTTATGCCTTCGATAAATACCGCATTCAAATCATCAAACAAATATTTTTCCAGACGTTTGTAATAATTCACATCTACCCGTCCGAACCGGACTTTCATATATTTATACTTTAATGATTTCTGCATATCCAATTCCAGTGTCCGGAACGGCTCCATGATCAGAAGCTTTTCTTTGTATTCGTCTACCTGCTTCTTCGTTAACTCTTTCTTTTCCACAAGATCCAGATAGTCATGATTGACATCCCGGATCAGGTTCAGCATATCCTCCTGATTCATCGATACATCGATCCTCTGGTCTTCATCCGCTAACAGTGCGCTGAACTGTTCTGCCTTCGCAAGCGGCTCTTTGTATGGATTGACTTCCACAAAAGGCTGCAGGTTGTCGGTCGTCTTAAGCTCCGCCGCCGCATTCTCAAGCTGCATTTCGTATTTCGACAGATACACCTCGCAGACACGGTCGATGTCATTCTTCGGTCCGCTGATGCTTAAGAACTTCATCTTAACAATCATTGATTCACACCTCCTAAGTATCCTAATGTCTCTCCCTTCGTCAAACCGTAACGGATACACTCAAGGGCTGTCGTTAGTTTATAGATTTCTTCTTCTTTCAGGAACAGATACGTATTGATGATTGCGATCGAATACGGATCATTCCTTTTATCGGTCAGGTACAATTTCCGCAGACAGTCACGGTACATCTGTTCCAGTGTCTTATCTGCCTGCATATAATCATACTTTCCCGCATAGTACGTTTTTCCCACTTCAGTTTCGAACTGTTCCAGTGTCGGAGTCTCTACCAGGCTCTTGAACTCTTCCACACGAACCCGGTAATGAATCGGGATCGTCATCGAATAAATGTCCGGCGGAAGCATATGATAATACTTCTTCGCACGGTAGATCCACTGTAGATTCAGAAGGTCGATCTTCGTTCCGTAATCTTTTAAAAATATCTTCTGTTCATGTCCTTTCAGAACCCTTTTTCCCTTTTTCCACATGGTGGAAAAATAATACAGATCCAGTGCCAGATCATAATCAAAAAGCGTTCCCGCTCCGGAATCTTTAATTCTGGCAAGTGCATCATAATACTCCGTATCCCGTAAGTTATCCACAAGCTCATCAATATTTTTCGAAGTTATCAACCGGTCAATGGAAATCTGTGAATATCTGTCAAAAAACTCTTTCTTATATTCCAGGTCAAACGGCTTGTCATAATGATTGAACACAATTCTCAGACAATAATTGATCAGATCAATCTCATAACGTTTCCAGTATAATTTTAAGAATGTTTTCTGTTTCATTCCGGCAAAACGGAAGAGTCTCGAATAATCATCGAACAGAGACTGATACAGGATCTTCTCCACATTTCCCCTGTGATACAGAGAAATATCCATCCGGTTCACATAAGGTGCATATGCCGTCTTGTCTTTCAGATATTCAATTGCTTCCGTTACTGTCCCAAGTCCGGCAATTGTGTCATAATCCTCCGCTGCCAAAAGCTTTGCCGACATTGCACGTACCTTTGTCGTAATCCCACTGTAAGCCATCACATTTCCCATACACTACACCTCGATCATATGTCTTACGATTTCCTCTGCATAAATCTCGTGATTTTCTTCATATTCCTGCTTCAGCGCATCAATTGCAGTCTGGTTCTTCTTCCGTTCCCGGTCCAGGACCTTCTCTACTTCCTGCTGCGACTTTTCTTTTATCTTCTCCAGTTTTTTCTGTGTCTCTTCTTCCAGATCCCGGTCAAATTGATCTCTTTCTTCCTGTATCTGTCTTTCAATTTCACTCTTCTGCTGTCTGGCATGCTCTACGATCGTCTCCGCCGTCGTCTCTACTTCAGCCAATTTTTCAATTACAGAGTTCATAAGCCGCCCTCCTTTTCGCATATTTCACAATAAATAATTGTTATTTTTTTATCCATGTTATAATAATACACCTATTTTTTTAAATTACCACAATTATTTTGTATATATTGTATTATTTCTTCTCAATTCTTCTGACAATTTCTGCTTCCATTGACTTTTTCCTGCACAGACGCTAAACTAAGAACGATTTGCAAATCCAGTGATTATAAGGAGGAATACACGTATGCGTCTTAGAAATATACCACGTGCAGAGAGCGTTCTCGAAGCCTGCAAAGAAGTTGTGAAAGATCCGGAAAGCTTACGCGGAAACTGGAACCAGACGTTTAAAAAAGAGCAGCCCCTGCATATCGAGATCGGCATGGGAAAAGGTCAGTTTCTTCTGACCCTGGCAGCCAAAAACCCACAGATCAACTACATCGGCATTGAGCGTTATTCCAGCGTTCTGCTGCGTGCCGTTGAGAAATTCCAGGAACTGGAAGCAGAGGGGAAAGCTCCTGCCAACATCCGGTTCATCTGTATGGATGCAAATGACCTGCCAACCGTATTCGCCCCGGCAGAAGTATCACGTATCTACCTGAACTTCTCCGATCCGTGGCCGAAAGCCCGCCATGCAAGAAGAAGACTGACTTCCAATGAATTCTTCAAGCTTTATGACCAGGTCCTGACCGCAGATGGAACGGTAGAATTCAAGACCGACAACCGGCCGCTCTTTGACTTTTCAGTAGAAGAACTTGAAACTTCCGAACTTTTCGTTCTGGATCAGCTATCCTATGATCTTCATAACGACAGTACGATGAATCAGGGCAATATTATGACTGAATATGAAGCCAAGTTCTCTTCTATGGGCAATCCGATCTGTAAACTGATCGCAAAGCGCAGATAACATGCTGCAATATCCGGACTTATATACCGATCCTGTCTGTCTGCACTTCTTCCCTTTCCTTTCATATATTAATAGAGAGCATATCTTATGCTCCTGTTTCTCATGGAAAGGGTGGAAGCTTATGTTACATCTGACGACACAGAACTTTGATATCTGCCGGATGAACCACTGGCAGTTTTCTTCCGATACACCGGCAAAGGCTGGACCGGAGCATCCCACACTGGCTGTAGTCATGTTCTACGCTGTCTGGTGTGGAAAATGTGCAATGATGCGCCCTGTCATAGAAGATCTGGAAAAGAAATATCAGAAGAAATATTTCGGCAGCATCTGCTTTTTTGAAGTAGAGACCTCTGAATCCGCACTTCTTGCTGCGCAATATCAGACCGCTCTTCTTCCGGCATTTCTCATTTTCAAAGACCGGGAACTGATTGCCACCATGCAGGGAATGATACCGCAAAAGGAGCTGGACTCACGCCTGCAGAAGTTGTTGACTGTGCAGATGCGGACGCAATCTACAGAAAATCTTTAGAAATAGTTAATTTATATTTTCTAGGAAAACACACTGTTTTATGTTATATTAAAAAAGTAACAGGGATAAAAATATTTAATAAAAAGGGGGCATGGTGAACACACCACGCATTATGAAAAAATTAAAAAGAGCATTACCAGTTGCCATGGCAATCGTACTTGGATCTACTGCGGCACCACTGGTTGTAAGAGCAGATTCATCCAAAGTTGTAACACTTGGCGCCAATCTGACTGATTCACAGAAGAATTCTATGTATGAGTATTTCGGAACTTCATCTGATAAAGCAGAAGTCATCGAAGTTACCAATGCAGACGAAAGAAAATATCTGGAAGGAGTCGCTCCCGACGAACAGATCGGTACCCGTACCTACAGCTGTTCTTATGTAGAACCGACCACAAGCGGCGGAATCCAGGTAAAGGTTTCCAACCTAACTTATGTTACAAGCTCTATGATCTCCAGTACGCTTCTGACATCCGGTGTTAAAAACTGTAATGTCGTTGCCGCTTCTCCGATCGAAGTATCCGGAACCGGTGCACTGACAGGTATCATGATGGCTTATGAGAAAGCCACCGGAACAACTCTGAATGACGATCAGAAAGCAGCTGCGACCGATGAACTTGTCACCACAGGAGACCTGGCCAATGACATCGGCCAGGACAAAGCGGAAAATGTCATGAACGATGTAAAAAAAGATGTGATCGAGGGCAAATTAACGGATGCAGATGACATTCAGAATGCAGTTGAAAACGCTGCCAAGGATAACAACGTCACGCTGACACAGGAACAGATCGACAAGATCTCCTATCTGATGAAAAACATTTCCCAGTATGACTATGATGTCAAAGCTCTGAAGAATACATTAGATAACATTGACGGAAAGAGTGGCGGATTCTTCTCCAACCTCTGGAGTTCTATCAAAGGTATCTTCGGCGGGGATGACAGTTCCGATGGCGGAATCATTAACGGCACGGATGACAGCGCACTCGGTGATGATGTCGTAACTAACAGTACACTGGATTCTTCCGACAATTCTTCCAACAGCACAGACAGTTCAGATGCCGCTTCGGATGATACTTCGGATGACAACAGTGATGACAGCGGATTCTGGGGCAAGATCAAGAAGTTCTTCAAAGATCTGTTCGGTGGAAGCAATTCTAAGAAAGACGATACAGACAAGAGTAACGATGATGCCATTACAGAAGATAACTCTGATAACACTGATGAGCCGTCTGGCGACACACAGAACGATTCTATGAACAACGATGCTGATTCTTCAGATGACGGCACAACAGACAACTCTGCTGATGATTCTTCATTGAATGACAGTACAGATAACCAGTCTGATAACCAGAGCAACACTCAAAACAGTAGTGAATCCGATGCCTCTGGTTCCGATGCTTCTGATTCCTCAGCCAACAGTTCTTCCAACTAAATACAGTCATTAATAAAGATGTACAGTAAAACGAAAAATGCCGGGAAGTTTCAACACTTCCCGGCATTTTTATCCGCAGGCATCAAAGTTTTTTGCCACTGACTTCATATAATTAAAACTCGAATACAGCAACTCCGTAAGGCGGCAATTTGTATGCGAATGAATACGGTCTTCCATCACATTCTTTCTTCTCCGCTTTGTATATCTTCTTACGATCTGCTCCGGTTCCGCCGTATTTCTCCTCATCACTGTTCAGGATCAGTTTATACTGTTTCTTTCTCGGCACTCCGACTCTGTAATCATCTCTTGCCATCGGCGTAAAGTTGCAGACGAACAACAGATTCTTCTTTGCACCTTTCGAATGTCTCATAAAGCTGTAGATACTTCTGTATCCGTCATCCGCATTGATCCATTCGAATCCTTCCCAGCTCTGATCCATCTCATACATTGCCTTATGCCTCTTATACAGGTGTAAGAGGTCTTTTACCCACATCTTCATCTGCTGATGTTCCGGTTCGGCCAGCAGGAACCAGTCCAGTTCCCGTTCTTCACTCCATTCACGAAGCTGTGCAAATTCCTGTCCCATAAACAGAAGTTTCTTTCCTGCGTGTCCCATCATAAATGCATATCCGGCTTTCAGATTCGCATATTTATCAAATCCAAGTCCCGGCATCTTATTCAGCATCGAACACTTGAGATGTACCACCTCATCATGCGACAATACCAGAATATAATTCTCACTGTATGCATAACTCATGGCAAATGTCATCAGATGATGGTTATCCTTTCGGAAATATGGATCCAATTTCATATATTCTGTGAAGTCATGCATCCATCCCATATTCCACTTCAGACTGAATCCCAGTCCACCTTCTTCTACATCTCCGGTAACCTGCGGCCATGCCGTAGATTCCTCTGCGATCATAAGTGCTCCCGGATTTCTTCCAAGTACAACAGAATTCAGATGTCTGAAGAAATCGATTGCCTCCAGGTTCTTATTATCACCATATTTGTTTGCAACCCATTCTCCGTCCTTCCGTCCGTAATCCAGATACAACATCGAAGCAACCGCATCCACACGCAATCCGTCTATATGGAACTTCTCAACCCAGAATAACGCATTTGAGATCAGGAAGTTCCTTACTTCATTCTTTCCAAAATCAAATACTTTCGTTCCCCAGTCCGGATGTTCTCCCAATCTTGGATCTGCATATTCGTACGTCGGTGTTCCGTCAAAATCTGCCAGTCCGTGTGCATCCTTCGGGAAATGTGCCGGTACCCAGTCGAGAATGATACCGATTTTATTTCTATGCAGATAATTGATCATCCATGCAAAATCTTCCGGCGACCCATATCTGGATGTCGGTGCATAGTATCCGGTCACCTGATATCCCCAGGATCCGTCAAACGGATGCTCGGCAATTCCCATCAGTTCCACATGTGTGTAACCCATTTCTTTTATGTATTTGGTAATTGCCCTGGCAAATTCTCTATATGTATAGAATCCTTCATCTTCCCTTCCCGGGTGACGCATCCAGGAACCAATGTGTGCCTCATAGACAGACATTGGCTCGTGCTTATGATTCCAGGTCTTTCTACGTGTCATCCACTCTGCATCTGTCCATTTGATATTCTCAATATCTGTGACCCTGGATGCTGTTCCCGGTCTTAACTCCGCATAATTGGCATATGGATCTGCCTTAAATATCTGTTCTCCCGAATAAGTCTCGATACAATATTTATACATCTGCTCCTTCTTCACACCTGGTATAAAACAGGTATAGATCCCGAGCGGCTCTTCCCTCTTCATCGGATTTGCCTCTGTGTCCCATTCATTGAACTCTCCGACTACCGATACCGCCTGCGCATGCGGTGCCCACACTGCAAAATACACACCTTTTTGTTTTCCGTTCTGTACCAGATGTGCGCCCAGCTTCTCATAAATCTCATAATGATTGCCCTGTCCGAAAAGGTATTGATCCAATTCACCTATTTCATATGGTTTTTTCTTTTTTTCAGCCATAATTACCCCTCGCATTCTGCTGCATATTTATAAGAACATTATACTTTACAAACAGGCAAAAAGAAAGAGCTTTGACCGTTTAGTTTGTCAAAACTCTTTCAAAATCCGACCTGTAAATCCTGTTCCCGACAGCTTCTTACAGGTATTCGTTTTTGTTAAATTCTAAAGTCTTCTTCTTTCAGAATAATTCTGTCAGAATCGTCGGTTCCCTTGCCGAATACTCTTCGTGCAAGATGTTTTACATTTGCTTTCTGTGAATGTGAGATTGCTTCATCCATGATCTCTTTTACTTCAGCAACTGATACTGCATGATCTTCTCTCTGCATTACATCGATACGGCTGTACAGTGCAAGGATTCCCATCTCATCCAATTTGTATCCATTCTCTTTCGCATATGTCTGACCGAATGTTACCAGCTCATCATTGATGAATACCGGAAGCTCCAACTTAGAACTGAACTTCTTCTTGAATTCCGGGTTTGCTGTCATCAGACGCTCCAGAGGTTTTCTCTGATCTTCCAGTACAAAGAGCAATTCTCCTGTCTTCTTCTCCATCAGATAATTTAACTCTTTTACAGTTCTCGCATTCAATTTTCCTGCATGCTCGATGATGATCGCTCCGCCGCGCAGCTTCTGAATAATATTCGTAAGCTCTTTCTTATTAAGAGATTCACCTGTAACGATTGCTACTTTACCCTGTTTCAGACTTCTCTGTTTCTGAATTGCTTTTACAATATCAACCGCAAGGACTGTCTTACCAGATCCTTTTCTACCAATCACAAGAAGGTTACCTGTCTTGGATGTTCCTTCTCTCTGTGCCCTTCTGTCGTTATCAAGTACTTCAACGATCTGTTCGCTCATTCCTCTCACCGGTACAAAATATGAGAACAGCTTCTTCTGTTCTTCTGTAAGTCCGGCTTTCAGACCGATCTCACTCGTAGCACTCAGATCATATCTTCCGGTTACAACAAATCCTGTATCGAACGGAACACCGCCTTTAGATTTCTTGATTCTTGCCTGAATCTCTTCCTCCGATGGCTCTTCGATTTCTAACTCTTCATCCGCTTCTTCGTCGTCTTCAATCTCTAAGTCTTCGTCATCAAAATCTGTCTCTTCATCGTCGACATCTGCAAAATCATTGTCGAAGTCTTCTTCTTCGTCCTCTACATCCGCAAAATCAGCATCGAAGTCTTCTTCTTCAAAATCGGCTTCTTCAAAGTCTTCATCCTCAAAGTCTTCCTCTTCGAAATCAGCTTCTTCAAAGTCCTTTTCTTCGAAGTCTTCATCCTCGAAATCAGCTTCTTCTTCGTCCTCTTCTTCGAAGTCTTCATCTTCAAAATCAGCTTCTTCAAAGTCTTCATCCTCAAAGTCTTCCTCTTCGAAATCAGCCTCTTCAAAGTCTTCATCCTCAAAGTCTTCCTCTTCGAAATCAGCTTCTTCAAAATCTTCATCACCGAAATCGGCTTCTTCAAAACTGCTTCCACTCATATCGATTCCGCTAAGTTCTTCTTCGATTCCTTCAATGAAGTCTTCTTCCGTTTCCGAACCATCTTCAAAATCCTCTTCATAGAGTTCTTCTTCCGACTCTTCATTTCCCATTTCTTCCATCAGACGTACAATATCATCCGGAATTCTCTGTGTCTTGCTTATCGGTTCTGCCTCTTCTTCAGCCGCTTTTCTTGCTGCTTCTTCTTCCTCGGCTTTTCTTCTTGCTTCTTCTTCGGCCGCTTTTCTTGCTGCTTCTTCCTCAGCTTTTCTTCTTGCTTCTTCCTCGGCTTTTCTTCTTGCCTCTTCTTCGGCCGCCTTTCTTGCTGCCTCTTCTTCCTCGGCTTTTCTTCTTGCCTCAGCTTCCGCCGCTTTTCTCTCAACTTCTCTGCGTTCTTCTTCCTGGCGGATACGAGCCTGTTCTCTTTCTTTCTGAAGACGCTCTTCATCTTTTGCTTTCTGCTTCTCGATTGCTGCTTCGTGGTCTTTCTGTTTTTCTTCCCATTTCTGAAGAATATCATCGATCATCATCTGACCATTCGCCAGAATCTCATCTTCACGCTCTTTCATTGCTTCTTCTTCAATTGTAATGCCATTGGCAACCGCCATGCCCTGCGCTAAAGCTTCCTCCAAAGTAGCTCCCGTCACAACCTGTTTGATCGTTGATCCATGTTCCTCCACAGCCTCTTCCGGTTCAGTATATACCGGTTCTTCTTCCACGACTTCTTCTGCAGCTTCTTCTACAATTTCTTCCTGCGGAATCTCTTCTTGTACAACAGTTTCCTGCATCGGCACTTCCTGTGGAATCTCTTCCTGTACAACAGTTTCCTGCATCGGTACTTCCTGCGGAGGAATTTCCTGAACTTCAGATTCATCAACTCTTTCTGTCACTGGCTCTCTGACCGGCTCTTCTTGTACGTCAACAGTCTCTTCTGTACCTTCATTATATTCATTCTCGTCATCCACTTCTTCCAGTGTTGATTCCGGTTGTTTCTCCGGTTCCGGTTTCTTCTTAACCGCTCCCGGACGGCTGTCATATTTCTCCTGCTGAAGTGGTGTCAGTGGCTTATACTTCATCTTCAGTTCCATTGCAAGGTATACATATTTGCCTTCACTGAACCACAAGATCAGATCATCACATTCTTCCAGACATTCTGCTGTCATTCCGGCTTCATCATACAATTTGGCAAGTTCATATGCCCACTTTTCAATATATTCCGCTTTTTTAAATTCTTCCAGTGCTGTAATCTGATCTGTCAGCGATGCCCCCTGTGTTCTCAGAATCTTATATTTTAAAATATACTGATTCGGATCTTTTGGTGCCAGCTTTACGAATTCTTCATAACAATCCGTTGCTTCTCTGATATCTTTGATCTTCAATGCCAGTGTGCCTAAACGATATACAATTTTTCTGCTTCCCGGTGCTCTGTCAAATGCCAGGAACAGTATATCTCTCCCCTTCTTAAACTCACCGTTATATTCATAAATCTCACTGACTGTATTGAGCATTGACGCATTCTTTACTCTTCGCCAGTCTATACCATCAGCAATTTCCTTTGCCTGCTGGTACTCCTTCTTTTCCAGATGATCAAGCATTTGCTCGGTCTTCACCCTATATTCATATTTATCCAATATTTCTCACCTCAAATGTTTATTTTAAAAAAGCGTATTTCCCTACAATTTTACTTATATAAGTTTATCATATGACCTGTTTATTGTCAAAATATCCCGCCAAATATGTTAAAAAAATATTACAAAAATTACAATTTTTTATCCCTGTAAAATATCTGCCGGCTGCTCTCTGATATCAACGTAAAAAACAGCCATCATATTCTTTCCTATGATGGCTGTTACATATTCAATTTTATCATATTTAATTTTTATATCGGAGAATGATTTTTAATTTTTATTCCCTGTCGCCTTTGTATGCTTTCCGATGATCTTTTACTCATCTTCTTTGCACATTCATTCAAATCTACTATTCATGTTTCTTTACACATATTAATAATATCTTTAAATATGTGGTATTCTGTTCAATATGTCTGCAGTTCTTTTTATCGTCCGGTGTATATTTTCTCCGTCTGTTCTATTTTTCCGAATCTCCTCTACCGGCCTTTTATCTATTATAATAAAGGCTTATTCTCTGGGAACTTCTACCTGCCATACCACTAACATATTGATTCGATGATTCTACTGTGTCCATTGGATTAAGCCTCCTTTTCATAAATTTCCAATCAACGATATCTCACCGACATATGAAATATTCTTCATCCTTGATAAACTTTTCTTTTATCACTTAAGATATAAGCTGGAATTTATTATCTCATCTCTTCTACGATTATGATCCATATCCCCTTGATACCATTCTATAATCGTTATTCATCCATTCTCTTTCTCTACAATATACTTTACGATATTTGATATCCGATGCCTTACCAGATATTTCATATCTATATCCTGTATTTTTCGATTCTTAAACGAATTGAGAATTTATAATAAAAATACATCTTATAAAATATGTGATATTCAATTTTCAAGATTCCCTTTCTCGTCAGGAATTCTTTTTTGTTTATTTTGGATTTCCTTTGGATTGATTATATAATATCATTCGGCTTTTATTTTGTCAATACTTTTTGCAATTAATTTTATTTATTTTCCATTATTTCATTCCAACAGTTGAATTATCTGATTTTTCTTTATTTATTTTAATGTTTACACAATACTATACATTTTCAAATCGTATGCTTTTGTTAACATCATACGCTTGTGCATGTCCAATTGTCAACCAACCATCTTTTACAGTTGACATTTTATCCTGTTTATTTTATACTTCTGTTATATTTTTGATATAAAACTAAAGGAAAGGAGTTCTGCCATGTCATACGGCAGACAATTACCACTATGAACAACACAGTAAATAGCACAACAACGAAAAAGCTTTCCACCCGCAAACTGGTTCTGATTGCTTTGATGACTGCAATCACCTGTATCTTCGCTCCTATGGCGATTCCGATTCCGGTCAGCCCGGTACCGATCAGTCTTACCAACCTGGTGATCATGATCAGTATCTATGTACTTGGTTTTAGAGATGCAACCATCAGTTACATCGTATATCTGTTACTTGGTCTTGTCGGTCTCCCTGTATTTTCCGGTTTTACCGGTGGATTAGGAAAGCTTGCAGGTCCTACCGGCGGATACCTGATTGGTTTCATCTTCCTTGCACTGATTTCCGGACTGTTCGTTGATAAATTTCCAAAGAACAGAATCCTGGCAGTTGTCGGTATGATCATCGGTATGGCAGTCACTTATATCTTTGGTACAGAGTGGCTTGCGATCCAGTTGAAAATGTCATTCGTTGCAGCACTTTCTGTCGGAGTAATTCCTTATCTTGCCGGTGACGCAGCGAAGATTATCATTGCGATCATCGTCGGACCTGTACTCCGCAGCCGTCTGAGCCAGCTGCAGTAATAAAAATACACAGTATCGGAATTAATTTGGGATTTAATTTATTAACTGGGGAGCGACCTCTCAGTCCTTGAAGGAAACAATAGATAAGGCTTCTTGTTCAGGTTCCATACCATAAGAAACACTAAGAGAGTCAGAATCACCTAAAAGCAAAGGAACTACGCTCAAACTCGGCGTTCGCCTCAAACACGTTCGCTTCGTTCCTTTAACGGTGCTTCTGACTCTCTAATTGTTTCTAACGGCATTCCACATTCACAATAATCCTTATCTATTGTTTCCTTCAAGTCGTGACTGGCAGCGAGTGTTAATAAATGAAATGCCCGGAAATGTAACCCGGTGGCAAGAGGAGTTGCTGTCAGATTGCTAATAGCCGACGGTAAGACAGCTGCATTGTCATCATCGTCGTTACAAGCAGATACCATAAATATGGTGGCTAAACATGCCATGAAAAAATATTTCTTTTTCATCGTAATTGCTATTTTAATGATTAATAACCCGGATTTTGCACAATCAACGTATTCTTATTCAATTCCGAATCTGCAATCGGAAGCAGGTAATGAGTCGGTGAAGTGAACTTCCAAGCACGATCCAGTACCACTGGACGGAAGAAATCCTCATCCGACACACCATCTGTATTAAGAGCAGATGGATTGTGGTCTAAAACATGCTCCAATTCTTTCCACCTTGCCATGTCCCAACGGTAGTGTCCTTCGAAACTCAACTCGATGATACGTTCTTGACGAATTATTTCAATTAGCTTATCTTTTGTCAACGTAGCAATTCCTTCCCATGATTTTTCCACAGTCGGTATGCCGGCATGTTCCCTTATCTTGTTCAGTGCTGTCTTGGCAATGTTTAATTCACCTGCTTCTGCTGCAGCTTCTGCAAGATTCAAATACAGTTCACCCAAGCGAATAACAGGCCACGGATAATTCTGGAACCCGTTGCGGGTATCATAAGTAGGCGTGCACCATTTCTTTACTAAATATCCACTCAATGAAAAGTCCGTAGAACGGTTTTGTTTTCCATGATTGTCTGATTTACGGAACATAGTAACAATTCTACCTTCATTATATCCTTCACGCTGCATTTCAAAATATCCGTTATGGAATGAAACCCATGAATAGAAACGATGTTGATCGTGATACCACGCTCTTTCTCCTCGGGATGTCGGGGAGGGATCAGTCCTTGTGTTCGGCGGGCTTGCAGCGGAAGGTGTAGCAGCCCTCGGCGCAGCGGACGCCCTGGGCGTCCTCCACCCAGACCTGCATCACCACGATCTGCTGCCCCATGCGGACGCTCTCCGCCCGGCAGCGCAGCAGTCCGGGCTGGGCCGGGGCCAGATAATGCAGGTCGTAGTTCACCGTCCGGCAGGTGCTGCCACGGCTGCAGGCCGCCGTTCCCGCCACATGATCCATCATGGCAGCGTAGACCCCGCCGTGGACGATGCCCAGCGGGTTCAGCATCCCGTCGCCTGCTGTCAGCTCCCCCTCGGCCCAGCCGTCACCAATGCCGGTGACGTGGAGTCCCAGCCCGTGGGTGAAGGTGCCGGGGCGGTTGGCAAGCTCCATGACGTCCTGCCAGATCTGTTCCTGTTGTGTCATATGATGCTCCTTTTCCGGGAAAGAAACCGGCTCCCTGCCCACAGGCAGGGAGCCGATGCTCTTACGAAAATGCTTACAGATAGTTCCGCATACCCTCGGTGGCCAGAGATTCGTCCGCCGTGATGGTCACGGTGAACTTGACGCTGTTCTTCTCACTGAAGCGCTCCAGCCAGTTCAGGAACTTCTCCACCGCCATCAGGTCGCTGGTGCCGGCGATCTTGCACAGGTTGTCCACGAAAACGTGGGAAATATCGTAATTGCCCGCATACAGACCGCTGATAAAGCCACGCAGGCACTCAAAAGAATCCACGGAATATTCGCTGGCGTTCACCAGACGAACGTTATAGCTGATGTTATAGGTCATGTCGGCGCTGGGTTCCATGCAGACGACGCTGCCGTTCTCCGCCTCCACAGCGTTGTGGATCAGGTCGATGAGCTGCTTGGTCTTACCGGCCCCGTTTGCGCCCATGATCAATCTAACCATAAGTATCACTCCTCTTGATAAGATCGGGATGGTTATTCCCTGTCATTAAGATACCATATTGCCGACCAAATGGCAATGGAAAAAACGCTATTTTACAGATTTGTAGAAATGGTGTAAAGAGGCGGTCAAGCTCTGTGCAGTTTTTCCGCCAGTTCCTGCCGCAGGGCCTCGTAGCCGGGCTTTCCCAGCAGGGCAAACATATTCTTCTTATACGCCTCCACCCCCGGCTGGTCGAAGGGATTCACGTCCAGCAGGTAGCCGGACAGG
>OGWV01000990.1_pt1 | contig 17808 bp, 20 predicted proteins | sample 1576081 | NCBI WGS metagenome assembly OGWV01 (sample SAMEA3541541, study PRJEB24748) | human gut metagenome | biome: human gut; feature: human-associated habitat; material: faeces | place: China | collected 2012 | reverse complement strand
GAGTGCGGATGAGAAGAAACGGCTGGAATACGAAGCAAGGCAGAAAGCAATCAGAGATCATGACATTATGATGAAGACAGCAAAAAGACTTGGACTCGAGGCTGGAATTGCAGAGGGAAGAGAAAAGGGAATTGCAGAGGGAAGAGAACAAGAAAAACGCAATATTATTCGTGAAATGCTGCAGGATCACATTCCCGATTATAAAATTAAACAATATACAGGAGCAACAGATAAAGAGATTTCCGAGGAAAAGAGCCGGTTGTTTTAAATGTCTGCGCCTATTATTGGAAGGTAGTGAAATATACAGATCGTACATGATAAAAATTCTCGATAATCTGTTCCGCATATGAAACAGCCAGAAAAGCCCGAAAAATGGGGAAAAGCAAGACCGTGGATTTTAATCAGTGCGCCGGCTATCTTGAAGAATAAATATTTTTACTTTGTAGCAGCATTGTTTATCCTGGCACTTAGCATTGCGTCAGGTAACGGATCTATGACCGTATATTATTGTGGAAATATCTTAAAAGATATGGATATGATGACACCACTTTCCATGGCACTGACACTTCCGGTTATTATTGGAAACTGTTTCGTACCTGCGATTGTTAAGAAAATAGGACATCAGAAAACGCTAATCCTCAGTTCGATTCTGATGCTGGTCGGATTCCTGATCGTAGCAATTAACCCTCACAGCGGAACATTTGCCATCGTCGGAATGGTCGTAAGAGGATTTGGAAATGGAGCAATCTTCGCTTGTGGATTCGCATTAGCAGCCATAGCAAGCTTACCGGGCATATGAGAATCTTCCATCCCCGTTTATATTTTCTTTATACATATTTCATTTTTTATCGCTGTCAATCCCGGCCAAATTATTGTATAATGAGGAATAATCGAGAAACCATATAACAGATACGGGAGGATCTATGAAGGAACCAACGTTAGGAAATCCGCAGAATACCATCGAGGTTCTGCAGAAATATAATTTTTCATTTCAGAAAAAATTCGGTCAGAATTTCCTGATCGATACACATGTATTAGATAAGATCATACAGTCGGCGAATATCACGGAGGATGATATGGTACTGGAGATCGGACCGGGAATCGGTACGATGACGCAATATCTGGCACAGGCGGCAGGAAAGGTGATCGCAGTTGAGATCGATAAGAATCTGATCCCGATCCTGGAGGATACATTAAGCGGATATGACAATGTACGTGTCATCAATGAAGATGTATTGAAGCTGGATCTTAAGAAGCTTGCAGACGAAGAGAACAACGGAAAGCCGGTCAAAGTGGTGGCGAACCTGCCATATTATATTACGACGCCGATCATCATGGGACTTTTTGAAAATGAGGTTCCGGTAGAGAGTATCACTGTCATGGTGCAGAAAGAAGTTGCGGACCGTATGCAGACCGGACCGGGGAATAAGGACTATGGCGCACTGTCATTAGCAGTACAGTATTATGCCGACCCGTATATTGTGGCAAATGTTCCGCCGAACTGTTTTATGCCGAGACCGAAGGTGGGATCAGCGGTTATACGTCTGACCTGTCATCAGGAGAAGCCGGTACAGGTGCAGGATGAGAAGCTGATGTTCAACATCATCCGTGCATCTTTCAACCAGAGAAGGAAGACACTGGCGAACGGTCTGAAGAATGCGGCGACATTAGATTTTACAAAAGAAGAAGTGGAAGCAGCGATTGATGCACTTGGAAAAGGTGCAAGTGTGAGAGGTGAGACACTGACACTGGAAGAATTCGCAAGATTGAGTGATTTATTATCTCCATATAAGAAAGGATGATGACGATGGACAGAAAAGAAGGGCAGACACTATTTGAGGTAACACCGGAAATCAGCCATTTTGCAGAACTTTGCGAGAAGAACAATGCGATAGACAAAGAGCTGTATACGAAGTACGAAGTCAAACGGGGACTCCGTGACCTGAACGGAAAAGGTGTCCTTGCGGGACTTACGAACATTTCCGATGTATGTGCGAAGAAGATCGTGAACGGAGAAGAAGTGCCATGTGCAGGAAATCTTTACTATCGCGGCTACAATATCAAAGATCTGGTGCAGGGGTTTCTGAAAGATAAGCACTATGGATTTGAGGAAATCGCCTATCTGCTGTTATTCGGTGAACTTCCGGATAAGACGCAGCTGCAGACATTTCATGAGACACTGGTGGAAAGACGGACATTGCCGCCGACATTTGTCCGTGATGTGATCATGAAAGCGCCAAGCCGTGACATGATGAACAGCCTGTCGAGATCAATCTTAAGTCTGTACACGTATGATCCTCATGCAGACGATACGTCGATTCCAAATGTACTGCGTCAGTGCCTGAATCTGATCAGTCAGTTCCCGATGCTGATGATCTATGGCTATCATGCATATAATTACCGTATGGGAGAAGATCTCTTCATCTATGCACCGTCACCGGAATTATCAACAGCAGAGAATATACTGATGATGCTGCGTGAGAATAAGGAATATACGAAATTAGAGGCAAAGATCCTGGATATGGCACTTGTCCTTCATATGGATCACGGCGGCGGTAACAATTCTACATTTACAACGCATGTGGTAACATCATCCGGAACGGATACTTATTCGACGATCGTGGCTGCTATGGCATCCTTAAAAGGACCAAAGCACGGGGGAGCAAATGTCAAAGTAACCCAGATGTTTGACGATATGATGGAAAAAGTCAGTGACTGGGAAGATGATGATGAGGTACGCCGGTATCTGACCGATCTGTTGGATAAGAAGGCATTTGACCGGAAAGGACTGATCTACGGAATGGGGCATGCAATCTATTCCGTATCTGACCCGAGAGCCGATATTTTTAAGAAGTTCGTTAAGCAGCTTGCAAGAGAAAAGGGCTGTGAGAAGGAATATGCACTGTATGAAAAGGTAGAGCACATGGCACCGGAGGTCATCGCAGAAAAGCGTAAGATATACAAAGGTGTAAATGCGAATGTCGATTTCTACAGCGGACTTGTATATAGTATGCTGGATCTTCCACCGTCACTTTATACACCGATCTTTGCGGCAGCGCGTATCGTCGGATGGAGTGCACACCGTCTGGAAGAGCTTAAGAATGTAGATAAGATCATTCGTCCGGCGTACAAACCGCTGGCCGAATACAAAGAGTATGTCAGAATGGATGATAGATGATGAAGCATGAATTTTATTATACATCCAGAGATTCCGTGACAAAGATCCATGCGATCGAATGGCTTCCGGATAGAGAGATAAAAGGTGTCTTACAGATATGTCATGGAATGGTGGAGTATATTGACCGTTATGATGAATTTGCCGAATTTATGTCGGAGCACGGATATTATGTAGTCGGACATGATCATCTGGGACATGGGAAATCCATACAGACAGAAGCTGATCTGGGATATTTTGATGAACGGAAAGGGAATCAGTATGTGATCGGAGATATTTATCAGCTGCAGGAGATGACACGGAAAAAATATCCGGATGTGCCGTATTTTATGCTGGGGCACAGTATGGGGTCATTCCTGTTGAGACAGTATCTGACGATGTATGCGGAAGGCCTTGCGGGAGTTGTCATTATGGGAACCGGTCATCAGGGAATGCTGACGCTTTGTGCGGGAAGGATGATCTGCAGGATCATTGCAGCGTTCAAAGGATGGAAATACAGAAGTACATTTGTGGATAGTCTGAGTTTTGGAGGTTTCAATAAGAAATTTGAACCTGGTGAGACATCGAAGGAATGGATCACATCCGATAAGAAAAAACGAGATGAATATGTGCGGGATCCGCTGTGTTCCTATACATTTACACTGGGAGCCTATTATCAGATGTTTACCGGTATGAAGTTTTTGGTACGGAAGGGAAGTATGAAACGGATTCCGAAGACGCTTCCGGTGCTCTTTACGGCAGGATCCGATGACCCGGTAGGGGCATTCGGAAAGAATGTGACCAGAGTCTATGAGAAATATAGAGATGCCGGGATCAAAGATGTGTCGATCCATCTGTATGAAGGCGACCGGCATGAGATCTTGAATGAGGTGGACCGGCAGAATGTGTATCGGGATATCCTTACGTGGATCGGAGAAAGAAATAAAACAAAAGCGGAGTCGTAAAGACATCCGCAGAAATTACCGGTAAAGTGGACCGCCAGAAGTAATCTTCTGGCGGCCTTTACTTTATGAGGGGGGCGATAGTTGTTATCCAACTATCTGAAAGTATTATAATCAAGAAATGTGAAAAAAGTATGTTCATTTTATAAAAAACGCAACAAAAAACTCTCCTTTCCGGAGAGCTTTTTGTTGTTGTTATAATTACTAAAGGAATGAGAGTAAAGTGTACACCGGAGAGTGATTCCGGTGTTTTACTTTATGAGGGGGGTGATAGTTGTTGCTTATCAACTATCTGATATATAGTATAGACAAAAAATATGTCTAAAGTATGTTAAAAACATAAAAGAATTCGAAAAAATCTTAACTAAAAATGAAGAAGACAAAAACAGATTCTAAAGAGCGGAAAGTAAAGGACAGCATTCAGAGTATTTGCGTAAATGAGCAGTTACGATATCAAAGAATTCACCGGAGGTTGGTTTCAGAGTTAAAGGGCGTAATGCAATTTTTTCGAGAAGCGGTCTGTTTCCGTGCTCCCAACAGACCTTGATGACAGTGCGGATATCACGTTCAACACTATAACTTGTCGTATTATAATGACGTGCGATGTCTGGATAAAGATACTTACTGACGAAAAGGAGGTAGTTTTCATCAGACAGACAAAGACGTATACCATAAATGAGATATTCATAGCCACGGTAAGTTGCACCAATACCAAGAGAGCGAATAAGATATTCTATTTCTGGCTCATGCATAATATGTCATCTTCTTTCTAAAAATTTTGTTTGGAAGAATCCGACAAGATGAAAATCCCACGGAGTATGAAAAAATAAAAAAGATTCTTAAATCACCAGGGATTATTATATAGAAAAAATATCTTTACGAAAATATGGTTTATTGTTTTTAGACATAATATTAGCAGTTTCTATTTTAGACGACAGAACGGATAAAGAGCATATTTTCATAATATCTTAAGAATTTACAAGACCAGGACTTAAAAATTAGTTGATATTCTTGTATAGTATAAGGGAGGTGATGAGAAATGTACAACGTACTTGTATGTGATGATGATAGAGAGATTGTAGAAGCAATAGAGATATACCTGTCGCAGGAAGGATATAAAGTGTTAAAAGCCTATGACGGTGAGGAAGCGTTAAAAGTGCTGGACAGGGAGAAGGTGGATCTTCTGATCATTGATGTGATGATGCCGAAGCTGGATGGGATCCGGGCAACGTTAAAGATCCGCGAGAAGAAGAATATGCCGATCATAATCCTGTCGGCAAAATCTGAGGATGCCGATAAGATCCTGGGACTGAATGTAGGAGCGGATGATTATATGACGAAGCCATTCAATCCGCTGGAGCTGACAGCGCGGGTAAAGTCCCAGCTTCGCAGATATACACAGCTTGGAAGCACGATCGATAAAAGTAATCAGGCTGTTTATGCGGTCGGTGGATTATCTATCGATGATGAACAGAAGGAGGTTACGGTTGACGGGGAACCGGTCAGACTGACACCGATCGAATATAATATTTTATTATTACTGGTGAAAAATCAGGGAAAAGTATTTTCTATCGATCAGATATATGAAAGTATCTGGAATGAGGATGCTATCGGAGTGGATAATACAGTGGCAGTACATATCCGCCATATCAGAGAGAAGATCGAGATCAATCCGAAGGAGCCGAGATACCTGAAGGTAGTCTGGGGTGTCGGGTATAAGATAGAGAAGCTTTAGGAAGGAGCATATATGAAGAAATGGTACCGAATGCCAAGAGTAAAATTCTTTTTGCTGGCAGCGGCACATATACTTGCAGCTGCAGGGGTGTTATGCATCCTGTGGGCTACGCGTTATCCGGTGCTGATACAGGAGCTGTGTTCTGCTGATGCTGCGAAGACGTATGAGGAAAGCAATGCATTTGCCAATGCTGTGGCCAATGCCAATTATCACATCCTGGACGAGATCCAATATCAGACCTTATATGATACAGATGGAAAATATGACCCGGATAAGATCGTAGATGTGGCAAAATATGAAGATACAGGCGGGATAACGGGTAAAGACGAGACCGGACTGTCCTTCCGGCTGGGGGACATGTATTCCTGGGGCAAATTAATCGCAGAAACGATGACAGATGATGGTTCCGTCTCAGATACCCGGGACGAACAGGACGATATCATTGTGTGTCAGCGGTCAGATGGAAACTACCACTATTTCCGTTATAAAGAATTTAAACAGATGATCGACAGAGGGGATCTGTCATTTGTCATTACAGGAAACAGTTCTGCAGATGATATTCTGGATGAGCTGAAACAGGGGGAATATCAGGAAAGCAGCAGCGGGAAATCCAGATTCAGGGGACTTCAGGATATCGATGGAAAGATTGCTTACATCAATTGCTGGAATTATGACGGGACAAAGATTCCCGGAGACTATAAGACGGTAAACGGAGAAACGGTACTTCAGCTTGTGAATAATTCCAAGACATGGAACGGCAGGCTGAGTGATGCCTACAGAATGATAAATGATGCGGCCGAGATCATCTATTCGGATGTTGACAATTATGTGCTAAACCAGAAGCAGTATCAGGAAGGAAATTCGAATATCACATACCTGTATGTGAACCGGGATAACGGAACGGTCATTACGAATAAAAAGAAATATCAGGACTATGATCATTACGAGGAGAGCCTGGAACAACTAAAAAAATCAGGGAAATATGTGATCGTAAGACCGAAGCTTGCAGACTATGAAAGTAATATTGAAAAAGCCGGCAAAGGAGATTCAATGGCACAGGAATGGCAGAAGACAGTAGCCGGTTATGTAAATGCGTCAGATTATGTATATGCATCGGTTGTGGATACAGCGTATCCTGTGAAAGATGATTTTTACGAGCAGAAACAGATCTTTACACAATATGCGGCCGGAGCAAAAGCGGCCGGTATAGGGGCAGTTCTGGCAGTCGCAGCTTATCTGGCGATTCTGGTGTTATTGACGATTGGAGCCGGAAGAAGTGCGGAAGATGAAGAAGTGCATCTGGTGAAGTTTGATCACATAAAGACAGAACCGGCAGCGGTTGGTGTAATATTGCTCTGGGCAGTAGTTATGCTGGTAGTAACAAAAGCCGGGATATTTACATGGCAAAGCGTAAATGGAGAGACTATCTATACAGAAAATAAACAGATATATCTGCAAGGAATGGTGGTGGGATGTCTGGGGGCGCTGTATAGCTGTGCGATGTTCCTTCTGGGTTATCTGAGTCTGGTGAGAAGAATCAAGGCGAAGACTGTATGGAAGAACAGTGTATTCAGATGGCTGTTACTCTTTTTGAAAGAGATGCTTCAAAACATCCGGTATCTGTGGAAAATGATGATCGGATTAGCAGCATTTTTACTGTTCCACTGGCTGACCTATATATTTGCTGCAGATGGGAGTACTACCTGGGCGTGGGCATTCATCTTGCTGGTAACAGATGCCGCAGCATTCGTCTGGATGGTTCAAAAGGCAAAAGGAACCAGAAAGATCATGATAGGGATCGAGAAGATTGCCGGTGGCGAAGTGGAGTATCAGATTCCGGTAAATGGATTACTGGAAGAACAGAAAGAGATTGCAGAGAAAGTAAATTCTATTGGAGAAGGATTGGAAACAGCACTTGCAAAGAGTATGAAAAGCGAACGGCTGAAGACAGACCTCATTACGAATGTCTCGCATGATATCAAGACGCCGCTTACATCTATCATTAATTATGTAGAATTGTTAAAGCAGGAGGACTTTAAGGATCCGAAGATCCGGCGTTACATTGAAGTTCTGGAACAGAAATCACAGCGCCTGAAGACATTGACAGAAGACGTCGTAGAGGCTTCCAAGGTAAGTTCAGGGAATATTACGTTGGAATTCATGAACCTGAACCTGGTGGAAATGATCCAGCAGACGAGTGGAGAATTCGAGGAAAAATTCAAGGCAGGAGATCTGGAAGAGGTCATGAACCTTCCGAATGAGGAGATTGTGATCCGCGCAGATGGAAGACGGCTTTGGAGAGTGCTGTCTAATATATATAACAATGCGGCAAAATATGCGATGCAGGGAACAAGAGTTTATGCTGATCTCGAGAAGAAAGATGGCATGGCATGCTTCAGCCTGAAGAATATATCGGCACGGCCGCTGAACATCCCGGCTTCCGAGCTGACGGAACGATTCATCCGCGGGGATGTATCAAGAAGCACAGAAGGCAGTGGTCTGGGATTGTCGATTGCACAGTCGCTGACGGAAATGCAGGGCGGAACATTTGAATTATATCTGGATGGAGATTTGTTTAAAGTGACAATAAAATTCCCAGTTTCATAGTTGGGGACGGAGGATTGCATGCAATCCTCCGTCCTTAACTGCATTTTCTCGGTTCTGTCCGGTAAAATTGCCATCCATGATACTTGCGCTCTTGTTTAAAAAACAGTAAAATATAATATTATGAATGAATTAAGTAAATTATTACAGGAAAATTTAAATATAGAATTTATATCAGCAACGCTGAGTAATCCGAAGAAGAAAGACGATGTGCAGAAGGTAAAGGTAAGACCTGTACTGAAAAAAGAGGTACTTTACTTCCAGTTTGAATCATTCCGGAACAATCAGGCATTTCACGAGAATGTGGAGGAGAAAAAAGCTTGTGAAATACTTCTCGAATATATGGGAAATATGCGCCAGATGCAGATGGAGACACAGAGAGCGGATTATACGGTTCTTGTAAGTAAAAAAGGAAAAGTGACCATAAAAAGTAAGATAAAAAAGGGCGGGAAAAAGAAGATTGATATGAGCCATGACCGTAAGAAAAAGTATGTGTTGGAAGAGGGAGTCCCGGTACCGTTTCTTCAGGATCTTGGAGTTATGACGCAGGATGGAAAGATTGTGCGTGCAAAATCCGATAAGTTCCGCCAGATCAACCGTTTTCTGGAGTTTATCGAAGATATCCTTCCGGAGCTGGATAAGGGAAGAGAACTTACAATTCTGGATTTTGGCTGTGGAAAGTCTTATCTTACATTTGCCATGTATTATTACCTGCATGAATTGAAAGAATATGACATAAGAATCATAGGACTGAATCTGAAGAAAGAGGTGATCCGTCACTGTAATGAACTGAGTGAGAAATACGGCTATGAAAAGCTGAGATTTCTGGAAGGGGATATTGCAGATTATACCGGAGTCAACAAAGTAGATATGGTAGTAACTCTACATGCCTGTGATACGGCAACGGATTATGCACTGGCGAAAGCGGTCGGCTGGGATGCAAAAGTGATCCTGTCTGTACCATGCTGCCAGCATGAATTGAACCGACAGATCCGGAATGAGGTATTAGAACCGGTATTAAGATATGGACTGTTGAAGGAACGTATGGCGGCGCTGATCACGGACGGACTCCGGGCACAGTATCTGGAGCGCGAGGGGTATGAAGCACAGATACTGGAATTCATCGATATGGAACACACACCGAAGAATATCCTGATCCGGGCAGTAAAAAGGAATCAGAAAGCAGATCAGAAAGAATCTGTAAGGCGGCAGCAAATCGAAGCATCTATTCGGAAATGTGAAGCAGAACTCAGGGTGTCACCGACACTGGGGCATCTGTTAGATAACCAGGGAAAAACGGAATAAAGAGGGAGTATAAATGACATTAACTTTAAAGAAACGTTTGATAAATGTGGGCGTTCTGTCTGCAGTATTTATCGTGGCTGTCATTATATTCAGCTACGTGACGAATAAGGGGAATGACAACATGACGGCTGATATGGGAGCCGCAACATTTCCACAAATCTCATTTTCATATGGAGATTATAAGATCAATACACTTACAGGCTATGCAAAGAGGATGGATGTGTCTTCTATGCATAATACCATCACTCCGGTAGCCGATCAGAGTCTGGATGTAAATATAGAAGCATATGGCAATAAATTTACAGGAGCCAGCTATAAAGTCTACACACTGGACGGGACAAGTGAACTGGAATCTAAGAAAATCAAAAAGGCAGGAAAGAACTTCAGTCTGGATCTGAGTGGAGATAAGGTACTGGATGAAGAAAGAATTCTGGAGGTTCGGCTGAACAGAAATGGTGCGGATCCGGTATATTTCTACACCAGAATTGTCAGTGATGAAGATGCCAATGTTGCACAGTGTCTGAATTATATCAGTGATTATCATGAAAATGCACTTGCAAAGGCAGAGAATGCAGGCGTAGGAGCAGCGCTTGAGCCGACGGATGATGCGGATAATACGACGCTTCAGCATGTAACGATCAATTCGAATTACGAACAGGTTACATGGGGCAGTCTGAAACCACAGGTAGAACAGGAAGAACGCTGGAGTATCAAAGAACTGAACAGTACCTGCATGTCGGTATTGTTACAATACAGGGTAAGCTGTAAAGGAGAGGAAAATGAATCCGACCGGTATGCGGTCAAAGAATTCTTCCGTGTCAGATACATCGCAGATGCACAAAAGACATACCTCTTAGATTATGACAGAACGATGGATCAGATATTTGATGCGACGAAGAAGATTCTGAATGAGAAGGGAATTATCCTCGGAATTGCACCAACGAATCTGTCTTATAAGGTGAATAAAGACGGGACGATCGTATCATTTGTCGAGGCAAATGAACTTTGGAATTATAATAAAGATTCGGATGAGGTGTCACTTGTATTCGGATTTGCAGATGCGGAAAATACAGATGTGAGAAATCTGGTTCCGGATCACAAGATCAAGATTTTGAAAGTAGACGCAAAGGGCAACACGACCTTCCTTGTGTCGGGATATATGAATCGTGGTGAGCATGAAGGTGAAGTCGGAGTGGCCGTATATTATTACGATATAGAGAAAAATTCCGTGGAAGAGAAAGTCTTTATCTCTACCAATAAATCTTATGCACAGGCAGTCAGTGAACTGGGAGAAATGTCTTATTATGATGCGAAGACAGACATGCTCTACACCATGGTGGACGGTACACTATATCAGTATAGTATAGAGGATGATGAGAAAACAGTACTGGTCAAAGGTCTGGACGCACAGCAGTATGTCGTATCGGAAGATGGAAGTCTGATTGCATATCAGGCAGACGGAGAACTAGGAACTGCAACGAAAGTATCGATCCTGAATGTAGGGACAGGAAAGAAGCAGAAAATAACCTGCAGCGAAGGAGAATGCATCCGTCCACTGGGCTTCATCAGAAGTGATTTTGTATATGGAATTGCGAAGACGGAAGACATAGGAAATACCGTGTCCGGAGAAGCAACCGTCCCAATGTACAAATTGGAGATCCGGAATCAAAAAGGAAAAGTGATCAAAACCTATCAGACAGATGGCATTTACATTTTAAATGCAGCATTTGATGAAGATATGATCACGCTGGAGCGTGCATCAAAGGATGGGGACACCTATACTGCAACAGCTCCGGATTATATTACGAACAATGAACAGAAGACGAAAAGCAATATTACACTGGAGACATATGCGACAGATCTGAAGCAGACACAGGTACGACTGACATACAATGATGGGATATCGGATAAGGAACCAAAAGTACTGAAACCAAAACAGATCCTGTTCGAGACACCGCAGACGATCACATTTTCAGACAAAGACGCACCGGAGAAATATTATGTCTATGGACATGGTGAGATCCAGGGTGTGTATACAAAGGCAGGGGATGCGATCAAGAAAGCAAATGATTACAACGGAGTGGTAGTCGATTCCTCACAGGACTATGTATGGGAGCGTGGTAACCGTAACCTGCAGTATTCGATCACAGAGAAAGATGACGTATTAAATACAATCAAGGACCGTCTTAAAAACCAGGAGAAGCCAATTGATATTTTGAAGGATATAAATGATGGTGCTGCCTATGACCTGACCGGATGTACGACAGAAGAGATCCTGTACATTATCAATCAGGGCAGACCGGTCATTGCAATGCTGGATTCGCAGAATGCGGTTATTCTGGTGGGATATAGTGATACGAATGTTGTGTATGAAGACTTGAATGACAGTACAAGACACAGCGTGAAGTATGAAGAGATGGATCAGATGACATCCGGAAGCGGAAATGCGTATATTGGATAGTTGTGTATAGAAAATAAAAAAGAGCGGACATATAACTGTTATGAAATGAGTTATATGTCCGCTCTTTTTGATACCATTCAGATATAGATTAAGCTGTGCGGAAAAGTGTTCCTTTATATTTCTTCAATGCTCCGTACACGATCAGACCAAGAACAGTGCAGGAGATCACCTCACCAATTCCAACCGTCAGCATCATAAACGGAATCGGAAGTGTCACACCATAACCGTAACGCAGTACGAACGGAACGATGATGATATTCGAAATAATCGGTGGAAGTGTTGCGATAACCGGCTTCTGCTCACGCAGTTTCCATGTGAAAAATGCACCGATCAATGTTGCAATACTGCCGAATACAATATCCGGAAGGATCGCACCGCCCAGAATATTTCCGATCAGACATCCGACAAAGAGTCCCGGAATAGCGGCTGGTGTAAATATTGGTAAAATAGTGAGTGCCTCGGAGATACGAACCTGTACTTCTCCGAAAGAAAATGGTGCAAAGATGTAAGTCAGCACCACATAGATTGCAGCGATCATGGCTGCCTGGGTCATGAAACTAAGATTTTTGTTTTTCATTTTTCAATTCTCCTTTAGTTTTGTTTTACGTGTGGAAGGTCACGAACACACGCGCCGTAGCGGATAGGAAAGAAATCCGGTGGATGTCTTTTCTATCATCTTCTTTACGCCGGGAATCGGCGAAACCCTTGTAAGACCTTGGTTTTTTCGGGTTTTGTAACGGGTGATAGTATAGCATGAAAAGACAAGAAAAGCAAGAACATACCCACTTTCTATTAAATTTGCATATTGTATTGTTAAATTGCATATGCTATAATGCCAGTAGGCAAAGAGAAGTGAATAGTCCATGTAATTTGACTATTAACATCAAAAACCCCAGAGCGGCAACTCTGGGGTTTTCTATTCCCTTTTTTGGTGGTGGGCTTAAGTCCACAGGCTCATTACTGACTACATATCACCGTCCAGCCATTTGATGATGTAATGGCAAATTACACCACCCACAACAGTAGCAATAAGAGATGTAAGCAATTCCAAGCGGCTCACCTCCTTCCTGTCACCAGTTTCAGAGGCGGTAACGTTTTTTATTATAACAAAGCTCTTCCCACTTTTCTACTATTATTCTGAAAAAGGGGCAGCAGTCATACGACCACCACCCCGCTGAATGCGTTTTCTATCTGTTTCATTTCCTGTTGCTTTGTATCCGGAAGAACGTGGGCGTACAGATCTGCTGTCATTGCAAGACTGCTGTGACCAAGAATATTCTTTAAGGTCTGCATGTTCCCGCCTTCCTCTATGTACCGTGTTGCGAATGTATCTCTGAACGCATGATGCGTAAATCTTTCGATTTCTATACCCTGCTGCCGAAGTCGATCCAATACGTTGTCTATGGAATAACCCACAGTAGCGGATGCGATTGCCTTGGCTCCATTACTGCCAACAAAAACATTACTGTCCAGCTTCCTGGCATAGATCTCGCCAAATACCATTGCTATCTTTTCCCTCTGCATCTGCAAGATCTGCCTGATCGTGTCATTCATCGGAATATCACGCCTGCTCGTTTTGGACTTCGGAGACGTTTCTGTGATCCCGCCGCCTGACTTCCAGGAAACTGTTCTGTTTACATGGATCACATTATTCACATAATCTATGTCAGACCATTTCAGGGCCGTGATCTCGTTTATCCTCATTCCGGTGCACAAAGAGAAACAGAAGAACTCATATAACCATTCGTTCCGGGCTTCCCGTATAAATGCTTTCTGTTCCTCTCTGGTCAATGCTCTGTGAATGGTTTCGCTTGCTTTCGGTCTGTCGTCCGTTCGTAGTGGCTTCACAGTCAACGCCGGGTTTCTCATAATGATCTCATCATCCACCGCCCTGTTTAATACAGTCTTCAGAACCGATATAACAGAATTTGTCATGTTGGCACTCAGCTTCCTGGATAAATCCTGCTGCAACTTCGATACTTCTCTTTTCTCGATTTTCTGTACCTTAGTTCTACCAAGAACCTGTTTGATGTGATTATTGTACTTTGATCGTATTGTTTTGATACTGCTGTCTTTGACAATTCCTATCCTGGACTTCTCCCACTCGTCAAAGTATGCATTCAGAGTTACATTCTTGTTGGTATTATACAGCCCTGCCTTTATCATCTCGCGGATAGATGTTTCATTCTCAGCACATTCCTTTACCGTGTGACCGTAGGCACTGTATCTCTTGCCGTTTACAGTAAAACGCTTTTCGAATAAACCATTTTCCTTTTTTCGCATTCCGGATGGTATTCTTGCCATTATATCACCTTTCTTTCTGTGGCAAACGGGCAGCTGCTGCCGCCCCGATCTGGGTTGCTTTGTTACTTCTTTGCTGAAGCTCTTTTTTAGGGTCTGACAAATCTGACAATACGATTCTTTTTAGGGTGTCAGATTTGTCAGGATGCCCGTCATTTTCTTTTTAAGGTGTCACTTATGTCACCATATCTGCCTACGTCCTTTTTAGGGTGCCGGATTTGTCGGATTGACATTTATCCTTTCAGGAATCCAAGTAAAAGATAATAGATCTCTCTTACCTGTTCTCTATTGGCAGTTACCAGATTCAGTACCAACTCCATATAGTTCACTTTCTCCGCTCCCTCTGCGCTCTGGATCAGCTGCATAAGTTCCTCATGTCTCTGGTTAAATTCCTCGCTATTCACCTGCAGATTTTTCTCTTCCTGGGGCATCAAGCTATCAATCATCTGCTTAAATTCTTTGTCGTTCATTTGACCACCTCAATATATGGTAAAAGGGCAGCAGTTGCCGCCCCGATCTATGTTGTCCCGGTAGTATTGGTAGCACACCGGGGTATTGCTCCACGCTCTCGGGATGTATGTTGCTGCCGTTCCGGATCAGACTACGCCAATAATATTCCCGGAATCAGCAGAAGGACCGCACCGGCTCCCGGGTCACGTCTCCAGGAGTTGCGCCAGCGCAATTTTTAGTATTGCATCTTTACAAACGTCATTGTAGAATATGCCTAAAGAGAGAGGTGATACCTGACCCCCAGCTTTGGGTCGGGCCATTACTTCTCTCTTTTTCTATCGGTGTCCGACTTGGACACCTTTACTTTTTTTACTGTTTATAACTCACCATAACTGTTCCAATAAGCCACAACCTGCGAAGATCTTTCTCGTTCATTACTTCCATAAGCTGCTCTATTTTCTCTTTGTAGACATTTTCTGCGCCCCTGGATTCCTGCTGCTGTGTTTCAGAACCGTTCTTCTCTGCCAGATCATTGATCTCTGCATTCATACTTGTGCACCTCTGTCTGCTATCAAATACTTAATCAGTGTCCAGATAAAACTCAAAGTATCTTCATCATTCAGGTTCTGTACTGCGTCACAAATCAAGTCCTTGTATTTCTGCTCCATTATGGTTCCAACTCCATTCTATCAGTCATATTGTTGCAAGGTGTCCGAATCGGACATCTCTGTTATTTGAATATAATAACCGGTGTATGTCCTTTCCAGAAATTCAAATTATAATACAATGTGTTATTACTGTGATAATACAATGCATATATCTTACTGTTTCCGTAGCGTATGTGTTTCTTTTTCATGATACGCCCCTTAATATCCAATAATCAGCCAGTGAAAGAACATTCCAAAAGGCAGCCCAATAAAGATTGCAATCGTAACCAGCCAGTACAGGCAATTAATTGCCTTACGTCTGATCAGCTTCTTGATATGCTTCTTGTAGACCGCTTTCCACTGCTCATAGGTCATCATCTCTTTTTTATGCTCTGTCATTCCCTGCTGCCCCTTTCCTCTTTTCGAATTCTCCTAATCTTCTGGTTATCACTTTTATCTGCTTCAGATGCCTTATATCCTGGACTTCTTCAATATCCTGGATGATCTGCACCCTTAAACGCTCTGCTTCTTCAATATTTTTCGTCAAAACACTTGTCCTTTCTTCCGGATCCGTGCTACTATGTACTTGCTTGTTTGGCCGGATCCGGTCATATTGCTCCTGTGTGAAGTGGTGTTCATACAGGAGCTATTTTTATTTAAGCGGTATTCGTTTCTTTTTGCCCTGCTGCTGGTCGTTTCTGCATCTGACCAGATAAAGCCTTGCTCCCTCTCTTCTGCCGCCCGTATAGCTTCCTCACGGGTAGCATTCGCAATACTGTAAACCTCGTGATGCTCGTCACTGTATGACAGGCAATAATAATAGCCATTCAGCTTCTTACCCATATTCTCCCCCTTTTCTCAAGCAGGCGGCAGCAGTTGCCGCCCTAATTTTTTAACATATTGTATCGCTTCGGTGATTTCAGACACCTATATCTTGATGTCTACCAGACAACCATAGCTTTCCTTGTAGCTGTAGCCGCCTAAGATCTGCAGTAATTCCGCTCTGACGTGTACCCCGGCGTCAATGACTGCTGCCAAACCGGCCGCAAATCCCCGCGGAACATAACCAATAACAGTCTTGCGATTGATAGAACGTAAATGAATCACGATCTGGATAGCATTCTTATCGAATGAGTTCTCCGGATCTCTTACCAGCTCTGCCTGCATAGTTTCCACTGGAAACTGCTTCATAAATTGTAATCTTTCCTGGATGTTTCCGGATGTAGTACCCACGGCTCTGATCTTCATAGAAACCTTAATGCGTCTCCATGCTTTTCTAAATGCCTGTGATAAGGAATAGCCCTCTTTTCTCAATTCATTTGCCATCGTACAAACCGCTTTCCTGATATTGGTTATCTGCTTCATGTTCTTCCCTCCCTTCGATTTATTTATATTATAAATGTTTTTGTTTATGTCGTCAATACTTTCGTTTAAATATTTCTATTTATTTTTCAAACAATCCCATTGCAAATATAAACATTTTCATTTATAATATTCATAAGAAAAGAGGTGATATTTTGGCAGTATCGGAACAGATAAAAATTTTATGTGTTAAATTAAACATCAGTGTTTCTGAATTGGCGCGCTTATACGGGACAAGCCCACAAGCCTTTAGTCAAAAAATGAAACGTGAGGGCTTTACACCCGCTGAATTAAAAAAAGTTGCTGAAGCAGCAGGATGTAAATACGTTACTTCTTTCGTCCTTCCAAATGGCGACACTGTTTCTGACTAACTTTTTCAGGAAATACACCACATTGTTTTTACGCTTCACCACGAAAGGACCTACCACCATGGCAAAACGTTTGTACACCTGTGATGATATTATGAATCTGCCTGATTTCATCCGGGTAGAGTTATTTGACGGGGTGATTTATACCGATGACTTCACAGATCTGGAGATCGATGAGGAAGTTTTCCAGAATCCACCGTCTGAAGATCACCACGTCACCTATCGTCTTTCCATCGTGAAGGACTGAGGCAGCAGTTTGTAATTGGTTAAAGGGAAAATAAAAGAAAACTGAATAGTATATTTATCCAGGCAGCCAGTAGAGCGGCTGTGGTTCCCCGAATCCTGAGTTTTGACAGGAGGGGATGCTTATGAGCGATTATGAGATCTTTATGATTATTCTGACGACAGCCAGCTTAATTGTATCTATCCTTACATACACACATAAGAAATAGCCGCCCT
>OGWV01000984.1_pt1 | contig 17844 bp, 15 predicted proteins | sample 1576081 | NCBI WGS metagenome assembly OGWV01 (sample SAMEA3541541, study PRJEB24748) | human gut metagenome | biome: human gut; feature: human-associated habitat; material: faeces | place: China | collected 2012 | reverse complement strand
TGCCATCCTGAAGGCCGACGCCGCCAAGCAGGCCGCGATCCTCCAGGTCATGGTAAAAGTGACCTGACTAGCATCAGTTTGGGTGATAAAGTGCCTGATGATGAATTTGGAAATGGTGGAGATCACAATTTCTACTTCGGTCGTTCTTATACAGAGTCACACGACTTGAGTCGTCAGTTTAACGGTGAAATCTGTGAAGCCCGTATCTGGAGCATAGCCCGTACACAAGAGCAGATTTGTCAGAATATGTATGATATTCCTAACCCGACCGAAGAACCTACTTTGTGTGCCTATTGGAAGTTCGATGAGGGAACAGGGTTGGAAGTGGAAGACCGGACTGGACATGGGAACAATGCGAAAGTGGTTCCTTATTGGAAAGCAAGCGACCACGTGGAAGCTTATAGTAAAACAGATGCCGAATTATGGCCTAGCGGAATAGAGGTTCCGAAGATTAACAATGAACAATAAGCTAAAAAGGAGATAAGTGATGAAAAAGATAATACAATATATGTGTACTGTAGCGGGGTTGCTGTTAATGCTCTTGTCTTGTCAGGACGATGCTATGATAATCAATCCCGATGTTACACATGGACAGTCAACTGAAGGTGTAGAAACTGCCAATGGTAAGGGTACTTTGAATAGTACGCTTTGCCCGGAGAGTAAGATTGTATTGCTCAGTATCGGAGATCCAACTTTGGAAGGACGTGATGAAACAGATTTAGGAAGGAAAGATGAACTTTGCCTTATCCTTCCAAAGCCACTTGAAAAGGATATTACTTTGAAGATTGCTATGGAGGATGCTTATGCAAATAATGAAACGATGAAAAATGGTGGCAGTTATACAAGCTTTGTAGTAGAGACATTCCGTAGAGAGTATAAAATAAAGACTCAAGGTTCTGATTTTAATATTCCAGGGAATAACGGATTAGGAAATACCTTATCGCTAAACGGAGGAAAAGAAGCCATTGTAACTATACGGGCGGGAGAACGGAAGTCAGAGAAGGTCGAATTGCTTTTTGAAAGAGAATATCTAAGTATGGCTTTTTCTTCGCTGGTACAGACAATTTCAAAATGGTAGGATTTCTTTGGCCATGGAGATTAAAAATAACTATGATGAATTAGAAGGAAAGACTGTGACAATTGCAGGACGTATGATGTTTAAGCGTGTCATGGGAAAAGCTTCTTTTTGTAATACGAGAGATTTAGAGGGTGATATCCAGGCTTATGTGGCAAGAGATAACATCGGCGAAGATTCCTATAAGGATTTCAAAAAATACGATGTGGGTGACCTTCTTTGCATTACCGGTGAAGTGTTCAAAACAAAAACCGGTGAAATTTCGATTCATGCATCGAATGTTACATTGCTGTCAAAGAGTCTGCAGATTCTTCCTGAGAAATTCCATGGTTTGACGGATACCGATATGCGTTATCGTCAGCGTTATGTGGATTTGATTATGAATGCGGAAGTAAAGGATACGTTTATTAAACGTTCCCGTATCATCAGCACCATTCGTAAATATCTTGATGGCGAAGGATTTATGGAAGTGGAGACCCCGATGCTTGTGGCTAATGCCGGCGGTGCAGCAGCACGTCCCTTTGAGACACATTTTAATGCACTTGATGAGGATTTTAAACTCCGCATTTCCCTTGAATTATATTTGAAACGCCTGATTGTCGGCGGAATGGAAAAGGTTTATGAGATTGGCCGTGTATTCCGTAACGAGGGACTTGACACCAGACATAACCCGGAATTTACTTTGATGGAATTGTATCAGGCATACACCGATTACCACGGCATGATGGACTTAACCGAGAATCTCTACCGTCATGTGGCACAGGAGGTTACCGGAGGACTTCAGCTTCCTTACGGTGAGCATGTCATTGACCTGTCCAAGCCATTTGAGTGTATCACCATGGTAGATGCCGTTAAAAAATATGCAAACGTAGACTTCAATGAGATCAAAGACCTTGAAGAAGCAAGAGCAGTTGCAAGAGAACATCACATTGAATTTGAGGAGCGTCACAAAAAAGGCGATATCCTGAATTTATTCTTTGAAGAATATGTAGAGGAGCATTTGATCCAGCCTACCTTTGTTATGGATCATCCGATCGAGATTTCTCCATTAACCAAGAAAAAACCGGACAATCCGGAGTATGTAGAGCGTTTTGAGTTCTTCATCAACGGCTGGGAGATGGCAAATGCTTATTCCGAGCTGAATGACCCGATCGACCAGAGAGAGCGTTTCAAAGCACAGGATGCTCTTGCTGACGCCGGTGATGAGGAAGCAAACCACACAGATGAAGACTTCCTGAACGCACTGGAGATTGGTATGCCGCCTACAGGTGGTATCGGATACGGAATTGACCGTCTGGTTATGCTCCTGACAGACAGCCAGGCAATCAGAGACGTACTGCTGTTCCCGACGATGAAGTCCCTGGACGTTGACAAGAAATCTGCGAAGTCAGAAAACAGCACTTCCACAGCAGCACCGGAGAAAGAAGAAGTTATCGATTTCTCCAAGGTAAAGGTAGAGCCTTTATTTGAGGAATTTGTCGATTTCGATACTTTCAGCAAGTCAGATTTCAGAGCTGTAAAAGTAAAAGCGTGTGAAGCAGTTAAGAAATCCAAGAAGCTGTTACAGTTTACTCTGGATGACGGAACAGGCACAGATCGTACGATTTTAAGCGGTATTCACGCTTATTACGAACCAGAAGAACTGGTTGGAAAGACGCTTATCGCTATCACTAACCTGCCGCCGAGAGCCATGATGGGAATTGAATCCTGTGGAATGCTTCTCAGTGCAATCCACGAGGAAGAGGGCGAAGAAAAACTTCATCTTCTGATGGTTGATAACCATATTCCGGCTGGTGCAAAGCTGTACTAAAATTAAATATAAAATGTCTAAAACCATGATGTCAGACCACAGTTGACAACAATTTGACAACAAAATTTGGGAGAATGATGAATCGTTATGAAGCATGACGAATTTCAGGTGAAAGGGCACAGGTTTGGGCAATGAAGTAAGAGCACTTCTTAGAGTTAATCTAAGAGGTGCTTTTTTTCGTCCTTGGAAAGTCACATCCCAGCGGTCAGCTTCTGTAAAACAGTAAATCTAATTTTGGAGGAAAACATCATGGGTAAAAGTTATAAACCAATTACAAGTATGAAAGAAGTACCAGAGCAGCTTAGAAAATTACGCCGACAGTATCTGCGCTATCAACAGGCAGAAATCATTTACAGTATCTCCCATAAGAAACTTTTGGAACTTGCAAGTGATGCAGGTGCGATTTACAGAATAGATGGAACGGTACTGATTAACAAGGATATTTTTGATACTTATCTGGAACGATTTCATGAACCGGCGACAGGAAAAGGCAGGGAGGAAATGATGGATGAGCGGTAATGTATGGCTGTTTTCAGATGAGATTGACGATGAAGATCTGGAATTTATGAGCCATGACTACGTGACCTACAATATGGCATGTGAATATTACAGACTGGGAATCAAGCCCGTAGTTCGTATGGCACATGAAGCCGGAACAGTATATAAGATTGGGAAGAAAGTACTGATTCGTAGAAGTATATTTGAAGCGTATCTGCGAGAGCAGAGGAAGATTTGATAGAGGAGAAGAACATGAGTGAACAGAGAAAAATAATACATGATGATAACAATGGATTGGATTATGTGCTGGTGGGAGATTATTACATGCCGATGTTAGCCTTGCCGGAGGAAAACCGACCGATTGGTTACTGGGGAATACTTCGGAAACAATATCTGAAAAAACATAAATCAGGGATGTATTCTTATCTTTTGTTGACCGGAAAACTGGATCGCTATCTGGCAGATCTTAACGAACAGACACAGGAACGGTATGAGCTGATTGAAGCACAAATGAGAATTGCGGATGGAGTTACCGAGAAACTGAAGAGTCAGAATCCTATGGAATGGGTGCGACAGTGTAACAACATCAGGAATCGTGTGCAGGAAATTGTATTGAGTGAATTGGTATATGTATAGGAGGAGCGTATGAGATACAGGATTGAATATGCAGATGGAAGATGCTGCAATTTTGCAAACAGCAGAAAAGATTTACTGGATTAGTTGAAACTGTTGAAAGATGAACAAATTGTTGATATTCGTAAAATATATAAAAGTGGTGTTACCGATTCAGTTCTGGATAGTTACCGGATTTATCTGAAACAGTGAGATAACATGGAAAGGGCAGGTATAAATCTATGAAATTGACAAAGGAGATTGAAGAATTTATCAGTCTAACAATAACAGAGCACATGGGGAAAGAGTATGCAGACTGGAAAATGAAACAGCAATCTGTGACAGAGCCAGATAAAGTTGAAGAAGAATATGAAAAGGTAATTGCTTCATTATCACCAGAACAGGAAGAGGCAATTACAAAATACTGTGATGCCATATTCAGTAGTGGAGCAGATACAGAAGAATTTTTTTATCGTCTGGGGCTGAAAGATGGATTGAAATTAAAGAAAGTAATAAAAAGTATATTGAAATCTCTTTCGTAAGTAAGAAAGTAAATTGAAGAAGCATTGGCTGCAATAGTGGTTGATGCTTCTTTTTTGATTTTTTCAAAATCATCTGACATTCTCTGCTTTCCCATGTGTGATTAGTAGGAAAAATAAATTTTTCTGCGAAAGTACCGTCCAAACGCTCTCTGAAACTTGCAATTAGTGAGGAAATATTTCACTTATGCGAAAAAACTTGCAAAAGAGGGTTGGTAAATACTGTTTCCAACGCTTTATAGGTAGAGGAACAATTATTTTTCAAAAATTCTTCAAAATCATGTCCGTTTTTGTTCGTCCCAGTACAGAGTATGTGAAGGGACTAATGAAATTAAAAGAAAAAATGATAAAAATGCAAAAAAATATCACGATTCTTTTGCATCATGTTAAGTTATTTGACTTTAGTAATTAGAGGACGTTTTGGAATGTTCCTTCGCTGAACCTTGACAATTGATAAGTGCACCCTGGAAGCCTACCAGGAGTTCTGCCATGACCTTTCTTTTTCTGGAAGCAAGCGGAATCATAATGACACTCCCGATGATGGGCGGCTGACCGGAGCCTTATGGTCAGTGTCCTGCTGATGCAGGCAGAGGCAGTCTGAGACGGCTGCAGGTGACAGGGAAACGCACACCAGGCCGCTGATGAAAAATGAAACTGATAACAATGTTTACAGGGTGAAATGCCCGGAAAGGATGGTAACGATTATGAATAAAGTGATTTTAATGGGAAGACTGACAAAGAACCCGGAGATTAAATATGCCGGGAAAGATAATGATATGGCAGTAGCAAGATATACACTTGCGGTAAACAGAAGGTATAAACGTGACGGTGAGCAGGAAGCAGATTTTATTTCTTGTGTCACATTCGGAAAGAGTGCAGAATTTGCACAGAAATATCTTCATAAGGGAATGAGGATTGTAATTGGCGGTCGTATCAGTACTGGCAGTTATAAGGACAAAGACGGGAAGACAATTTATACCACAGATGTGGTTGTGGAAGAACATGAATTTGCTCAGAACAAGGACAGCGGTGCCGAAGCGAATTTGTCAGGAACAGAGAAAACAGATGAAGACGGATTCATAGAAGTACCAGATGGTGAGCTCCCATTTGACTAATCCGAAATAAATGGTTGGAGATATCAAAAATTACAGGTATTTAACCTAACGAAATCGTGATATAATCAAAATATGTTTATATGAAAAATATGGAGGCGCTTATGGGCGTAAGTTATAACAGATTATGGAAAATGCTCATAGATAAAAATATGAAGCGGATAGAGATGCAGTACCTTACCGGGATTAGTGGTAATATTCTTGCCCGAATGGGAAAAAATCAGTATGTCTCAATGGAAACGATTGAGAAAATCTGCAAGAAACTGGACTGCACCGTTGATGAGATGATGGAATTTACAGATGAAAAGTAACAGGAGGGTGCCACAATGACAGATGCACAACAAAGAGCAGCAGCGAAAGCATTTGCAAAAAACTGGAAAGACCGTGGATATGAAAAGGGAGACAGCCAGATTTTCTGGGTGGAGCTTCTGACAATGGTATTTGGTGTAACTGAAATATCACAGTTTATTTCCTTTGAGGATCAGGTACATCTTGATCACACCAGTTTTATTGACGGGTATATTGAGAAAACTCATGTAATGATTGAACAGAAAAGTATCAACAAGAGCCTGACGGCTGCTATCCGGCAGTCTGATGGCTCTATGCTGACACCCTTTGAACAGGCAAAAAGATATTCTTCTGAACTGCCATATTCAAAAAGACCAAGATGGATTGTAACTAGCAATTTTCAGTCATTTTATATTTATGACATGGAAAAGCCGGGCGGTGATCCGGAGATTATCCAGTTGGAGAACCTGGAAAAAGAATATTATCGGTTACAGTTCCTTGTGGACGAGGGAAACACAAATCTTCAGAGAGAAATGGAAGTTTCCATTGCCGCAGGTGAAATTGTAGGGTTGCTGTATGATGCACTGGCAAAACAATATGCCGATCCAACAACAGAGCGTGCAATGAAAAGTCTGAATATCCTTTGTGTCAGAATGGTATTCTGCCTGTATGCAGAGGATGCCGGCATTTTCGGACAGCATGGTATGTTCCATGATTATCTGGAAGAATTTGATGCAAGAAAAATGAGAAAAGCAATGATCGAACTTTTCCAGATCCTTGATACAAAGCCGGAGGATAGAGATCCTTATTTGAAAGATGATAACCCACAGCTTGCAGTTTTTCCGTATGTAAATGGTGGACTTTTTGCAAATGAAGATATTGAGATTCCGCCTTTTACGGATGAAATCAGAAATCTTTTATTAGAAAAAGCATCAGCAGATTTTGACTGGTCAGAAATCAGTCCGACCATATTTGGCGCTGTGTTCGAGAGTACGTTGAATCCAGAGACAAGACGCTCCGGCGGTATGCATTACACCAGCATTGAGAATATTCACAAGGTCATTGATCCACTGTTTCTGGATGATCTGAAAAATGAGCTGAAAGAAATTCAGCAGATAACCGTGCAGAGAACAAAAGATAAAAAGCTGAGAGACTTCCAGACGAAGCTGGCAAATCTCCGGTGGCTTGATCCGGCATCGGGAAGTGGAAATTTCCTTACGGAAACATATATCAGTATACGGCGATTGGAGAACGAAGTCATAAAAGAATTGCAGAGAGGACAGATTACTTTTGGCTTTGATGAATCCTCACCAATCCACGTTTCTATTGATCAGTTTTATGGAATTGAGATTAATGATTTTGCTGTTACAGTTGCCAAGACTGCTTTATGGATTGCTGAATCACAGATGATGAAAGAAACAGAAGACATCGTTCATATGAATCTGGATTTTTTGCCATTGACGACCAATGCGTTTATTGTAGAAGGTAATGCACTAAAACTGGACTGGGAAAGTATTGTTCCTAAAATGCAGTTATCTTATATCATGGGTAACCCACCATTTGTAGGAACTAAAAATATGAACACTGAGCAGAAAAAGGATGCAAAATTAGTTTTATCAGATTGGAAAAACTATGGAACCTTGGACTACGTTTCTTGCTGGTATAAGAAAGCCGCAGATTTTATTAATAATACGTTGATACATTGTGCCTATGTTTCTACCAATTCAATATGTCAGGGTGAACAAGTTGCAAATTTATGGGAACCGCTTTTTAAAGCAGGTGTGAAAATTGATTTTGCACATAGAACTTTTCAGTGGGATAGCGAAGCTAGTTTAAAGGCACATGTACATTGTGTAATAGTCGGATTTAGCCAGGTGGGTGGAAATGTAAAGAAAATATTCTCTGATGGAAGAATGACATTAGCAAAAAATATAAATCCATATCTTGTTGATGCGGATAATGTTTTCATTGTAAGTAGAAAAACGCCAATTTCTGATGTACCTAAAATGTATATTGGCTGTGAGATGAAAGACGATGGAAACTATGTTATGACGGAAGATGAAAAAAATATATTTCTACAAAATGAGCCGCAGGCGGAAAAATATATACATCCTTATATGATGGGAAAAGATTTTATTGCGAGAAAATCGAGATATTGCCTTTGGCTGAAAGATATATTGCCATCGGAGTTAAAAAAATATCCTAAAATTATGGAACGTGTAAAGAACGTTCGTGAATTTCGATTAAGTTGTCCAAGTCCTGATACTAATCATTATGCTGACAAGCCGACATTTCCAGTTCGACTCCGATATTATAGCGAAGACAGAATAAATCCGGCGTTAGCATTACCGAAAGTATCTTCACAAAATCGAAGATATATTCCGATGGAAGTAATCGATGCTGATGTTATTGCTGGAAGTAAATTGTTTTTGATACCGGACATTTCTCTGTATCATTTTGGTGTATTGACATCGAATGTTCATATGGCGTGGATGCGAACAGTTTGTGGCAGATTAAAGAGCGATTATAGTTATGCAAGTAATGTGGTATATAATACATTTCCATGGCCAGAGCCGACCGCTCAGCAACGGCAAAAAATCGAACAGACTGCACAGGCAATCCTTGATGCCAGAGCATTATATCCGGATAGCAGCCTTGCAGATCTTTATGATGAACTGACCATGCCGCCGGAACTGCGAAAAGCACATCGCCAGAATGATATGGCAGTCATGCAGGCATACGGATTCACAAAAGGCAGTGAAGCCTATAAAAGCGAAGCTGCCTGTGTTGCAGAACTGATGCAAAGATATCAGAAATTGTGCGAGGAACAGAAATAGTAAGGAGCAGAAAAGTTGAAAAATAATAACATTGAGAAAACAGAGTTTCTAAAAATAGTATATTTTGATGAAGCTGCTGCACAGGATTATGTTGATGTTACCAATGGAGGACGGCTTGATTGGTCAACGCAGGAAAATAAAGAAAAAATAGCTAAAATAGTTGCTGAAATTGAAGCTCAGGCCAAAAGTGGCTTTAATATTTTGAATTATATTAAAGCAACATTTCAGGGAAAGGTTGATGCCAGTGCTTCCGCTGAGCTGACTAGCGCTTTTGATAAAACAATAAAAAATACGTTGCTTACAGATTATATACAGGCAGCATCGGAAGATGAACATGTAAAAAAATTTGAGAATAGTGGTGTTTATGCACCGGAAAATTCTGTAACATTGTATAAAATGATTAGTTCGTATTTGACAATTGTGCCTAAAGAAGAAATGCCAATAGATATGGAAAAATTAAATGAGGCAATATTAGGTGAACGAGGTTATTATGATATGTTGTTAAAGACAGAGAAAGAGCGGAAAAACTTATTAAGATTTAATCTTAAAGCATTTAAAAATAATTATAACCTTGTCGATTTAAGTAAAATGAAATTGACATATTTTGGAATAAAGGTTGGAACTTGTGGAGAAAATCATTTATCAATTGATAAAGAGTTTGAGTTTCAACCAGTAGAAGAAAAGACTACAGCAGAAGAAATTGTTGAGGGAGAAAAGTCTGCTGATGAAAGAGAAAAAGAATTAGATGTTTATGATATAGTATTGGCAGGTGTGGTACGTGAAGAAGATTGAAATTTTTGTAGGATCTGATTCTGCTTTTGAAAAGATTGTTCCGAAAAGTGCAAGAAATCTTAGTGAAATGGCAGCGAAACTTGATGATGGTAATAAAAAAATGGATGTGTTTGTTAACATTCCAGGGCAGCCAGAACCAAAGCCTAAGAAAAAGAAGAAACTAAGAGTTCAAGATTTTGTTATTCATGCAGACGAGTATTGCAGTGTTCAAGAACATGTTATTATAAACTTTATAAATTTTATTTTCCAAATGTCCATAACAAATATGTACATTCAAAATCCACCGAAAAATATTCGAGAGCAGATATATCGAACATTTGATAAAAGTATTATTCATGAAACGCAACAGCCATATTTGGAAGTTTCAAAGGAAATGATACAAACATTTAACAGCCAATATAGTGAAAGAGTAATTGGTCAGGAAAGAGCAAAAAAGAAATTGCTTCAGGCAATATATCCTTTGGTAGATGGTAAGCAGAGTAAGCCTGTTGTAATATTGTTATATGGAGATTCAGGGCTTGGAAAGACGGAATCCGCACAGTATATGGCAGAATTGATGGGTGGAAAATTATTAAGAAAACAGTTCTCCATGTATCAGAATAATGAGTCAGCCAATTACATTTTTGGTGGAAGATATAACGAGAAAAGCTTTGCACAAGATCTTTTGGCTAGAGAAACAAATGTATTGTTGTTTGATGAGTTTGATAAAGCTTTATCTGTATTTCATAGTGCATTTTATCAATTATTTGATGAGGGGATTTATGAAGATCATAATTACAAAGTGGTAGTAAATAAGGCAATTATTGTGTGTACTTCAAATTACAAAACAATTGATGAGATAAAAGAACATCTGGGATTGCCTATATATAACCGTTTTGACTCAATTATTAAATTTGCTGATTTACCAGATATGGCAAAAGAAAAAATTGCGGAGAGGGAAATAGAAAGGTTAAAGAAAGATTATGGTATCGAAGACAGAGAGCTGTTCGACAAAATAAAGAAAGGTGCAGTTACTCAATCAAATGCAAGAGAAATAAAACATTTGATTAAAGATACTTTTTCACTTGTAGTACTCAAAAAAATATGTGGTGAAACGGAAATATAATTCTCTTAGCGAAGCTAAAAGCGCACTTCTATACAGGTGATTGCATCTGCCTGTATCGTGTGACCTGCGGTGCTATTCCTGGATTTGAAAAATTTCAATCCAAGGATATAGCGAAATCATAGATTTCGGGCAAAGGAATTTCCTTTGTGGTGAAAGTGAATATCTAGGTGAAAAAAATGGTGCTAAAACATATTACATGGTAGTATATATAATAAAACTAAAGAAAATAGGTGAAAGAATGTCTGAAAATAAAGTTAGAATACTTGTCGATAATTTTTATAAGGATTTTGCTGGATTGCCAAATCATAGAGCAATAGTAAGAAATAACACACCAGAGGATGCGTTTACATTAGCTATTTTAAAAATAATGTATGGTGAAACATTAGATTGTAAAATTTCACCAGAAAATGTTGATAAAATATCTAAAATTATTGTTGCTCCTCCAGACAGCGGTATTGATTTATTTATTGAGACTGAGGATGGAGATGAATACTATTATGATATTATTCAGTCTAAATACACAGAGTTAACAGAAGAAGAGATAAGAGTATGCTTTTTGGAAATGCATGATGCTATTAGGAGGTATTTGAAAAATCCTAATAGTGTCCAGTCAAATTTGCGAGATATAATTTCAGAAACAAATTTTAATTCTTCGTTCAAAAATAATTGTACATATTATGTTTATCATACAGGAATATTGAATTATGGAAAAAATTTTAAGGCAAATGAAAAAATAGTAACAATAAATGAAATGGAAGTTGTACTAGAGAGTCTGGGGCGAGAGGACCATATTTTAAAGGTTCCTTATGCAGAGTTCACTTCGGATATGTTTAATAATTATATTCTTTATGAGAATTCGTCAGATAATGCGATGCTTTGCAATATAAGAGGATATGATTTGGCTGTTTTATGCAATAAATATGTGAGTTCTTCAATGGGAAGAAATATTTTATTTGGTCAGAATCTAAGAGACTCTTTAGACCAGAAAAAATCTAAAACGTACGAAGCAATGATGAAAACCATAAAAAATGAACCAGAACGATTTTGGAATTATAATAACGGAATAACTATTCTTTGCGAAGAATTAGATGCACATCGTAAGGGCCGTAATGGAGATGTTGATTTAATTGAGATTACTAATTTTTCAATTATTAATGGTGCACAAACTACAAACACATTAGGAGCATATTTGCGAAATGCATTAATTAACAATGAACCGGATGAAATAGAGCAGTTAAAAAAAGTATATGTTCTTGTGAGAATAATGCAGGTTAATAATGAAAAGCTTAGTGGTAATATTTCTATTTATAATAATTTACAGAATCCAATGTCTTCAAGAGATATGGTTGCAAATAATACTGAGCAAAAAGAATTGCAGAGAATGTGTATGACAGGTGAAGCTCCGAATATATTTGTAGAGATAAGAAGAGGTCAGACTGTTCCGCCACAACCAAGATTCGAAAAACATCAAAGAATCACCAATGAGGAACTTGCACAGTTAGCGTTTGCTGCTTTTTTACAATCACCATTTACAGCAAAAGATAAGAAAAAGACACTTTTTAATAAAGATGCTTCAGATACAGAATATTTAGTTAATGCTTATTATGATCAAATATTTTATCTTTCTGAAGAAGATGATAAGAAAGGTGTTTTATTTCAAAAGAGTAAGGAAGAAATTGATGAAGCATTGTTTGTTAAATATTTATATATTCAAGCAAGAAATAAAATGAAAAAGAGTTACGATGAGAGAATCGCAAAATGCAATGAGCATATATCCGCCAGTTGGGGAAACATTGAACAGCAGCAAAAGATGATTCAATTAAATCAGAGATATAAAGAGGTGAATAATACATGTATGTTTTATTGTATTGCTTTATATTTTACGCTTAAAGATAATTACGGGACTATCGGCGAGAAAAATACATTTGATTATTTTAGTTTTTATAGAGATAATCGAAATTCATCATACAAAGATGAAATAATTGATTATTTTGCAAATAAATTTTTACAGGCTACTGTAAAAATAATGTCTAAATTACTTGCCGCTTCTGGTAGTGGAAGTGCAACTAACTGGTTGAAGAAAGCACAAAGTCAAACAGATTTTTTTGATACATTATCTGAAGAAATGGCTGGAGATCTTACATATCAGGAGATGTATACAGATTTTGTAAAGAGATTTACTATATAATCTATTAAAAATTTAATAAGTATAACTTAGATTGAAGTTTTGAAATTTAGGAAATCATTTTAGTTTTTATAATAAGAATCGGTATTGGTGACAGTGCTGATTCTTTTTATTTGCATAAAAATAAGGAGGAAAAGAAATTGAGCAGAGCGAAAAATCCCAAATATGAATCCATGTCATTGGAAGAACTGAAAGCCAACATGGAAAAAAGTAAAAAGGAACTGGAACATGCGATCCACAATAAAAATCTTCTGGAGCAGAGAAAGAAGTTGGTGGAGCGAAAGGAACGTTCCCATAGATTGATTGTTAAAGGTGCAGAGTTTGAAAAAGCATTTCCATTATCCAGAGATTTGGAGCAGGAAGAAGTTCAGGATGTTATGGATCAGTTGAAGAACAGCAGTTACAACAAGAGTATTGTACGACAGGGTTACATGGCAGCTTTACACAAAGAACAACAGCAAATTGCAGAAGCAGTTGAAAAAGCAGAAAGAGGAGATGACGGCTAATGGCACTGTATCATTTTTCAGTAAAGCAAGTTTCCAGAGGAAAAGGTCAGACAGTGGTTAATTCCGCAGCTTATATTTCGGGGCAAAAGCTTTATAACGATTACTATGGACAGACGCATGATTATACAAAAAAGTCGGGAGTGGTTTTCACAGAAATCCTGACACCGGAATATGTGCCGGAACGTTTGTCTGACCGGGAAACACTTTGGAATGAGGTAGAGCAGATAGAGAAAAGTAAACGGGCACAGTTAGCTTATTCTTTTGATATTGCTTTACAAAATGAACTGACATTGGATGAAAATATAGAATTGGCGAGAGAGTTTTGCTGGGAGCAGTTCGTAGCTCGTGGCATGATTGTAGATCTGGCAGTTCATGAGGGAAAATCAAAGAACGAAGATGAACCGGACAATCCACATTTTCATGTACTTGCTCCAATCCGTCCTTTTACAGAAGAAGGAAGCTGGGGAAACAAGCAGAAACGGGAATATGTTTTGGATGAAGACGGAAATCGGATTAAAGATGTCAAAGGAAAGGATATATTCAATGCTGTTTCTACTACCGGATGGAATGATCCGGAGCTTTTAAAGGAATGGAGAAGAGCGTGGACAGAGAAGGTGAACGAAAAATTCCGGGAATGTCACATGGCAGCAAGAATTGATCATCGCTCTTACAAAGAGCAGGGAATTGATTTGATTCCGACGATCCATGAAGGGTATGAAGTGCGAGCAATGGAGAAAAAGGGAATTAAAACAGTGATTGGGGAACTGAACCGAGCTATCCGGCAGTTCAACCATATGTTTATTTCTCTGAAAGAATCCATTCAGTGGATGAAGACAGCGTATGAGGAAATGAAAGCCGAACTGGATCGCAGGCAGAATCCGACACTTCTGGAAAGCTTGCAAGATTATTATGATAAGAAAGTGCAGGGCAGACCACCGCTTCCAAATTTCTATGCGGAGATGAAACGGAGAGGGAAGAATCTCTCCAACTTACAGGAGTTTGCAAAATCCATCAATTACCTCCAGACTCATAAGATAGAGACAATGGAGGATCTGCAGGAAAGGATTGATGAACTGAATGGTGTTGTATCAGTCAGCAAAAAAGAAATTTCCGAAAAGCGAGAGCAGTTAAAGAAATTGGAAAATCTGCAAAAGATGGCAGAAGTAATAAAGGCAAACCAGCCATTGATAGACGAGTACAACCATTTCTTTTTTCCGAAAAAACGAGAGAAATACTATCAGCAGCATAAGAAAGAAATCAATTATTATCGCAAATGTGAACGGGAACTGAAACAGCACTTGGATAAAAATGGAAAGGTGCCAACAGCCAGATGGAAACGCGAGAAAGAAGAACTCCGGTCTGTGATCGAAGAGCTGAAAGCAGATAATCAGCCTTATCAGGACGAACTTGCATTTGTAAAAAAGGTACAGAGTTGTGCAGACATTGCCAGATGTGACCGGGAAATGGCAGAAACAGATACCTCCGGGCGTTCAGAAGAAAAAAGGGAGAAGCAGGTGAAGTTCCCGGCATTTCACGCAGCCCAGACAGAAGATATTTTCGAAGAAAACAGTAAAGCAGAGCAACAGTCGGTGAATGAGACGGAGCGGAAACCAGAAAAGAAGACTTCTATTCGGAAACAACTGGCTGAAAAGAAGAAAGAGTGTGAAGAACGTGATGCAAAACAACAGACAGTGAGGAAAAAACGGAACTATGATATGAATTTATAGAAGTCTGTCAGCAGGACAGGCAGGAAAGGATGATGAAAATGCAGTATACAGAAGAACAGATTGCAAGAGCAAACCAGACCGATCTTGTGTCTTTTCTGAACGCACAAGGGGAACAGTTGGTGAAAAGTGGTAGGGAATACCGTTGGAAAAAGCATGACAGTGTAACGATATCCGGAAATCGATGGTATCGGCATAGTCAGAGTAAGGGCGGTTATCCGGTAGACTTTGTGATGGAATTTTATTATGCAACATTCCCGGAAGCAGTGAAAATTCTGATTGGGGAAGAAGGCGAAGGCAGGCAGAAGTCCTGCCCCGCCCCGTCTAAAGACTTCCGATTACCGGAGAAAAATGAGGATAATGAAAAAATCATGAAGTATCTGACAGAAAAAAGAGAGATTGAGAAAACACTGTTGGAAGATTGGATTGACAGAGGTGATATTTACGAAGAAAAGAAGCATCATAATGTTATATTTGTCGGCAGAGATGCAGATGGTATTCCAAGATATGCACACTGCCGGGGAACTGGTGAAATAAAATATCGTGGAGATGTAGCAGGTTCTGATAAATCTTATGGATTCAGTTACAGAGGAACGGATAATCAGTTGTTTGTATTTGAAGCAGCCATTGATCTGCTTTCATTTATCCAGTTATTTCCAAAAGATTGGAAGAAACGTAGCTATCTGAGTCTGGGTGGAGTCTCTAGTGTGGCACTGATGACTTTTCTTTCTGAACGCCCTCAGATTACTTCTGTTTTCCTGTGCCTGGATAATGACCAGGCAGGGAATGAGGCTTGTGAGAAGCTGGCAGAAGAAATTCTGGAAGGGTACAGTGTAATTCGTCTGAAACCATCACGAAAAGACTGGAACGAAATTCTCTGTGATAAAAACGCCGACAGAAAGAAAGCAATTGCAGAAACAATCACAATCAAAGTACCAGAAACAGAAGAGCTGGTGCCGATGTTGTGTTATGAAGACATTGAACAGACCAATGTGGATTGGTTGTGGTTCCCCTATATTCCATTTGGAAAACTGACAATTATTCAGGGCAATCCGGGAGAGGGAAAAACTTATTTTGCAATGATGCTGACGGCAGCCTGTACCAACAGAAAATTGTTTCCGAATATGGAAGATATCGAACCATTCAATGTAATCTATCAGACAGCGGAGGATGGTATGGGTGATACGATCAAGCCAAGACTGGTAGAAGCAGGAGCTGATCTAAGTCGGGTTATGGTGATTGATGATTCGGAAGAAGTGTTGACGTTATCCGATGATCGAATTGAAAAAGCAGTCAGACAGAATCAAGTGAGGCTTGTAATTATTGATCCGGTACAGGCGTTTATTGGAGCAGATGTGGATATGAACCGTGCAAATGAAGTACGCCCGGTGTTTCGAAAACTGGGAATGATTGCAGAGAAGTCCGGTTGTGCCATTGTATTGATCGGACATCTGAATAAGTCCTCCGGAACACAGAGCACTTATCGAGGACTTGGTTCTATTGATATCATGGCAGCAGTGCGAAGCTTGATTTTCATTGGGAAAGTAAGAAAAGATCCAACCACGAGGGTATTGATTCATGAAAAAAGTTCGCTAGCGCCACCGGGGGAGACAATGGCGTTTAAACTGGGAGACGAAGAAGGTTTCCGATGGGTGGGAGCCTATGAGATTTCCGCTGATGAATTGTTAGATGGGAAAGAAGGAAAAGCAACAGAAACAAAGCTGGAGAGAGGGGCAAAGTTGATCAAGGAACTGCTTGCTGATAAAAAAGAAATTTCAATCAGGGAACTAGATGAAAAAGCAAAAGAGCAGGGAATCTCTGGAAGAACCATGCGTGATGTAAGAAGTCGGATGAAGAATGAGTTGGAGTATCAAATAAATGAAAAGCAGGAAAACAGTATTCGATTAAAAGAATGATGGGTGGCAGAGTCATTGAAGAAAATATAGATTTTTATAGATACCTTATCTGCCACCTGCCGTCTGCCAGTGTATGAAATTACGAAAACAGATTGCGAATCGCTTGCAACTTGCAATCAAACAAGCTTGGGGAAAGGAACAAAACCTGATTTTTGTCCGCAAAGTAGGTGGCGGAATCAAAGAGGACATGATGGAAAAGATTGTCGACCTATTATTGGAAAAAGGATTTTTCCATAAGGAAACCTACGAAAAATACGGCATACTCACTTCGGAACAGATTCAAAGGGTGTGGTTTGAAGCTACTACACGAAGGAAAATAGATTTCTCCCAACTACCTTATTTATTAGAGACCAAGAAGAAAAAAGGGATGCAAAAAGAAGAGTTTAACGCGGAAAATGCAGACATTTTTGAAACTCAAGAGGAGGTGAGTCAAGAAAATGCAGACATTTCCCGACAAACTAAACTAAAGGAAACTAAACTAAATTCTGAAGAAGAAGAAATTGCTAGAGATTTTATTTGTTTCCAAAAACCAGATGCAACTATAGTAGTTATTGATGCTACTTGTTTAGAAAAAAGTTTAAACTTAGTATATCAAACTATGGAAATTACTTCTAATGTAATTGTTTGTGTTAATTTACTTGATGAAGCAGAAAAAAAAGGTATTAATATTAACTTAAATTTATTATCAAAAGAGCTCGGCGTTCCTGTTGTTGGAACAATTGCAAATAAAAAACATACTTTAGATAAATTAAAAAGTATAGTTTTTAATTTTTGTACAAATAAAATACATTTCCAACCAGTTTTAGTCACTTATGACACTTGACAAAGGAGACGTTTCCATGGCT
>OGWV01000979.1_pt1 | contig 17858 bp, 16 predicted proteins | sample 1576081 | NCBI WGS metagenome assembly OGWV01 (sample SAMEA3541541, study PRJEB24748) | human gut metagenome | biome: human gut; feature: human-associated habitat; material: faeces | place: China | collected 2012 | reverse complement strand
GATTCCACGCCAATCTTCACAAAGCGCTGAAATACGCCGTGCGCATCGACCTGATAGCCAGCAACCCGGTGGACAAGGTGGACCGCCCCAAGCCGCAGACGTTCATGGCAAGCTATTACAGCGCCGAGGAGATGGAAAAGCTCTTTGAAGTCGCCCAAGGGCATAAGCTGGAACTGATTATCCAGCTTGCAGCCTTTTACGGTTTGCGCCGTGCCGAGGTGATGGGCTTGCGGTGGGAGGCCATCGACTTTGAAGCCAAGACGCTGACCATCCGCCATATCGTGACCAGTACCCGCATCGACGGCAAGAAGATTTTGGTAGAAGCGGACCGAGCCAAAACAAAATCCAGTCTGCGTACTCTGCCGCTGGTAGACCCGATTGCCGAACGCTTAAAAGCCGTCAAGGAGCAGCAGGAATACAACCAGAAAATCTGCGGCAACTGCTATAATCAAGAGTACCTTGGATATGTATTCGTAGATGCAATGGGAAACCTGATCCAGCCGGATTCCGTGACAACAGGCTTTCCGCAGTTGCTAAAAGAAAACGGTTTACGCAGGATTCGCTTCCATGATTTGCGCCACTCCTGTGCCAGCCTATTGCTGAAAGAGGGCGTACCGATGAAGCAGATTCAAGAGTGGCTGGGTCACAGCGATATTTCCACCACAGCCAACATTTACGCACATCTGGATTCGCAATCCAAGAACCTGAGCGCCCGGACGATGGCAAACACGCTGACACTGCCGAAAGTGCCGAGCGTAAAAGAATGGTGAAATAAAACGGCACACCCCGGCATCTGTCCGAGTAAGGACGGATGCCGGGGTGATTTTGTTTGCTTTTAGTTTTGGGGTGTAAAATCGAATACGTTAACAAAGTTTACTTTAATACCTTGATTCTAACAATATATACGCTTCTATTCGATTTCTCGTCTTGTCTAGAACCATCATTTTGCTGTGCGGCTGCTTTTTCGGTGTAGCTTGTTATGTAGTCGACTGCTTTCAACCTATCTAGTAGTTGTTTTATGCCGTCCTTCCAAGGCACGGTCACCTGATTTCGTTGAGTTCGATTAGACAGACGATTAAAGGGAACTTCCATATTTGCAAAGCACTTTTCGAAATCATCCCCATTTAGTATTTCGAGATGCGACAGTAAGAAGTTTTCACGCTCACCATCGCTTAGAAGTTGCCATACTTCTTCAAATTCATCGCGATTTACAGAAATTCCCATTTCGTCTACCTTGTCAGCAATTTGGGTATTTAAATATTTTTGATAATAAGAATCAAACAAGGTTTGCCGATATTGCGATTCAAGGCGCGGATCTAACAAAAGTTCTTGGAAAAGATTCTGATCCATTGGAACGGAATCCAACTCCGCAAATGCATCGGCTTGGTTTTGCAAAATAAACCTTGCTTGTAAAGACGGATATTGTTTCTTTAGTTCTTTCATTTGATCAGGCGTAAAAGGAATGTGGCGATAATCAATCAAGATAGAAACATTTTCTTCTGCAATTTGGCTTAGAGGAACATCAAAGGGATCAAGTCTCAAATGTGGAATGAGAATAGGAAATGCTTTATTATCATTGGCCTTAATAAAATCTTGGATGAAGCTATGAGGAACATTCTCGGTATTCGCTTTTCCTAATTCTGTGCTCGCGCTTACCATGAAAGAAATTAACTTAGGCGTAAAGTTAAATGCATTCTTGTAGATAAGAATATTTTCCCATATTGGCTTAAGCTTTTGATTCTCAAGAATGAAATCCCAAATTTGGAGAACTGAATCAGGCGATTCCTGCAACCGATCACTACAGCAAGATTCCAGCTTACTGATACACATATTTTCATGTTCAATTAACTTCTGACAGAGTGCAATGTCGGGAAAGATCCTGTCGATTAAATCAACGACAGCATTCTCATCCTCCAAATTGTTTTCCTCTCTAAGAGTCACATTTTCAACATAGAAGGTACAATTCTCTTGGATATAAAGTAAAAGAGGATGATATCCCAGAGAACAGACTGTTGTGTAATTTTGAGTTTTTAGGTGGGCTACACGGTCAGCGTCAACAAACCGGACCACATTAGAAATCATTGCTACATTGATTTTATAATGATTATGCTCAAATGTGTACTCTAATACACTTCTGGATACATTTTCGGTTGCGAGGTCTTCAAAATGAACATCGAAAATACTGATAGCTTGGATTAACGTATCAGAATCCAATCCACTCAGTTTTTGAAGAATATCTTTATGTTTATTGAAAAATTCAGTTACTTCGTTGTCTGAATTCATTAAAACAAGTTGGTCGCTTGACAGACAAGAAAGCATCGTTGAAAGATACTCGATTTGTCGTTCGTATGTCAACACCGGATTTTCCGCGATAAATTTCCACATTTTAGGCCAGCTCGTGGATAGTAGCTGAATAAAAAGGTCTTTATATTTTGTCGTGTTAAAAAATGTGTCAATAAACCCCCAGCTTTGTTTTGTTTCATCGGAAAGTTGGTTAATAAAAGTGTCACGTTTATCCGTATTCAAATCAGACGATAGCAGATATTCCAAAAGATTGTAATTATAAATTTCTTTCTGCTCAAACTCATATGGCTGCAATTTGTTGACAATGTTTGAGATCTTTTCCAAATGATAACTTGGTTCTAAAAGTGTGTGGGTTTTGACAGCCAAAATAAAATTCATATCATCATTAGTGATACTACTTCCCTTAAAATAATTGATGTAATATGTATACTTCTCATCAATATAGCCTCTCCGGAGCAGGAATACCAGCAACTTGTTCTTGCGGACATCTTCTGAAAGCACCGCAGATGCGCTGTATTTTTCAATCAATTCACACAAAGAAAGCTTCGAAATATCATGTATTTGCTTTTTGGCACTTTCGACATTAGCTTTTTGTTCAGATATCTCATTTTCTCCCGCATATTGAAGGTATTGCCAACGTTTGTAGTATGGTTGAAAAAAGCTAGAATCTTTCCATTCGTAACTAGAACCATATAACCTATTATAAAAATCGATCTCCTGTCGGTCTGCTTTTGTTAAAACCGAAAAATCAAAGTCATCTTGCATAAACAAATCATATGAATATTGCCCAACTTTCAAGATTTGTGCATTCCCAACAGCTGTATAAAGCATGACAACCTTTAACTCTTTAATATTTTGAAGATTATCTTGCTGGATTTTTTCTAAAATTTCACTTGAATTAGCAATTTCCTTATTCAGCGATGTCGTTTCGATGTTGACAAACCGTACCTTATCTCTAAATGCTTGCTTTACAATGCCTTGTTCTTTTTGAAGTTCAGCAAATTCTTTAGGGTACAGGTTCTTGAACACCATCAACGCCATCATAGACTCATCGGAAAGTTCAAGATTTGGCTCCGCCTGCAATGTGTTTTTATAAATGATGAATTCATTATATATATTCTTCAAAATGCGCATGTCCGAAATGAAGGGGGACACATCGTCAATAAAGGACGAAGATATATTGTACAAGAATTCTTTCTTCTTAGATGCCTCCAAGCGTTTTGACAATTCTTCGCCAGAATTTGTTGAGTTAATAAATGGTACAATTGGAATGAGGAAGTCAAAAAATTTCGTTCGGTCTTCATTTGAAAAGATATCGTCCCTCACTGCATAAATGAACACTACAGGATCTTTGATTTCATCATCATTATTCAGCAAAGTGTTCAATTCACGCAAACGGACAAAAATTGCAGCATCGTTTAGCCGATCCAAATCCTCGAAGAAAACATATCTATACCTAGTTTCTTCAAAGAAATATACGATTTCATCCATGTTTTTGTTGAAAATAGATTCCTTGGATTCTTCATCGCCTTCTACGTTTGCTTTTGCAGAGATGGAGATAGAGGAAATCTTCATTCGCGAAAACGCGGGATAGAAACACCACGCAATAGAACCCAGTACTCCTGTAAATAGAACAGCAAAAGCAACTATGGCAACTTTTGCGGGTAGCGTCGAAAAAGGCCATGTTTCATAAAGGATGTTGGTCACATTGATTACATGGTCAGGCGCAAAAATAAAACCCAATAGTAACAAAAAAAATGAAATCAGCACTAAATTACGCCATGCAATAAGTTTTCCACCTTTGTGTAGCTTACGATACCGGCTTTGTGGAATTTTTGTATGGGGAACTTTGTAGAAAAGTTGCTTCAAAATTCCTGTTTCAATTTCATCTGGCTTTAAAGCAACACTGTGGGATGAGTCACTTCCCTCGGTTTTGCTCTCGATGAAAGTAGCCATGGAAATACGTAGGCTTTTCTGCTGAGCATCAGCATGACTTTTCAGATATGAATTAATAATGCTACTTTTACCTGCACCGTAAGGACCACAAAGAGCAACATTTCGAATCCGTCTATTTTTCAGAGCCCAATCCAAGGCATTAAGATATTCACTCGTGTTATCGATGCTGTCAAGCGGAGCTAAATCAGAGAAGTCTGTCGGAATTACAGAATCGTCTTTTTTAGTGAAGACATTGCGAAGGCATAACAAGATCTTTTTTAACGGCTCCATCAATCAAAGCACTCCTTTCTTTTGTATGTACTGTTTTATTCTAAGTTATTCAAATGAAACATGAAGTGTCTTGCCCATGCAGGAAGCCATTTTTTGTAGAAAATCTAATGAGGGGTTTGCATTGCCGCTTTCAAAACGCGAAATGTTTGCCTGCGCAGTTCCCATTTTCTCGGCCAACTGTTTTTGGGTTAAGCCGGCAGACTTCCGACTTTCGATTGCAGCGCGGATAGCTTCATACTGAGGACCAAGCTGATCATACTCGGCTTTGACTGCGGGATTTTCAGAAAAAATTTTGTTTTTGATGCTATTATAGTTCATCGGAAAGACCTCATCATACTAAATCAATAAAACTGTCTGATAAAATTATATCGTATAAGATATATTTTGTCAAACAGTAAACAGAATGCATAGAAAGTTCAGCGGTCGGTGCTAATTTGTGCCCAACCCAAACAGCTGGTTCTTGTGCAGTTTCATGAATAGCTATCTACTGAAATTAATGGTATGATTTGTACCGAACCCGAAAATCACTACTTGAAAATAAAGGGGAGATGTTTATAAGAAAAGTACGGGAATTTTACAAAGCGGCAGCAAAAAATCACTACTCAATGTAGAATTGAGCAGTGATACTTGGCGCAGACGGTGGGATTCTCCCGCACCCTTGCAACAGTCCGCAGGACTGTTGCAGCCCGGCGGGACGCAAAGCGCCGGGCACGGGCTGTTCGAATCCCACCTTGCAACCCTTGCATAGTTCGCCGCAAAAATAATAAGCAGCACCCCGCAAGGTACTGCTTTTGGCGCAGACGGTGGGATTCGAACCCACGTGACATTGCTGTCAAATTGATTTCGAGTCAATCTCGTTACGACCGCTTCGATACGTCTGCTTATTTAGTTTTTATCGCACCGCCTCGCACAGCGTTTGGAAAAATGCGAGATTTCGATGCAAGATAACGATGAAAGGTTGGGTACGCGACACCCGATAAAGCCCGCCGTTATGGGATTTCCTGCGGACAAGGTGACCTGCCGGATGCAAACTTTCGAGTGCTCCCTCTTACGACGTCTTGGGTAATGCTCCACGGCATAAATTTTGTACAGCTTATTATAACAGCTTGCGGGGCAAATGTCAATTCTTTGCAGGTGGGAAAATGTCAGCGGGGTGTATCCGCAATGAACGTCTGCGTTTTCTGCATGACGTCCTGCAGGGTCGCCAGGTCGTGCAAAACGTCGCCGGTTTCCAGGGAATGATTGGCGTTCTCATAAAGACAGAGCGGCGTGCCGTTGGCGCGGGCTGCGGCGGCGACGGAGGAAGCATCGCTCCAGGGGTCGGCGGTGCCTAAAAAGGCAAGGGCATTCTGCGGGGCAAGCGCAAACGTCAGGGAGAGCGGCGTGTAGAGAATCTGGCGGCAGGGGATGCCGTGGCGCTGGGCGAAGGCGGCGGAGACAGCGGTGCCGATGCTCTTGGAAAGAAACAGTACATCGTCGTATTGCGGCCAATCTACGGCGGACAGCTGGGCCTCGGCCTGGGCGTACAGGGTGTCAAATGCCTCGCGCAGGGCGGCGGGGCTGCCGCGCAGGCCGTCCTTGTGGTAGGTGTATTGCAGCAAAAGGGTGTGGTCGTACCCGGCGCAGGCCGCCAGCTTACGGCTGTAGTAGAGCAGCGGCTTATCACAGTGGTAGCCGATCCCGGGAAAACAGACGACGAGCTTCATGGGGAAAACCTCTTTGTTGGATGATAGCAGGCGCAAAACGCCCTGACTATAAGTATACCACGCCGACACCTCAATGACAAGAAACCGCCGTGCAGCTCCGGGCCGCACGGCGGTTGGGTACTTTATGCCTTTTTCAGAATGCAGAAGGCGGCAGCCACGAGGGCCAGGGGCAGCAGCAGAGGCAGCAGCGCGCCGACGACGGCGAAAACCACCAGCAGCGGCAGGGCAATCACGAACAGCAGTGTGGCGACAAATTTCGCCAGGCCCCAAGTCACATGGAAGGCCAAACCGACAGACTTGACGAACAGCCAGGCAAAAACAAAAAGAACAAACAGCGTAAACATCCTCTATAACTCCTTTGTGCAGGTACGCGGTCAGGCGAGGGCGTGTTCCCTCAACCTGTAATACGATTTTAGCACGGGAATTGTTGCAGAAACAGGAGAGAAAGAGAAAAATAGAGGGAAATTTTTGCTGGTGGGGGAGAGATAGAAGCCGGGCCGGGCGTGCCCGAACCCTACCGAGAGGCAAAAAAGCGTGGATACAAAAGCTGCCGCGGGGCGTCGGGGGACGCCGCCCCTACAGAGTAACGATGGGAGAACAGCCGCATGGAAGCGCTTGACACGGATCATGCGTTATTCCTCCAGCTTCCTTTTATACGTCTCCGCGTCGATCTGGCCGTTGGCCAGCATGCGCTCGGTCCAGAGCTGGAGGGTCTCCACGGTGAGGGAGATGCGCTCAAGCTCCTGACGGATATGGATGAAATCGTCGATTTCGTCGTTGGAAATTTTGCCGTCCGCGGCGATCTCAATCAGGCGCTCCTTCTTGCTGTTCATTGCGTTCAGCGAGGCCAGCATCTCAAGGATGATGGCCGGCAGCTCGCGCCGCGTGACAAACGGTACGTACCGCTGGCCGATAGGGCACTGCTGCGAGCAGTAGCAGTTGCACAGCGACGGGCGCTTGTACTTTTCGGCCATCGTCAGCACCTCGTCGGGGCGGGGCACGGTGCGTTCGTTCTCAATTTTTTCAATGCGCTCGGGGGCTATCGTTTCCAGCAGCTCACTGGCTTTTTCGCGGGTCAGGCCCAGCTCCTCGCGGGCAAGCTGGTAACTGTTTTTGTTTTCTTTGGTGGATGTACGTCCCATGTTCGGCCTCGTTTCCTTGTTATAGATAAAAGCGTAGCACATTTTCCGGTTTGCCGCAAGGGATTCGACAGGGAATTGTTGCACTTTGCGCGCGGAATTGCTATAATATATTCTGTAAATTTGTATGCAACGGAGGGATTCTCCCATGAACTGGATCGATAAACTCGAACGCCGCTACGGCAGCCTCGGCATCCCGAACCTCATCAACGGGCTGCTGATCGGACAGCTGGCGGCAGGCATCATCATGCTGTTCTTCAACCGCGATTTCGGCAGTCTGCTGATGCTGAGCCGCACCTATGTGCTGCACGGACAGATTTGGCGCCTTATCACGTTTTTGTTTCAGCCCATCTGGCTGGGCGGCGTCTTTGGCGTGCTGAACCTGCTGTTCTACTACTGGCTGGGCAACGCGCTGGCCCGCGTCTGGGGCGATTTCCGCACGACGCTGTTTCTGGCGCTGGGCATGCTGGGTGCGTGGGTCAGCTGCTTTCTGACAGGCTACGCCGGGCCGAGCGCCATCTTCCAGAGCATGCTGTTCGCCTACACCTGGCTGTGGCCGGATCAGATGGTGCTGCTGTTTGGCATCATTCCGTTCAAGATGAAATACCTGGGCTGGATCGAGCTGGCGTTTTGGGCCTTCAGCTTTTTGACGGGCAGCTTCGCCATCAAGGTCAGCCTCGTGCTGGGGCTGGCGGGTTTTCTGGCGTTTTATGGCCGCGAGGTCTTTGACTGGTGCGTTGACGCCGTAAAGGACTGGAAGCGCCGCCGCGACTGGGAAAACCGCAACCGCTGAAAAATTCGATGTATCAATAGAAAGGCTGGATAACCATGAAGCTTATCACTGCAATCGTCAATAAAGAGGATTCCAAGAATGTCTGCAACGAGCTGCTGAAAAGCAAGTTCTACGTCACCCGTCTGGCCACTACCGGCGGCTTCCTGATGGCGGGCAACATGACGCTGCTGATCTGCACCGATGACGAGCGCGTCGATGACTGCATCGGCATCATCTCCAAGTGCTGCAAGCAGCGCACCGAGATCGTGCCCGGCACGGCCACGCTGGGCCTGGGCATTGAGAGCACGATGCCGATGGAGGTCACGGTCGGCGGCGCTACCGTCATGGTCACGAACGTCGAGCGTTTCGAGAAGCTGTGATGCTGGAGCGCCTGGCGGGCAATGACGCGCTGAAAGCCGAGCTTGGCACGGCCCTGCGCGGCGGGCGGCTGCCCCATGCGGTTTTGCTGGTGGGGGAGCCGGGCTGCGGCGCGGGCTTTGCTGCGCGCTGTCTTGCTGCCGATTACCTGTACCCTGCCGGCGGCCCCCACGCCGAGGCCGTGCTGAAAAAAGAGGACACCGAATGCCTGGTTCTGCAGGGCGAGGGTGCAAGCGGGCAGATCCCCGTTAAAAAGGTGCGCGAGGCGCGGGAGGCGATCCAGCGCTCGGCGCTGTCCACCGACGCGGCGGGCCGCGTGCTGTTCATCTACGGCGCGCAGAATCTGAACGGGTCGTCCGCCAACGCGATGCTGAAGATCATCGAGGAGCCGCCCGAGGGGGTGCTGTTCCTGCTGACGGCGACGAGCGCGGCCACCGTGCTGCCGACGATCCGCAGCCGGTGCGCAGCCTACACGATTGCGCCGGTGCCCGCGGCAGACTGTGCCGCCCGCTTAAAGGCCGAGCGTCTGCCCGCCAAGGCGGCGGAGGAGCTGGCGTTTTTGTATGAGGGGCACATCGGCACCGCGCTGAAAAGCTGGAACGACCCGACAGCCAAAGCCGCGCTGGGCATGGCCAAAACGCTGTGCGGCTACGCGGCGCAGGGCGACACCTACCGCGCGCTGGCGCTGCTGACGAAGTACGAGCGCGACAAGGACGGCTTTGCGGCCCTGCTGTGGACGCTGGACCAGCTGTGCAGCGCCGTGCTGCGCCGCCCCGCCTACGGGCAGGAGCAGTGCGGCGGGCTGACCCCGGCGGGCGCGGCGAAGATTTTGAACGCCGACGCCCGGGCAAGGAAAAGCCTGACCGGAAACGGAAATCTGCGGTTAAACGTGGCCGTGCTGGCGGGGGAGATTGCGTGAAAAAGCCTTCCCCCGAGGGGAAAGGTGGCCCGCAGGGCCGGATGAGGGGAAACCTACCGGCAGCAACCCATTAACGGACGACTGCGGAAACTCCGCCCTCATCAGTCAGCGGTCAGGGCCGCTGACAGCTTCCCCCGAGGGGGAAGCCGCCCTACATGCGTCGGGGACACCGCCCCCTACAACAATGCTAAAATGACAATGACCATATAAAAGGACCGAACCAATGAAAGTAGTATCCGTTAAATTTAAAGAGAACGGCCGGGCGTATTATTTTGACCCGGGCGAGTTCAAGATCAAGGAGGGCGACTTTGTCGTCGTCACGACGGCCCGCGGCACCGAATGCGGCGAGGTCGTCCGCGCCGCGCATGAGGTGCCGGGCTTCTCCCGCGAGGTCAAGCCGGTCATCCGCGTGGCGGACGCCGTGGACGTGCGCCGTATGCGCCAGAACCGCGCCGATGTGCAGCAGGCGTACCATATCTGTGAGCAGCGCATTGCCGCCCACAACCTGAAAATGAAGCTGGTCGATGCCGAGTACACGCTGGACCGCAGCAAGCTGGTGTTCTACTTTACAGCCGACAACCGCGTGGACTTCCGCGAGCTGGTCAAGGACCTGGCGTCCCAGTTCCACACCCGCATCGAGCTGCGCCAGATCGGCGTGCGCGATGAGAGCAAGATGCTGGGCGGCCTGGGGCTTTGCGGTCAGCCGTTCTGCTGCAGCCGGTTTTTGAAAAACTTCCAGCCCGTGTCCATCAAGATGGCGAAGGAGCAGGGGCTGAGCCTGAACCCCGCCAAGATCAGTGGGTCGTGCGGACGCCTGATGTGCTGTTTGGCTTATGAACAAAAGAGCTATGAATACCTGAACTCGATCACGCCGCAGGTGGGCAGCATCGTCCGCACGCCGGACGGCGAGGGCACGGTCATTGAAGTGAACGTGGTGGCGGGCACACTGAAGGTGCGCTCCAACGTGGAAATTCTGGCACCGCGCATCTATAAGCGCGACGAATGCGTCTATGTCCGCGGCGGCAAGCGCACACCGCTCCCTGCTGATAAAGAGGACAAATAACGGACTACAGCGGCGGTTAGTTGCGGCTTACCGTTGAAAAAATTCAAGATATGGCACTTGCCAAATCCGTCGTAATGTGATACACTAAATACAACGCAGTAGGCAGAGCAAACCGACTGTGTGCCATCCCGGGGAGCAGCCGTGCAGGGCCGGGAGGGTACAAACTATAGATTCAGCACGGAGATAAGGAGTTCACGATGGCTCATACCGTTTCCAGCGAGTGCGTTGCTTGCGGTGCATGTGTTGACACCTGCCCCGTTGGCGCAATCACCATGGAGGACAAGGCTGTTGTCGATGCAGCTTCCTGCGTTGACTGCGGCGCTTGCGAGGGCGTTTGCCCCACCGGTGCTATCCAGGCTGAGTAAGCTACATTAGCACATTCCGCGCGGCTGCGCCTTGCCAAGCGCCTGCTTTCCAGCAGCGTGCTGGATTATATATCTCTCAACAGTAATATTGAGATATCGGAGATACGCATCACGCAAAAGCTCGTTGGCCGCAGCGTACAGGAGGCCGATCTGCGCCGCAAATTCGGGTTAAACATCATAGCCATTGAGCGCGGCGAACAGACGATGACTGACATCAATCCCGCTCATGTTTTTGCGGTGGATGATATCATCGTCGTGGTCGGTAAAAACGAAAGCATACAGCGGTTTGAAGAGCATCTGGTTTGATGAAAACAGCATCAGAAAACAGCGCAGGGTATGCTTGTCACCCCCTGCGCTGTTTGGTGTTTCCCTTATCTCACAACCCGCCCGCGTAGCCATAACCGTTTCACCTCCAGCCAGTACGGCCGCGGGCATCGATAACGCAGTCCCCCGACGGAAAAGACGGCTGCCGCGCGGAAAATACCGGATTGCCTTGTGCCGATGTGTTGGAGTATCACCTGAAAGGCCAAAACAAATTGATAATCAATCCATCCGGCACTGAGCCCAAAATCAAAGTATACCTGTCTGCAGCCGGCAAAAGCAACGCCTGCGTTGAAGCAATAAACACCATATTGACCAATGCGGTTTTTAACCTGGTAAAAAGTATTGCATCCATTTAGCGCCCTGATCGCATGTAAAGCTGTTTCACCTTCCAGCATCAACGCATTCAAAATTTGCAGAGCCGCTCATCCTATCGGCCGCTTTACCCTCCATTCATTTAAAAAGTGTGTTTATGAACCGCGCCGCATGTGCTGGAGCCTGTATATCCTGTCGCGTTCGAGGATATCGTGTCTCTGTACCGTGCAGTAGACCGTCACAAACTTCAAGCGCATCGAAGCGAGATCATCAGCCTCTTCCGGCAAAACAAGGCATTGGTCGAGCGCGCCACACGTTATATCACTGCTGCCGGCAGCCTGCTGCAGGACAGCATGCGCGTCGCTTTGTCCTGTACGGACACCGCAAAGGCGCGCGCGTTTGCAGGCACACTTTCCCGCCGTTACATTTCTTCCTCCGGAGAGGCTCCGCACGAAGAAATCAGACTGTTAAGCGCATTGACTTTACAAGGGATAATTTTTTACAGTAATACGATTGCAAAGCTTGCAGACACGATCGTAGTACTGGATGACGAATACGGCGCCGCCAGCCGCACATTGCTCTACGCATTGCGGGAGGAGGCGCTGCAAAAAGGACACAACATCGTAACCTGTTATTGTTCCATGAGCCCATACGAAAAAATCGAGCATCTGTTCATTCCCGCACTGCGTCTTTGCTTTGTCACCAGCAACTCATATCATCCGATACAGTTTTCCGGCCAACGCACCATCCACTGCACACGCTTCTGCAACAAGGAAGGGTTGAAGCTGCGCCGCAAGCGCCTGCACTTCAATAAGCGCGCCGTGGATGAGCTGTTCGCACAGGCTTCTTCCATTCAGAAGGAAGCCAAAGAATGCCATGACGCTTTGGAGCAATATTATATTGACGCGGTCGATTTCACTTTTTTGGAAAAGGCTTATCAATATCTGCTTACCACACTTTGAACAAAGGCCGCTATTTTCAAAACCCCCATATACACATTTGAGGAGACGCAAAACGAACGCCCCGGCAATGCACGCCAGAGCGTTCGTTTTAGCTTATTCAAGGCTACCAGCCTTCCAAAAAACGTCCTGTTGCAGACTCCGTACAGGCAGCCAGCTCCTGAGGCGTCCCCGAAAACACGGCCCGTCCTCCGTCCACCCCGCCGCCGGGCCCCAGCTCAACGACCCAGTCCGACGCAGCGATCACCTGTTGATTGTGCTCCACTGCAATCACCGTAGCGCCGCCTTCCACCATACCGTTCAGCAGCGCGAGAAAGTGCTCAACGTCAAGCGGATGCAGGCCTACGGTCGGCTCATCCATTAAATACAATACATTGTTCTGTGCCTGCTCCATCAGTTCCTTTGCCAGCTTCAGACGCTGGCCTTCTCCGCCGGACAATGTCGTGAGCGTTTGCCCCAACTCCAAATAGCCCAACCCCGCACTGCACAACGTGTGCAGCCGCGCCGCCAACCTACGCTCTGCGGCAAACATCTCCATTGCCTCTTCCACGGAAAGCGACAGTATATCGGAAATATTTTTCCCGTTCCACCGGACAGACAAAACCTTTTCGCCGAAGCGCCTGCCGCCGCACACCGGGCATGTGATTTCCGTATCCGCGAAAAACAGCAAATTGTTTGGAACAACGCCCAGTCCTTCGCACGTCTCACATCGGCCCCCTTTTGTATTAAAGGAAAAAGCCCCTGCTCCCAATCCCAGCTTTTTGGCCTGCGGCGTTGCCGCGAACAAGCTGCGGATATCAGAATACAGCCCTGTATAGGTCGCTACATTGGAGCGGCGCATGCGGACAAGCGCCTCCTGTTCAATAACCACCACACGGCTGAAATGTTCCAGCCCCGCAACATGTGTACGCTGTTCCCTCTCGTCCGCCAGCACGCCGAATACCAGCGAGGACTTTCCGGAACCGGACACCCCCGTCACCGCAGAAAGACAGCGGACCGGAAATTCCGCATCCACATTTTGCAGATTGTGCAGGCAGGCGTTCCTTATCTTCACCCTTCTGCCGTCCCCCGCCCGAGGCGTCCGCTTTTGCGGCTGATGCCTCGCCAACCAGGCGCCCGTGACAGAATCAGGCTGCGCTGCCAGCTCTTCCAGCGTGCCGCTGCCGACAACCTGTCCGCCATGCCGGCCCGCACCCGGCCCAATGTCGATGATATGGTCCGCAGCGCGCATTACATCCGGGTCATGCTCGATCACCAGTACAGTATTGCCGTTGTCACGCAGCTGTTTCAAAACATCGATCATACCCTGCGTATCCTGCGGGTGCAGGCCCACCGTCGGCTCGTCCAGCATATAAAATATCCCCGTGATGTCCGAGTCCAACGCCGCGGCCAACCGCAGGCGCTGCGTTTCACCGCCTGAAAGTGTTCCCGCCTGCCGCTCCAGCGAAAGATATCCCAAACCAACATCCGACAAGCGCCGAAGCTTTGTCTGCAGATCCAGCAAATACGGCTCCACCAGTTTTTGATGCGCGGAAGGCAGCTCCTGCTCCAACTTTTCAAGCCACCTGCGAAGCTCATCCAGCGAAAGCGCAGAAAGCTGTGGCAAACGCACGTCCCGCACAGCGGCGCCGCGGCTCAGAGGATTCAACCGCTCGCCGCCGCACGCGCGGCACGGCGTATGAAGGAAATACCCCTCCATCCCCTTAGCGTCGCCGCCCTTTTCCTGCAAACGCCTCCAAAGCATCGGTTCCACGCCCTCAAACCTGCCCTGCGCGACAGTTTTCGGCACGGCTATATTCGGAAACGTTTCTTGCAGCGCAGAGCAGGAAGTTCCCTCATACAGCACTGCCTTTTGCAGATCGCTGTATGCTTCGACTGCCGTCCCCGGCTGTACAGGGAGCCCATAATGCCGCAGAGCCGCATAAAACGCACCCGTCTGGTATTCAGCGTATTTCTGTGCCCAAAAACGCACAGCGCCATCCTCCAGAGAACGCCGCTCATCCACCGCCCCCGTTCGGTCCACCTTGAGTGTCTGGCCAAGCCCCTGACATTCAGGACATGCCCCTTCTTTGGTGTTATAGGAAAACTGCGTGCGCGTCAGCTTATCCATGCGTTTGCCGCATACACAGCAGTCCATATAGACAAAAAAATCTCCGCCGCGCTTTTCCGTGGTTTCAAAGCAGTCCGCCGCGCAAATGGCAGCTCCGCAATGCGGACAATTGCGTACCGCCAGCTTTTCGTACAGCATGCGCAGTTCCGTATAAATGTTCGTGACAGTGCCCACAGTGGAACGTGGGTTTCGATTCGCCCCGCGCTGCGTGATGCACACGGCCGGAGAAACGCCTCGGATGCTTTCCACCTGAGGCTTTCGGATTCCCTGCAAGTCCATCGCCTCCAGATACTGCCGCTGGCATTCATTGAACAGTACATCGATCAGCAACGTGGATTTTCCTGAACCGGACACGCCCGTGAGTACCACAAGCTTCTCCCGTGGTATCCGCAGAGAGATACTTTTCAAATTGCCCTCTCGGGCGCCGGAGATGACGATATCTTTCATGGCGGCTCCTTTTCTGCTTTTTATAAAAATCATATACAGCGGCCTGACGCGCTCTGGCCGGGAAACAGCGAACACGACACGGCGGTAGTGGAATCATTATATCATGAACGCTGCGAAGCGGCCACAATGAAACCGCACCCGCTGCGGTTTTGCATGATTCAATGTTTTCAACTCTATACGCGAAAGTGCATCAGCGCATAAAATGTGCACAGCCGCGTAAGCGGCGGGCCTGAGGTTATTATACCACAGCGCTGTTATCGACGGCTCTATCTCAACCGCATCTGCTTCACTTCTGCCAGTTTTCTTCATTTTTGCATCTGAACAATCTTTCATTTAAGTCTTGTCATTTTGCCAAAGTGGAGTATAATAGTATAGAAAGCGTTTTCCACATCATCATCGACGAAGTATTCTGCCGCGATTATATGCTCAACCGGCTTCAGGAGGGAATATTCATAGTATGCTGAAATTATCAAAACTCACATGGCAGCCACCGGAAGGCGGACAAATTATCAAAGGTATGGACCTCGCTATTCCGGACGGAAAACTTGTCGTGCTCACAGGCCCCAACGGCGGCGGGAAAACAACGCTGGCGAAGCTGATCGCCGGGCTGGAGACACCCACATCCGGGCAGATATTCCTGGACGGAAAAGACATTACTCCGCTTGACGTTACCCAACGCGCACGCTGCGGCGTGAGTTATGCATTCCAGACGCCCGTCCGATTCAAAGGACTCACCGTGCGCGACCTCGTGGAACTGGCCGCAGGAGGCGCTCTTTCCGAAGCAACACTGTGCGAGCTTCTGGGAAAAGTCGGGCTGTGTGCCCGCGAATATATGGACCGTGAGATCAACGCCAGCCTGTCCGGCGGCGAGATCAAACGCATCGAAATCGCCACTGTGCTTGCCCGGGGTACGCGCTTCATGCTGTTCGACGAGCCGGAAGCAGGTATTGACCTGTGGAGCTTCACCGGGCTTATCGACGTTTTTCGCGACTTACGCAGCCATCTGGACGGTTCGCTTGTCATTATTTCACATCAGGAACGCATTCTCGCCATCGCGGATGAAATCGTAGTCATTGCCGACGGTGTAGTACAGCAGGCCGGACCGCGTGCCTTGGTGCTGCCCGGGTTATTGGACGGCGCAGCCGGCTGCACGCAATGTCCCAACAAGGAGGTTGGAAAACAATGAACGGCATCACTGAAAAATTGCTCGGCATCGTTTCGGACTGGGCCGGCTCTTTCAACGGCGCGTTCAACATTCGTGAAAACGGCCAATGCGCAGGGCGGCAGTCCACCGCGCATATTAAAATAGAATCCAAAACCGACGTCCCCGGCTTGGATATCCGCATTCTGCCCGGCACAAAAGGCGAAAGCGTTTCCATTCCCGCCTGTGTGACTCACGGAGATGTTGATGATCTGGTTTACAACGACTTTTTTGTGGGTGACGGCGCCGACGTGACCATTGTCGCTGGCTGCGGTGTGCACACCGACGACGGAGAACCCGCCCGCCACAACGGAATCCACCGGTTTTTTCTGGGACGGGACGCTCACGTCGTGTATCTGGAAAAGCATATCGGTACGGGCGGCGGCAGCGGCAAACGCAGCATTGACCCCGTAACGGAAGCCACGCTCGCAGAGGGCGCCATACTGGAAATGGACACCTCGCAGCTCGGCGGCGTGGATGACACCACGCGCACCACCCGCGCCACCCTGGCCGCAGGTGCAAAGCTGTATATCCGTGAGCGGCTCCTCACTGAGGGCAGCCAGCAGGCGCGAACTGATTTTGAAGTTTTTCTCGACGGAGAGGACTCTGGCGTGGACCTCATTTCCCGTTCTGTTGCCAAGGGAAATTCTCATCAGGCTTACCGCTCGCGTATCGTTGGCAACACGCGCTGCACAGGCCACTCGGAATGTGACGCCATCATTGCAGACAACGGTACTGTAACGGCTGCACCCGAACTTACCGCAAACAGCGGCGATGCCGCGCTCATCCATGAAGCGGCCATTGGTAAGATCGCTGGCGAACAACTGCTCAAGTTGCGAACGCTCGGCCTTACAGAGGAAGAAGCTGAAGCAAAAATCGTGGCGGGCTTTTTAAAATGATATAATGGCGGGCCGGTTTTATACCACCCGCTACAGCTTGGCAAAAAAGCTACGCTTTTCCGCCAAGCTGCCTGCGAACAGGGCTTTTGGCCTTGTTCGCCGCGCACGGCGTGGGTTATTTTAAATGAAAAAGGGGCGTCTGCGCGCTATAAGAGCCGCGCTTCCAGCGCGGTTGCTTTTCGACACGCGCCTGCGGGCGCAGCCGCCGCCCCTTTTTCAAACTTTAGTCTGTGGCGGGTCGGTTTATACGGCCCGCTATTTTCATTCTCCTGCGGTCTTCTGCGGTCTTCACATATGTAAAAATTTTTTGTTTGGATGGTTTTCTGTCATAAATCGTGTGGATGCCGCGTATATAGAACATTACAATGGTTTAAGAACGCTATGCTGAAGGAGGATGCCCCTTGCAACAAATCATCTGCAAAACAGGCTGTATCCAATCTGTCGGCGGCGCGATCGACAGCACCGCCGCACAGTATACCATCACCGCCCACGTCAAGCTGTATAATGCTGTGCAAAGTGCACGTTTGACCGTTGTGCTGCAAAAAAACGTACAGACCTGGTCGGGCACCTGGGACGATATTTTCGTCTTCAGTGCCGGAGGCGCAGGCAGTGCCGCGCTGGCGCACGAAATGCGCCTTTCCTCCGGCGTGTACCGTGCAAAGATCATCGCCGATGTGTACGACGCCTTCACCACCGCCAACAGGGTGCCGCATTACTCGGAGAAAGCCCTGCTG
>OGWV01000977.1_pt1 | contig 17868 bp, 15 predicted proteins | sample 1576081 | NCBI WGS metagenome assembly OGWV01 (sample SAMEA3541541, study PRJEB24748) | human gut metagenome | biome: human gut; feature: human-associated habitat; material: faeces | place: China | collected 2012 | reverse complement strand
ATGGGCCTGATGGGCGAAAATGGCGCTGGCAAGTCTACAATGATGAAGTGTCTCTTCGGCACCTACCAAAAAGAGGCGGATGAGCCAACGGGTAACCTGGATGCGCGTAACGCGGACAGCATTTTCGAGCTTCTGGGCGAGCTGAACCGTTCTCAGGGCACGGCATTTCTGGTGGTGACGCACGATCTGCAACTGGCGAAGCGGATGAGCCGCCAGCTGGAGATGCGCGATGGTCGCCTGACGGCAGAACTGAGCCTGATGGGAGCTGAGTAATGGCTTCGCCTTTATCGTTATTGATTGGTCTGCGCTTTAGCCGTGGTCGGCGGCGCGGCGGTATGGTTTCGTTGATTTCGGTGATATCTACCGTTGGCATACATGCTGAAAGTAACCCTGCTGGGCACGGGCGGCACGCAGCCGCTTCGCGTTGGGTGTGGCGGTGTTGATCGTTGGTTTAAGTGCCATGAACGGATTTGAGCGTGAGCTGAACAACCGTATTCTGGCCGTAGTCCCACACGGAGAGATTGAAGCCGTAAATCAGCCGTGGAATAACTGGCAGGAAGCGCTCGACAAAGTACAAAAAGTGCCGGGTATTGTCGCCGCGGCGCCTTATATCAACTTTACCGGACTGGTAGAGAGCGGGGCGAACTTACGCGCGGTGCAGGTGAAGGGCGTTGACCCGAAACAGGAACAGCGTTTAAGCGCACTGCCATCCTTCGTGCAAAACCATGCCTGGGATAATTTTAAAGCCGGTGAACAACAAATCATCATTGGTAAGGGTATTGCCGATGCGCTGAAGGTGAAGCAGGGCGACTGGGTGTCGATTATGATCCCTAACGCCAGCGCGGATCATAAATTACAGCAGCCTAAACGCGTGCGTTTGCACGTGACGGGTCTTAAAAGTCAAATCAGTGTTCATAAGTCAATATTCCGCGAGGTGTTTTGTCATATATATGACAAAATCCCGAGACATACAGGTCAAAATGCCATCACCGTAGGTGATTTAAAATGCATTTTGGCCAAGTGCTGTGAACGGAGTGAACAGCAACTAAATCAGGCTGCCATAACAATATTTTACAGCAGCCTGGTCAGAATTTGATTCATTTCTATATTCAATTATCCAAGGAAATTTTTTCCTACAAAATATCCCAGCACAAGAACACCAAGTACGATACGATACCAGCCAAAAGCCTTGAAATCATGTTTCTTAATATATCCCATCAGGAATTTGATGGCGATAATAGAAACAAAAAATGCAACCACAATGCCGGTGACCAGTGTAAGAACCTCTGCCGGAGTGAATGTGAAGCCGAATTTTACCAGTTTCAGCAGACTCGCTCCGAACATAACCGGAATTGCCAGAAAAAAGGTAAATTCTGCTGCAACCGTTCTTGAAGTACCAACAAGGATACCTCCAATAATCGTGGAACCGGAACGGGATGTTCCCGGAATAACAGATAATACCTGAAAAATACCAATCTTGAATGCCGTGGCAAAACTCAGATCTTCAAGAGATGTACAGATTGGTTTTCTTCGTTTATTGTAATTTTCTACAATGATAAAAATCACACCATAAACGATAAGTGCAATTGCAACAACCACATAGTTGTTAAATTTCTCTTCGATAAAATCATTGAATGGAAGCGCGATCACGATAGTCGGGATGCATGCCACTATAATCTTAAACCACAAAATCCATTTATCTTTATCACAGAACTTCTCCACAAAAGTCAGCACAATGCGAGAAAACGGATTCTTACGTGCAATCTGTGCCTTTTTCTTCTTGGGTATCTGTCGTATGTAAAATGGCCACAACTTACTCCAATACAGGACAACAACCGCAAGGATCGCCCCCAGCTGAATGACTACCAGAAAAAAATCCTTAAATTCTGTGGTCATATCCATCTTGATAAACTCATCTACAAGGATCATATGACCGGTACTGCTGATTGGAAGCCACTCAGTAATACCCTCTACGATGCCGAGGATCACAACTTTTATAAACTCCAAAACACTCATGTTTCTTTTCCTCTCTGTTTTATTTTTCATGTATCAGTATATTACAGTTTCGGTGGTTCGTAAACCTTTCCATACATTTTAATTCAAAGTTTAAGTTTTGGTTAACTTTTCTTTTCTGCAACATACAAGACCGGAGAAACTTCTGCGGCTTCTCCGGTCAGTAAATCATTTTTATTCGATTATCTGCTTGCGATCGTTGCAATATCAATCAGTGTCAGATTGTGAAGATCTGTATTCTCAAGACTGGTTACAAGTGCCTCTGCGGTGTCCAGACTGGTAAGGACATTAACGCCTGTCTCAATCGCATTTCGACGAATCACGAAACCGTCTTTCTGATGTTCCACACCCTGTGGAGGTGTATCAATAACAACATCGATCTTATGTCCCAGAATAAGGTCCATAAGGTTCGGCGCCGGCTGTTCCAGTTTGTTAGTACGGATTGCCTTGATTCCATTTTCTTTGAGGACTCTTGCTGTGCCTCTTGTTGCATAGATACGGTATCCAAGTGCCTCAAAACGCCTTGCGATCGGAACAACTTCCTGCTGATCTTCATCTTTGACAGTGATGATCATGTTCTTATACTTCGGAAGTTTGATTCCGGCTCCGATAAATGCTTTGTACAGAGCTTCGTTGAAGTTCTCTGCAATACCAAGACATTCACCTGTGGACTTCATCTCTGGTCCAAGGCTGATATCAGCGCCACGGATCTTCTCGAAGGAGAATACCGGCATCTTGATCGCGATATGTTTTGCTTCCGGCTGAAGCCCTGGCGTATATCCCATATCTTTGAGTTTGTATCCAAGGATCACTTTCGTTGCTAACGGTACGATCGGGATTCCGGTTACCTTACTGATGTATGGTACTGTACGGCTGGAACGCGGATTTACTTCGATAACATATACTTCTTCGCCACATACAATAAACTGAATATTGATCATACCAACTACATGAAGTGCTTTTGCAAGACGACGTGTATACTCAGCAATTGTATCTTTTGCTCTCTGGCTGATCGTCTGTGCCGGATATACGGAAATACTGTCTCCGGAATGGATACCAGCACGTTCAATATGCTCCATGATACCAGGAATCAGGATATCCTCTCCATCACAAACTGCATCGACTTCGATTTCTTTACCCATCAGGTATTTGTCAACCAGAATCGGATGTTCCTGTGCAATCTGATTGATGATTCCGATATATTCCTCTACATCCTCGTCACTGACTGCAATACGCATGCCCTGTCCACCAAGAACATAGGAAGGACGAACAAGTACCGGATATCCTAACTCGTTGGCAGCCTTTTTAGCTTCCTCTGCTGTGAATACAGTCTGTCCCTTCGGTCTCGGGATCTCACATTTTTCAAGGATCTCATCAAAGAGCTCACGGTCCTCTGCAGCATCAACATCTTCTGCAGATGTTCCAAGGATCTTGACTCCCATCTTCATCAGTGCTTCTGTAAGCTTGATGGCAGTCTGTCCACCGAACTGCACAACTGCTCCGTCCGGTTTTTCAATATTTACAATGTTCTCCACATCTTCCGGTGTCAATGGCTCGAAATACAGCTTATCTGCAATATCAAAGTCTGTGCTGACAGTTTCCGGGTTATTGTTTACAATAATTGTCTCATAGCCTTCTTTTTTGAATGCCCATGTACAATGTACAGAACAGAAGTCAAATTCGATACCCTGTCCGATACGGATCGGTCCAGAACCAAGAACAAGAACTTTTTTCTTATCATGGGCAGCAACTGCTTCATTTTCTGTATCCGGGCCGCCATACACAGAATAGTAATATGGTGTTGCGGCAGCAAACTCAGCTGCACAGGTGTCTACCATCTTGTAAGCTGCTGTGATCTTATACCCCTGACGGAGAGCTTTGATATCTGCTTCTGTTCTTCCGCAAAGATTTGCGATCACATAATCCGGGAATTCCATGCGTTTTGCTTCAAGAAGAAGTTCTTCTGTAAGCGGCTGTGTCTTCAGAGCCTGTTCCATCTCTACCAGAATTGCAATTTTGTCAATAAACCATCTGTCGATCTTAGTGATTCTGTGGATATATTCTTTGGAAATATCTCTTCGGATTGCCTCCGCAATCTTCCAGATACGACGGTCATCTACAACTGCCAGTTCTTCAATCAGTTCATCCTCATCCAGGCCTGTGAAGTCATAGGACATCAGGCTGTCTACATGCTGCTCCAGAGAACGGATAGCTTTCATAAGTGCACCTTCGAAATTATGGCAGATACTCATAACCTCACCGGTAGCTTTCATCTGAGTAGTCAGTGTTCTCTTGGCAGTGATGAATTTATCAAATGGAAGTCTCGGAATTTTAACTACACAATAGTCAAGCATTGGCTCGAAACTTGCATATGTTTTTCCTGTAATGGCATTCGGGATTTCATCCAGTGTATATCCAAGCGCAATCTTCGCTGCAACTTTGGCAATCGGATAACCGGTAGCTTTACTTGCCAGTGCAGAAGAACGGCTTACACGAGGATTTACTTCGATAACACAGTATTCGAAGCTTTCCGGATGCAGTGCATACTGTACGTTACATCCACCTGTAATACCAAGTTCTGTGATGATATTCAGTGCTGATGTACGAAGCATCTGATATTCTTTGTCGCCCAGTGTCTGAGATGGAGCAACTACGATAGAGTCACCTGTATGCACACCAACCGGGTCAATGTTTTCCATGTTGCAGACAGTAATACAGTTTCCTGCACTGTCACGCATTACTTCGTATTCGATTTCTTTCCATCCCGCGATACAGCGTTCTACAAGAACTTCTCCTACACGGGAAAGTCTGAGACCATTCTCGAGGATTTCTCTCAGTTCGTATTCGTTATTAGCGATACCACCGCCACTTCCACCAAGTGTGTAAGCCGGACGGAGAACGACCGGATATCCTATCTTTTTGGTAAAAGCCACACCATCTTCTACTGTTGTTACGACTTTAGAAGCAGCAACCGGCTCACCGATTTTTTCCATGGTGTCTTTGAATTCCTGACGGTCTTCAGCCTTCTTGATCGTCTCTGCTGTGGTACCGATCAGGCGCACATTATGTTCTTTGAGAAAACCTTTTTCTTCCAGTTCCATTGCAAGGTTCAAACCTGCCTGGCCACCCAGTGTCGGCAGTACGCTGTCCGGTTTTTCTTTAAGGATCAGCTGCTCTACAACCTCTACAGTAAGAGGCTCAATATAAACTTTATCTGCAATGTCTTTGTCTGTCATGATCGTAGCAGGGTTGGAGTTCAGAAGAACAACTTCCATGCCTTCTTCTTTCAGAGAACGGCATGCCTGTGTACCAGCGTAGTCAAACTCTGCTGCCTGGCCGATGATAATCGGACCGGATCCAATTACAAGAACTTTATGTATATCTTTATTTCTCGGCATGATCTGTTCCTCCCATCATTTCCATAAATCTGTCAAACAGGTAGCTGGAGTCCTGCGGTCCAGGGCAGGCTTCCGGATGGAACTGTACCGTGAAGATGTTTTTGCCTTCATAAGCCATTCCTTCGTTTGTACCATCGTTTACATTGACAAATGCAGGTTTTGCAATACCTTTTTTCTCAAGGGCTTCCGCATCAACCACGTATCCATGGTTCTGAGATGAAATATAAACACGTCCTGTTGCAAGATCCTTAACCGGATGATTGCCTCCTCTGTGTCCGTATTTCATTTTATGTGTATCACCGCCTGTAGCAAGTGCCATCAGCTGATGTCCGAGGCAAATTGCAAAAATTGGTACATCTGACGCATAAAGTTTGCGGATTTCTTCTATAATAGTAGTGCATTCCTTCGGGTCTCCAGGTCCGTTGCTGAGCATGATTCCATCCGGATGGTCTGCAAGGATTTCTTCAGCAGATGTAAGTGCCGGATAAATCGTTACCTGACAGCCTCTTTCATTCAGAGAACGTGCAATATTGCGTTTTGCACCAAAATCCATAAGAGCAACCTTCGGTCCGTTTCCTTTCAGTACTTCCTTCTCACTGCATGTAACTTTTTCAACTACTTTTCCAGTTGTATATGCTTTTAAACGGGGGATTATTTCATCTAAATCATAATTTTCGTTGACTGTGATCATACCATTCATGGTACCTTTTTCACGAAGAATTTTTGTGAGAGCACGAGTATCAATACCGGCAATACCAGGTATATCATGCTTTTCAAGAAAATGCTGAATCGTATCCACGCTTCTGAAGTTACTTGGGATACGGGATAATTCACGAACAATAAAACCATCGATCCAAGGTTTCCTGGATTCCTGGTCCTCATAACAGATTCCGTAATTTCCAATCAAAGGATAAGTCATGCAGACAGCCTGTCCTGCATACGATGGGTCAGTCATTACTTCGAGATATCCGGTCATGGATGTGTTAAAAACGATCTCACTAATGACTTCTCTTGTTGAACCAATACTGGTTCCTTTGAACACATGGCCATCTTCTAATATCAGAAATGCTTTCATATAATCTCCCTTTCTGTTTTTATCTAAATCTTCAAGATTGTATCATAAGCGTTTCCTTTTTTCAACAGGTTAAAGTGCTAAAAATAATTAAGTTGTTCTAAAAAACTTTGTTTTGGCAAATTGTCTAAGTTGAAAATATAATTTAAAAAATTTCAAATTCTATGTTGACATTTCTTTTTCTATGAGGTATGATAATTAGGCAGTCAGCGAGACTGACTGATTTATAGTGAAATGCAGGAGTGGCGGAATTGGCAGACGCGCAGGCTTCAGGTGCCTGTGGTCGCAAGATCGTGTGGGTTCAAGTCCCATCTCCTGCATTATTTTTTTTGCCTTAAAATGGGTTGCATTAAAAAGAGTAACTGATTCTGATATCAAAGGCATCGGATACTGAAACGGCTTCTGAGTCTGGAAATACTAAAGATATACCCCGTCTGTTAAAATCATGGATTAAAAGTGCATAACTCGCTATCGCTCAGACAATGCACTTTTGAATCCATAACACAGCCAGGATACATCTAAGTATTTCTACAGACTCCTGCAGATGTTTCTGTATCCGATGTCTTTATATTCAGAATCTTTCTTCTTTTTAATCTGTGGGCACGGATCGCGCTTCGCGCTGACGGATGTGTCTCGTTAGCCACACTATCTAAGATAAAGTCCGGTGAGAAGGCACAAGAAAAAAACTCCAGCGGGATTCTGTGATGTTACTCTATACAAGGCTCGCCTTTAGAACTTCGTGCAGATATCGGATCATACAGGTTTTTGCGTTGATGCAGAAAATGCTGCTGTCTGAGCGACAGCGAGTTCAGCATTTTCTGCATCATATTTAGCAAAGTTCTGTATATCCTGATATCTCAGAAGTTATAAACTGAGCCAGGTATAGAGGAACATTCACAAAAATCCTACCTGGAGTTTCTCTCATTCCCTTCTCACCGGGAATCCTTTATTTTCCATATATAAATGCCCTTATACTAAATGGCACATCTTTATACTCTGGCCAGATCACTGCAAAGAACACAAAGATTGCCAGCACGATCAGCGCCACACAAATCGCCGCATAAACTTTCCTTCGAATTCCCTCTTTTTTGATCTGTACATCAAAAAGATTTCCATATCCCATTACCATGAAATACGTAAGCGGCACGATCATTGGCAGACTGTAACGTCCCTGTGGCTGATAATCCGATGCATAAGAATAATATGCATTCAATATATTCGGAATGATCATCGCAACCAGCATGCACCAGTTGAAAATCCCCTTTACACTCCACTGTTTTTTCACACGGATTGCAAAAGTCTTCACCGGATGCAGGAATATCAGAAGAAATCCCGCTTTAATAAAGTCCAGATAATTGTTGATCAGCCATTTCGGCATAAACACATCCATATTTCCAAAACGACCGACAAAGCTTCCACTGACAAGCTCTACCCAGGAAAATCCGTCTTCCTGCGGGAAACCGTAATTCAACATATCCAGTAAAGAATATCCAGCCATCTGCGGTGTACGTCTATTGGATGGCTTGTAATTCTTTTTCGCATATTTTTCCGCACAGATCGTTGATGCATTCATACCAATAAAATCTCCGTCATAGAGAATTGCATTTCGAATGAACCACCATGCAGCCAACAGCAGAACGATCACACAGACAAGAAGTCCCTTTTTCACAAAATCCGTATACTTTCCTTTCTTTTTCGCCTCCATAAACAGAGTTATCCCAAAGAAAAAGATGCTGCAGAGAATAAATCCATACGCATTGTAATAGGACAATGCACATGCTGCCACACCCAATGCCAGGATCACACAGTTTTTGTATATCCATCCCTCATCCAGATACCGCACCCATGCATACACGATCACTGCCGTTGAGAATACCGCCAGTGCATCACAGTTAACATAAGTGAATACAAACAAAGAACCTGGCAGCAGTCCTACAAAAGCCGCAGCTATCCATGCTTTTCTACGGTCAAACAACCGTTTTCCCATATCAAGTACCAGCCAAACTGTTCCAAGTCCAAACAGAATGTTTACAAATCTGGCTGCGAGAAGCAACGCAAACGGTGCTGTCGTCACAAAGCTTACTGCTTTCATAAAAACAGCTGCGATCATATAAGACAGAATCGGAGAAAATGCATAAGAAATTCCCCATACAACATTTCGTACCGACGGGTCATCCCCTACCGGAAGTGAACCATGCTTATAAATATAATCCGCAATCTGATAGCGCATCTGCTCATCCGGCCCGGCACCCATAGGCTGTACACGTGCCCACATCAGATAAAACACCAGCAGAAACAGGAAAAAAAGGATTTCCACAGTTGTCTCTGCACTTATTTTCTTACGTTTCAACTTACCTTCCTCCATCAAAACTCAAACTCTCTGATCTTTTCCGCAATATAATCCACATCATCCATTGAAAGATCATAGAACATCGGAAGCCTCAAAAGGCGTTCGCTTTCTTTCGTTGTATAAACATCTTTTCCATGAAACCTTCCAAACTTCTCACCTGCCGGAGAACTATGCAATGGAACATAATGAAAAGCCGGTGCAATTCCATTTTCACGGAGATAAGCGATCAGTCTTGTACGTACAGCAATATCTTTCACCTTAATGTAATACATATGTGCATTGTGTACACATCCCTCCGGAACGACCGGTCTCTGAATCTTTCCCTGTTTTTCCAGATCTTCCAGTCTCTCATGATATCCATCATAAACCTGATGACGTTTCCTGTTGATCTTATCACACTCTTCCAGCTGTGCATACAGATATGCCGCATTCATCTCGCTCGGAAGATAGGATGATCCATAATCAATCCATCGATATTTATCAATCTGTCCTCGGAAAAATTTACTTCTGTCCGTTCCCTTTTCACGCAGGATCTCAGCTTTTTCCTGATATTCATTCTTCTGGAATACCAGAGCACCACCTTCACCCATAGTGAAATTCTTTGTCTCATGGAAACTGTAACAGCCAAAGTCACCAATCGTACCAAGTGCCTTTCCATGATAATAAGCATCCACTCCCTGTGCTGCATCCTCAACAACTTTCAGGTTATGTCTGCGTGCAATCTCCATAATTTTATTCATCTCACAGCCAACACCGGCATAATGGACCGGAACGATTGCTCTGGTCTTCTCTGTGATTGCATCTTCGATAAGATTTTCATCTATATTCATCGTATCCGGACGAATATCAACGAATACAATCTTTGCACCTCGAAGTACAAAAGCATCCGCAGTGGAAACAAATGTATACGATGGCATGATGACCTCATCCCCTGGCTGGATATCACTCAGGAATGCCGCCATCTCCAATGCATGCGTACAGGATGTTGTCAGGAAAACCTGATTTACCTGGAAACGTTCTTTCATCCATGCTGAACAAAGCTTCGTATATTTTCCATCACCACAGAGCATGCCCTGAGCTACTGCATCCTGAATATACTTTAATTCATTACCGACAAGTGCCGGTCTGTTAAAATAAATCATCTGACTCCTCTACTTTTCTTTATAAAGAATACTTGGGTATCTTATTCTGAAAAACAATTTCTTCTCCATCCGGATCCGTCATACTCATTTTCTCAAAAAAATCTCTTGTTATCTCATCAAGTTCTTCTCGGCTGCCTGCCTCTATATAATACAGTGCAAGATACGGGTTCGGACCGTATGCTACAACTTCTTCTCCTGCCTCATAGAAAATCCACGGTTTTACAACCGCTTTATCTTCCGCGAGTTCATATGCAGCCTGTTGTTCCTGAATCTGTTTCAGTCTCCCATGAAAATACAAAACAGCTCCATGCATCAATGGTTTACGGATATCCTGCGCTTCCAACATCTTTGTAACATACTCGTTATCGTAAACATAATTCAGCAAAAGTTCTTCCATGTTAAAGCGATATACCATATCAGTCAGCTCATGCTCATAGCCAAAGAAACGTGCAGCAATCTCACAGACCTGGATTCCCTCTCCTGCTTTCCAGAAAAACTGCATGGAAAGCGGTCCTTCCTTCTGTCCGGTATACTCAATATACGACTGCAGCAGGGAAACCGCCGGTTCTTCCACCTTATCGATCAGGCAGCTCGGATACACATTTCGTGTGCTCTCCGGAAGCTCTCCTTCCGCAAACTGTGTTTTCTCTCTGTCTGCAATACTGATGACTCTCACCGCTCCATCAGAAACCCAGGTCATCATATTAAATTCAAATCCATCATTATATTCTTCAATCAGAATTTCATCCAGATCTGTAAACTCTGCGGTTTTACGAACACTTCCTGCAAGCTGCTCCTGATCTTTAATGATGAAAATTCCTCTTGAACCATATTTATCCAGCGGTTTACTGATCAATGGATATTTAAGCCCTGCTGTTATTTCGGCAAGTTTATATTCATTCTGTTCTGCTGCCGGTACTTTCACAAATCCAGGCGTCGGAAGCCCCAGTTTCGAAAGCAGTTCCCGACAGGCTGATTTGTCTCTGTACCAGCAAAGCTGTTCCGGTCTCAGATAGCAGGGCAATCCCGCTTTCTCTGCAATTTTGACCATGCATTCCATGAGCAGATCCGAAAAAGAGGTTATGATTCCATCAACCTTTTCTTTCTGGCAAAGCTCTGCCACTGCATCAATATCCGTAACAGGAATCACGTAAGATGCATCTGCATACTGTCTTGCCGGTCCATCTGGGTAACCATCACAGACGATCGTATAATATCCCCGTTCTTTTGATTTTTTAACAAGCTGTACAAATTCGCCCAGTGTACCAAGTATCAGTAATCTGTGCTTCATTCTCCGGCTGCCTCCCATTCTTTGATCCGTTCTGCCATATATTGCATTTCTTCTTTTCCATAACGCTGGTCACATGGCAGAGGCAGTACATCTGCCGCCCACTGATATTCCAGACTGTCCTCTGTACAATCTTCGAGAATATTTTTCCAGTAGGTCGGTACAAAAATCTTATGTTCTGCAAGCCAGCGTCTTAACTTAAGGCCTTCTTTATGATAATACGGATAAACAAATGGCCCCTCCGGTGTCACCCGGGTAAAAATAAATTCTGACGGAAGTGCCTCGGAAAGTATACGATAATTTTCCTCTCTCTTACGTCTTCCCGTCTCATAATCGATTGCTCCCAGAAGATTCTCTGTCAGCCTGGACATACGTCGAATCTCCATGCCTTCATACCGAGCTGCATTCTGAAGCATCTCCTGATAGTAGACGCCTGCATTTTCTTCGTACCGCCCAAGGATATGTCCCATTCTTTTATTGGAATGATCCACTGGCTTATCCATCGGAAGCACTGCATCTGTGGAAAGATATGCTCCATCACTGACTCCCCAGAATTTTCTGCAGGAATACAGGGTATCCACACCTTTCAGCGGTTTCTGAAAGAAAGCATGCGTATGATCCACAATGATATTTCCAAAAATCTTCTGATATACCAGGATCTTCTCATCTGTCAGTTGACCGTAATAATTGACCAGATACAGACATTCACTTTCTCCCAGTTTTTTCCGGGGAAGCAAAACATTTAACTCCGCATCCAACTGATAACGGCTGATCCGGATTCCATGTTGCTCGCAGGCTTCCGTTACCGACTCGCATAAGAATACCGGCAGATATATTTTTGTATAACCGCGGCCTTCCAGAAGCCACCGAAGTGCTGTTCTTCCCAGATTTACTTTATAAAGATTCGGATAATACTCTTTACCTCCAAAATCTTCCAGCTCAAAATAGCCTCCGATTTCTTTTTTCATCAGTCCGTGTCCTCCCGGCGCACAACATAATGTGGCATTTTCTTTGCTTCGTTCAGAATATTCATCAGATAGATTCCCATGATCCCAATCGACAAAAGAATCAGTCCAAAAAATGCCAGCATCACCATCATCAGGGATGTCCAGCCTTCAACCGACACACCAAACGCAAAGTAACGCACAAGAAAATACACTGCCATGACCATGCTCACCAGAAAACTGGCAATTCCGATATTTCTCACCATAAGAAGCGGAAATGCTGTATGTGCGGTGATATCATAGATCAGATCCTTCACAAGACGTTTGAAAGAATAGCCGCTCTTTCCATAAACCCTTGCCGCATGCTGTACTGGTACGTTGATGATTCTGTTGGATGTCAGCACCAGAAGGTTTCCGATCTGAGGCAGGTATGTATTTGTCTTCACCATTGCATCTACAAGGAAGCGACGGATCAGACGGTAACTGGTGATCTGAAGATCCGGGTCTTTGCCGAGCATCTTAGAAGTTGCCCACACAGAAAATTTCGTTCCGAGTTTGCGGATAAATCCATGCTGTCTGCCTTCATAGCTCGCAATGATCGCATCAACATCATCGCGTTCTCTCATAACATTTATCATCTTCGGAAGTTCTTCCGGCTGATGCTGCAGGTCATCATCCATGGTTACAACAAAATCACCTTTCACATGTGCAAATCCACACAGAAGCGCCGGATGCTGTCCAAAATTTCTTGCCATCTGTATGATGCGAACTCTATTGTCCTTTGCACGAAGTTCCTGCATGACTTCAAAGGAACGGTCTTTGGAACCGTCATCCACAAGAATCAGTTCAAACTCTTCTTTTATTACTTCCCGGAATACTTTTTCCAGGCGTGTATAAAGTTCCTGTAAGGTGTGTTCGGAATTGTATACAGGAACAACAACGGAATACAAACTCATAGGTTTCCCTTTCTTTCTAAATACGCAATAAATTTATGCATTCTTTTTTATCATATCATTTTCATAATCCATTGTAAACAATTAGTATATGGTGTAAAATTAATAAATATTGGTCAAAAAATAATATTGTGGAGGAATTATGAAAAATTTCAGAAACTATCTGCAGCTCCATCTGAATATTCTGCTGTTTTCTCTGACAAGTGTTTTTTCAAAACTTGCCTCGATCCAGTACAATAAAAACGGACTGCATGCCCCGCTTCTATATGTATTCCTGTTCCTGATGATCGCCAACTGCGGAATCTACGCGATCGCCTGGCAGCAGGTCATCAAAAAATTCTCACTGTCCACCGCCTATGCCAACAAAAGTGTCTATCTTCTGTGGTCACAGATCTGGGCAGTCGCAATTTTTCATGAACAGCTTTCCGTACAGAACATCATCGGAATCCTGATCGTATTATTCGGAGTATGGACGGTGCAGAGATATGAATAGAACTTTTATCCTGATCATGCTGGGAGGAACTTTCTTTTCCGCAATCTCCCAGATTCTTCTGAAGCAAAGTGCAAATATAAAATATGACAATCCTTTAAGAGAATATCTCAACTGGCGTGTCATCCTCGCCTATGTGATGTTCTTCGGTATTCTTCTTCTGAACACCTGGTGTTATACCAAAGTAGACATGCGCTATGGGCCTGTGATCGATACTGCTGCTTATGTATTCGTATTATTGCTTTCTCGTTTCATCCTGAACGAAAAGATCACAAAGGGGAAACTGATCGGTAATCTGATCATCATTGCCGGCATCCTTGTATACACATTGTAAAAGCCAGACGCCATCAGTTATCCACAATCCAGACAGAGTTTTTCACAAATAAAAGGAACAGACTGAAACGCTGCATCTGTATGATGTTGCATTTCAGCCTGTTCTTTTTTATTTGTTCAGATCATTTATTTCACTGACATTATTCTTCTTTTCCGCCCTCTGCTTCCGTTTGCTCTTCTGCATCTGTCTGTGCTGCTTCCTCTGCCTCAGCAGCTTCCTCTACTGTTTCTTCTGTTGTTACCGCATCTTCAGCAGTATCTGCATTTGCTTCCTCAACAGTTTCGTCTGTTTCCTCTGTTGCAGTCTCTTCAGCAACTTCTTCTGCTGTTCCCTCGATCACATCATCTCCGGCATCTTCTTCCGGTTCAACAGTCGGGCATGCTGCGCCACACTGTGAACAGAACGCATCATCTTTTGCAAGCGGACTTCCGCAGGATGGACAAAAACGTTTATTTTTTACCTTCAGTTCAGATATATCTGTTTTATATTTCTCGATCTGTTCCATGCGCTGGTCAATCTGTTCGCAAAGTGCTTTCTGTGCATCATCTACCGGAATTTCCTTTTTATAACGTTTGTAAATGATTCTTCCGAGGTCGGCCATTGCTTTTTCTATCTGTCGTTCTTCACCGGAGATTTTGTTTTTAAGTCTCTGGGTCTCATAAACCTCCTCTGCACGTCCGCTCAGTTCCTTCGCAGTTTTTGTAAGTGTTTCTCCAAGACTTCCCAAAAAATCTTTTGCCATGATAAGTTACCTCTCTTTCTTTATAAAAAGCCATGTTATATATACTCTGTATTTAGTGATTTCCTTCCAGCAGCGGAACTTCCTGTCCTCTGAGAAGAATCTTCGGGCCACCATTGCCTTCTATATATTCTCTTGTGATCGTAACCTGACCGATATTATCATCTTTCGGAATCTCATACATAATATCCAGCATATATTCTTCCAGAATTGCCCGAAGAGCTCTGGCTCCTGTGTGTTTTTCCATTGCTTTGGCTGCAATAGCATGCAGTGCTCCCTCTTCAAATTCCAGTTTTACCTCGTCCAGTGCCAGAAGCTTCTGATATTGTTTCAGGATCGCATTGCGTGGCTCGCTTAAGATCTGTACCATCATATCCTCTGTAAGCCCATTCATGGTAAATATGATCGGCAGACGTCCGATAAACTCCGGAATCATACCAAAACTTCGAAGATCTTCCACCGTCACCTTCTCCAGAATATGTGGATCGTCATCATACTTGTCTTTCAGATCTGCATAAAATCCAATAGACGCCTGCTTATTCAGACGTTCTTTAATGATATTTTCCAGATCCGGGAAAGCGCCTCCACAGATAAACAGAATATTTCTTGTATTTACCGTTGTCAATGGAACCATTGCATTCTTGCTGTTGGCTCCGATCGGCACTTCCACATCTGCTCCTTCCAGAAGTTTCAGCATCCCCTGCTGTACAGCTTCTCCGCTGACATCTCGCTGATTGGTATTTTTCTTCTTTGCGATCTTGTCAATCTCATCAATAAAGATGATTCCATGCTCAGCCTTCTCCACATCATTATCAGCCACTGCAAGCAATTTGGAAACAACACTTTCAATATCATCACCAATATATCCTGCCTCAGTTAATGATGTTGCATCTGCGATTGCCAAAGGCACATCTAATATTTTTGCCAATGTCTTTACAAGAAATGTTTTACCACAACCTGTAGGTCCTATCATAAGCATGTTTGACTTTTCAATTTCAACATCATCCTGTATCGTGTTAGCAACTCTCTTATAGTGATTATAAACACCTACTGACATTACTTTTTTAGCATAGTCCTGACCTACCACATATTCGTCTAACTGCTCTTTAATTTTATGTGGAGCAGGCAAATTTGCCAAATCTATAGTCTTAACTTCTTTTTCTTCTGTTTTTTTCTTTTTCTTTAATTTCTGATTTTTTGGAATTTCTCTATTAAAATCATCACTTGTAACCATTCTTACATTAGGCATTTTTAATAATTTTTCCAAATCCTCTTCACTTATGTTCACATTCATACCATTTAATCCGCCAAATCCCGGGAATCCTGCTAATCCATCATTCATTGTATCAAAACTTCTCTGCAAACAATCTGTACATACATATATGTTTCCCGGCATTGATACCATCTTTCCTGCACGGCTCTCAGGTCTTCTGCAGACATAACAAATTTTTTCATATTCATCTTCATTATCATCTTTGTCTGTTGAAGTTGTGTCTTCTTTTTTTATATAGTCTTTTTTTGTTTCATTAGTATTGTCTAATGATTCATCTGTCGTTTCTTTATCATTAATGATTTCTTCGTTTTCTTTTATATTCATATCTTCTTTTGTTTCAAATTCTTTATCCATGCTGTTTTCCTTTCAGTTATCACCATAGTACTTTATATAATTTCAGGGGCACCCCAACTTTGATTCTACCCAATATTCGCATATCGTGGGATAGTCTTCCCGCTTTTTGCTCATATTGGCGCGGGTCCTAAGGTCTTTCACCCACTTATGAGCAAGTTCATGTGGGGTTAGCCCTTTTGACTCAGGCATTATATATCTGATTCTTTTAAATCTTGTAACATATTATCACAAAACCATATGCTATGGCAATTTCTTTGAATAAACGACACCAAAAAGCCCATAGAATTGTTTTAAAACAAATCTATAGGCTTCTTATTAACTCTTTATAGTCTATATATTATTTTGTTGTCTGTTCATTTGCTCCGGCTTCGCTTGAAGAACTTAATGTTAAGCTTACATCTTTTTCTTTATAATCTCTTCCGTCTCTGTATGCGACTTTTACAGTAACTGTTTCTCCAGCCTTATAGTATTCCAATATACTCTGTAAATCATCCATTGAATTTACTGTCTGACCGTCAAATCCTACGATTACATCTGTTGCTACGATTCCGGCTTTTGCTGCTGCCGCACCGTCTGTTACTGCGTATACATAAACACCTTCCGGCATTGAATACTGTTCTACTGCATCAGATGTTACACTATATCCCTGGATTCCAAGATATCCTTTTTCATCTGATGAAACCTTTGTTCTTGTTTCTCTCTGTTCCAAATTATTAATAATATCTGTTACTGATGAAATTGGAATTGCAAATCCCATTCCTTCTACGCTTGCTGATGAAGATGTAGAACTTGATGAATATTTAGCTACGTTAATTCCGATTACTTCACCTTTTGCATTAATTAAAGCTCCACCACTGTTACCACCATTAATTGCCGCATCTGTCTGAAGTAATTTCATTGTATTGTTATTATCAAATGTTACTTCTCTATCTTTTGCACTAATAATTCCTGATGTAACTGACTGACCATAGCCTAATGCATTACCAATTGCAATTACACCTTCACCTACTGTTACTTCATCTGAATTCCCAAGTGTTGCTTTCTTAATTGTTTTTAAAGTTGATTCCTTAATATCTGATAATTTAATTGCTACTACAGCAACATCTGCCTTTGTATCTGTACCTTTTACACTACCTTCAACTGATTCACCATCTACAAACTGAATTGATAATGAATCTGCGCCCTCTACTACGTGGTTATTTGTAACTACAAGCAATTCTGTGTCTGTCTGTTCTACGATAATTCCTGAACCTGCTGACTGTTCTTCATATGACTGTCCATTGTTATTTCCATCATTATTTCCAAAACCATAACCATAGAAATAACTAAAATTATCATAATAATTTGATTGAACTAATGTAGTATTTGTAATAGCTACAACTGAATTCATAACGTCTGAAACAACATCAGATACATCTGTTATTACAACTTTTCCATCTGAGCCTGAATTTGTATCTTCAATAACATCTGTTGAGCCGACACTACAAATATGCAAAAATGTTAAAATTTACCATAGAT
>OGWV01000968.1_pt1 | contig 17955 bp, 16 predicted proteins | sample 1576081 | NCBI WGS metagenome assembly OGWV01 (sample SAMEA3541541, study PRJEB24748) | human gut metagenome | biome: human gut; feature: human-associated habitat; material: faeces | place: China | collected 2012 | reverse complement strand
GTTATCGTTCTTGGACATGTTCAGGATGAGAATGGCCAGAAGATGAGTAAGTCCAAGGGAAATGCGGTCGATCCGTTCGATGCACTGGAGAAATATGGAGCAGATGCGATCCGCTGGTATTTCTACATTAACAGTGCGCCGTGGCTGCCGAACCGTTTCCACGGAAAAGCAGTGACAGAGGGACAGCGTAAGTTCATGGGAACTCTGTGGAATACTTATGCATTCTTTGTACTGTATGCGAATATTGATGAATTTGATGCAACAAAATATACATTAGAGTATGAGAAGCTGTCTGTCATGGACAAATGGCTTCTGTCAAAGCTCAACTCTGCGATTAAAGCAGTAGATGAGGATCTGGCAAACTACAAGATCCCGGAGGCTGCAAAGGCACTTCAGAGTTTTGTTGATGACATGAGTAACTGGTATGTAAGACGCAGCCGTGAGCGTTTCTGGGCAAAGGGCATGGAGCAGGATAAGATCAATGCTTACATGACACTTTACACAGCACTGGTCGAGATCTGCAAGACTGCAGCTCCGATGATTCCGTTCATGACAGAAGACATTTACCAGAACCTCGTAAGAAGTATTGATGCAAATGCTCCTGAGAGTATCCACCTGTGTGATTTCCCGAAGGTAAATGAAGCACACATCGACAAAGAGCTTGAGGAGAATATGGACCGTGTTCTGAAACTGGTTGTTATGGGACGTGCCTGCAGAAATACTGCAAATATCAAGAACCGTCAGCCAATCGGACAGATGTATGTCAAAGCTGATTTTGAGCTTTCCGAGTTCTTTGATGCCATCGTTGCCGATGAATTGAATGTGAAAAATGTAACATTTACACAAGAAGTACGTGACTTTACGTCCTATTCTTTTAAACCTCAGCTAAAGACAGTCGGACCAAAATATGGTAAACTGTTAGGGGGAATCAAAAATGTACTCAGCGGACTGGATGGAAATGCTGCTATGGATGAGCTGAATGCAAATGGTTGCCTGAGATTTGAGGTAAATGGTGAAGAAGTAGTCCTGAACCGTGAAGATCTTCTGATCGATACTGCACAGATGGAAGGATATGTATCTGAGGATGACAACGGAATCACAGTTGTTCTTGATACGAACTTATCCGAGGAACTTCTGGAAGAGGGATTCGTGCGTGAGATCATCAGCAAAGTACAGACGATGCGTAAGGAAGCTGATTTTGAGGTCATGGATAAGATCGTGATCACATATGAAGGAAGTGAGAAGGCAGAAACTGTATTTGCGAAAAATGCTGATGAGATCGGAGCTGAGACACTGGCTCTGGAGGTGAAAAAAGCGACACCTGCAGGTTATGTGAAAGAGTGGAAGATCAATGGTGAGGCAGTAACTCTTGGAGTAGAGAAGCAATAACAGATGTGAACAGGTCTGCTCCGGCAGACCTGTTCTTTTATCTTACATTTCCTGAAACAAGAGCAAGAAAGGATCAAAACAATATGATTAATCCGAGATTTGAAAAAAAAGCGTTTAAGAAGGATGTAGAACAGAATGTTAAGCAGCTGTTCCGAAAAACTGTAGACGAAGCATCTCAGCAGGAGCTTTATCAGGCGGTTTCCTATGTCGTAAAAGATGCAATTATCGATGACTGGATCGCAACTCAGAAGCAGTACGAGAAAGATGATCCGAAAATCGTGTATTACATGTCTATGGAGTTCTTGCTTGGAAGAGCTCTTGGCAATAACCTGATCAATATGACGGCATATAAAGAGGTGAAAGAGGCTCTGGAAGAAATGGGTCTGAACCTGAATGAACTTGAGGATCAGGAGCCGGACCCGGCACTTGGAAATGGCGGACTTGGACGTCTCGCTGCATGTTTCCTGGATTCACTGGCATCTCTTGGCTATGCGGCTTACGGCTGTGGTATCCGCTACCGTTATGGTATGTTCAAGCAGAAGATCAAAGATGGCTATCAGGAAGAAAAACCGGATAACTGGCTGAAGAACGGCAATCCATTCGAACTTCGCAGACCGGAGTATGCAAAGGAAGTACGCTTCGGTGGAAATATCCGTGTAGAGTACGATGATAAGACCGGAGATATCCGTTTTAAACAGGAGAATTATGAGTCCGTTCTGGCAGTTCCGTATGATTATCCGATCGTAGGATATGATAATCATATTGTAAATACACTTCGTATCTGGGACGCAGAACCAATCGTAGATTTCCAGTTAGATTCATTTGACCGTGGTGACTATCACAAAGCGGTAGAGCAACAGAATCTGGCAAAAACGATCGTAGAGGTTCTCTACCCGAACGATAACCACTATGCAGGAAAGGAACTGAGACTGAAACAGCAGTATTTCTTCGTATCTGCCAGTCTTCAGGCTGCGCTTACAAAATATATAAAGCACCATGATGATATCCATAAATTGCCGGAGAAGATGACGATTCAGATGAATGATACGCATCCGACGGTAGCAGTTGCCGAGCTTATGAGACTTCTTCTTGATGAGGAAGGACTTGGCTGGGATGAGGCATGGGAAATCACATCAAAGACCTGCGCTTACACGAACCACACTATCATGTCAGAGGCTCTGGAAAAATGGCCAATCGATTTGTTCTCCAGGCTGCTTCCTCGTGTATACCAGATCATCCAGGAGATTGACCGCCGCTTTGTGGCTCAGATCCGTGAGATGTATCCGGGAAATGAAGAGAAAGTAGCAAAGATGCAGATTTTAAGAGATGGTCAGGTAAAGATGGCTCATCTTGCAATCGTAGCCGGATACTCTGTCAATGGAGTTGCAAGACTTCATACAGAAATCCTGAAAAAACAGGAGCTTCGTGATTTCTACGAAATGATGCCGCAGAAATTCAATAATAAGACAAACGGAATTACGCAGAGACGTTTCCTGATGCATGGAAATCCGCTGCTAGCTGACTGGGTAACAGATAAGCTTGGAACAAAGGACTGGATCACAGATCTGTCTCTGATGTCAGGACTGAAAAAATGGGTGGACGATGAGGAAGCTCTGAAGGAATTTATGAGCATCAAGTATGAGAATAAAGTCCGCCTGGCAAAATATATTAAAGAGCACAATGGCATTGAAGTGGATCCAAGATCTATCTTCGATGTACAGGTCAAGAGACTGCACGAGTACAAGAGACAGCTTCTTAATATTTTACATGTAATGTACTTATACAACGAGATCAAGGAGCATCCGGAAATAAGCTTCTATCCGAGAACATTTATCTTCGGAGCAAAAGCTTCCGCAGGATATATCCGTGCAAAACAGATCATCAAACTGATCAATTCCGTTGCGGATGTAGTCAACAACGACCGCAGTATCAACGGCAAACTGAAAGTTGTATTCATCGAAGATTATCGTGTGTCAAATGCTGAGATCATCTTCGCAGCAGCTGATGTAAGCGAGCAGATTTCCACAGCTTCCAAAGAGGCATCAGGAACCGGTAATATGAAGTTCATGCTCAACGGCGCACCGACACTTGGAACGATGGATGGAGCAAATGTGGAGATTGTTGAAGAAGTTGGTGCAGAGAATGCATTTATCTTCGGACTCAGCTCTGACGAGGTCATCAATTACGAGAACAATGGCGGCTACAATCCGATGGATATCTACAATAGTGATGCCGATATCCGACGCGTTGTGAACCAGCTTGTGGATGGAACATATTCACAAGGTGATAAGGAAATGTACCGTGACCTGTATAATTCACTTCTGACAGCTCAAGGTGGAAGCAAAGCCGATACGTATTTCATTCTGAAGGATTTCCGTTCTTATGCGGATACACAGAAGAAGGTTGAAGAAGCTTACCGTGACAAAGACAGATGGGCTAAGATGGCACTTCTGAATACTGCAAGCTGTGGAAAATTCTCATCTGACAGAACGATTCAGGAGTATGTGGATGATATCTGGCATCTGGATAAAGTGACAGTAGAAGTTTAGTTCATGCAGAAACAATGCAAAGGCATTCTTGAAGAATAAAAAAGAACGTCTTCTCATATTTTATATGGGAGGGCGTTTTTTATATGAGATTTGCATATTTGAAATATAGATTAAAGAAACTGGGGTGCTATCTTCTGATCATTATATTGTTGCCCTATATTATCACCGTGTTCTTAAGCGGACCGGGAGCTTATGGAGCTTCCAGAGTGGACGAGACTATGGTAAATGTGAAGGCAGACGGGGAAAAGTCCGGCAGTGATGGTGGAAAACAGGAAGATTCTAATGCTGAAAATGTGGATAAAATTCAGATGCCGCTCAGTGAATACTGTATTGGAATTATGGCCAGAGAAATCCCTGCGGTTTATGAGGAGGAAGCTTTAAAAACCCAGGCAGTTCTTGTGCGGACCCAGGTATGTCTGGCGCTTGGCGCAGGGGCAGATACTATATTAGAAGAGAGATACTGGACAAAGAAAGATATGCAGGATTCCTGGGGAGCAGATCAATATTCCAAGTATTATAAGCGGCTTGAGCATGCATGGGAGGAGACCAACGGACAGGTGCTGACTTATGAAAATGCGCTGGCAAAGACACCATTTTGCAGACTCAGTAATGGAAGTACAAGGGATGGACGGGAGGCGCTGGGGAGCGAAGATTATCCGTATCTGAAGATTGTGGACTGTCCGCTAGATATTGAGTCGAAAGAACAAATTCAGACAATTACTATAGACGATATGGATGCAGAAGTAACTGGGGTAGACACTGCAGGATATGTACTTAGCGTCCGGGTTGGAAATGACACCGTGAGTGGAGAAGAATTCCGAACCAATTATCATCTCGCATCAAGCTGCTTTTCTTTTCAGAAATATGACGGAAAGCTGCGGATCACGACCCGGGGTATCGGGCATGGACTGGGCTTAAGCCAGTACACGGCAAATCAAATGGCAAAAGAAGGAAAAAGCATGGAAGAGATACTGGCACATTTTTTCGAAGGGACAGAACTGAAAGAAGGTGTGGAGATCGTACAGGTGGAAGGCGGAGCAGGAGAGTAGCAAAATTTGTAAAGTCATAATAGTATTGTACAAAAAGCCGAGGCATTCTTGAAATTTCCATATAAGAAAGGCTAGAAAAAGTCAAAGACAATATTTTATATGTAGTTTGTATAGTACCACTACAATCTGGCAAGAATAGAGTCAGAGGTGGTGATGAAAATGAACGATAACAATAAGATGGATCGCGGCAAAGAACATGCCGGTCCGAAAAAAATGACGCCAAGGCAGAAGCAAAAGAGAAATCGTAAGGCGACACTGGCGGCAGTTCTGTGCTTTGTGGCAGCCATAGCAATTGTTGGAACATACACAATGCGGGATTACAAGACAGTGAAAAAAGAAGGGGAGCTCGCAAAAGCACAACTGGAGGAACAGAAGAAAGCACTGGAGGAAGCCAGTCAGGAAGCAAGTGGAAATGCACAGAAAGACAGTGCTTCCGAGTCAGGCACGGATGGTGCCGGAACCGGTGGAAAAGCCGAAAAGAGTGGCTCTGGTGCAGGAACGGCAGGGACTGCAAGCAAAAATGCTGCAACAGCCGGAAACACAGATGGATCCGGAAATAATGGCAACCAGGACGGCAACAGTCAGACTAACGGAAGTCAGCAGGCGGCAAGGACAGCGGGCAGTGCATCTTCCGCAAACTTTACAAGCGACAGCAAGATGATTTGGCCTGTAAGCGGCACGGTGCTTATGAATTACAGCATGGACAAAACAGTTTACTTCGCGACACTAGACCAATACAAGTATAATCCAGCATTGGTTATCAGTGGAGCAGAAGGAGACCAGGTTCTGTGCGGTGCACCGGGAATAATTAAATCCATTGATGTGACCGCACAGACAGGAACAACCGTGACCGTAGACCTTGGAAATGGTTACGAAGTCCTTTACGGACAGTTAAAAGAAGTGCCAGTAAAAGTCGGCGACCAGGTAGAGGCAAAAAGCATTCTCGGCTATATCGGACAGCCGACAAAGTATTACAGCGTGGAAGGATGCAACGTATATATGGAATTACGAAAAGATGGAACACCAGTAAACCCTGTAGATTATATGACAAAAAGATAAAGAATGTGTATAATTGGGGACGTAGTAAAATGAAGTTTTGCTACGTCCCCAATTAAAGGAGAAATCATGAATTATACATATATTGTGGAGTGTGGGGACGGTAGTCTCTACACTGGCTGGACGAACAATCTGGAAAAAAGAATACAGGCTCATAATGCAGGAAAAGGCGCGAAATATACGAAGAGCCGTCTGCCGGTGAAGCTGGTGTATTCGGAAACATTTGCCACGAAGGAAGAGGCAATGAGCCGGGAGTATGCGATTAAGCATATGAAAAGGAAAGAGAAGTTACAATTGATTGAGAATAGAGCTGAAATATTTAATATTTAAGGACTTGCTTTTTTGAAAATAACGGTTATAATATTGATATAAGAACAAGTAGTAACCAAAACTACGTATGGAAATACGAAAGAAGAATATAACATTATTTTCAGGAGGGGTAAGTTATGGCAAAAGTAATAGAAGAATATGTAAAAGATCCGGGAAGTGCGATCACACATTTTATTGGAATGCTGATGGCAATATTTGCAGCAATTCCGTTGCTTATCAAAGCAGCTCATGAGCCTGGCAGGATTTATCTTGTATCCATTGCAGTTTATGCGGCAAGTCTGATCCTGCTTTATGCAGCCAGCACGACATACCATACATTTAACATTTCCAAGAAGGTAAATACGATTCTGAAGAAAATTGACCATATGATGATCAGCGTACTGATTGCCGGAAGTTATACACCAATTTGTCTGTTAGTGCTCGGCGGACGTATGGGATGGATTCTACTGGCAATTGTATGGGGATTCGCAATTGCGGGAATTCTGATAAAGGCGTTTTGGGTATTTTGCCCGAAGTGGGTATCTTCCGTACTTTATATTGGAATGGGGTGGACTTGTGTACTTGCATTTACACAACTGCTCAACTCCCTGTCACCGGCGGCATTTGGATGGCTTTTAGCAGGCGGAATCATTTATACAGTCGGCGGAGTGATCTATGCACTGAAACTTCCGATTTTTAACAGGAAGCATAAAAATTTTGGAAGCCATGAGATTTTTCATCTGTTCGTGATGGGAGGAAGCCTGTGCCACTTTGTAGTGATGTACGCATTTGTACTGTAGCAGATGAAGCTGAAGGAGCCGTGTAGCAGACATAATTTTCATGTCAAAACAGCGAGGAAAAAAATAGCAGAGAATAAGAAACAGTCTGAGAGGAAAACTTTCAGGCTGTATTTCGTATACGTAGAAAATGTAGTTTCCTGCGTATACGAAAGCTCTCTAGAGACTATAACAGATGGAAGGGAATCTTATCACTGATATATTAACGAATTATTAATTATTATTACTAAATGTAAAATACACTTTATTTTTTGAATAATATATGTTATGCTACGTTCATCTTAGGAGAAGATCTAGTCTCCAGATATTCCAAAAGCCGTTAGGCGTTCATCTCGGTGTTTCGATTTCTGAAACAAATACCCGATATGAAAGAACAGATGACAAAATTTTGAAGGAGGGTATAGCCTATGACCAACAAATTACGACAGTATTTTCCAATGATTCATACCAGACAAGAGGTATTAGCTGAAATTGAAGCAAAACCGAAATTAAAACAAGAATTTTATAGCTGGAAAAAAAGTACCGAAAGGAATTTCTGAATTTTTGCACGGGAGTAAAAGGTGTAAAAATTATGTATGATTTTATTAGTAAAGAAATCTTGAATCCGGAAACAGTGCCGGAACGAGTAGAAGAATTACTTTCATTATTGATAGGGCAGCAGGTACATATTAAGGAAGTGCTTCCGAACGATGGAACACGGATTTCGGACGAATCTACGCTTGTGATTATGGATATGGTAGTCGAGTTGGAAGATGGAAGTATTGTAAATCTGGAAGTTCAGAAAATCGGATATAAATTTCCAGGAGCAAGAAGTGCATGTTATTCAGCAGATTTGTTGTTACGTCAATACAAAAAAGTACGAAGTAAAAAAGGAAAGAAATTTAATTATACTGATGTAAAAGATGTATACACGATTGTTCTGTTTGAAAAAAGTCCAACCGGGTTTTATGAATTTCCGGACACATATATTCATTACTTTGAACAACATTCAAATACAGGAATCCAACTGAATCTTTTGCAAAAATATTTATTTATTTCTATTGACATATTTTTAAAATACCAGCAAAATATAGGTATACAACTGGAAACTAGACGAGATGCATGGCTTGCATTTATGGGTTCAGATGATCCGGATATTATTTTGAAGGTTGTTGAAAAATATCCGGATTTCAAGGAAATGTATCAGCAAGTCTATGAAATCTGTCAGAATATTGAAGAGGTGATGGGAATGTTCTCGAAAGAATTAGCAGAAATGGATCGGAACACGGCACAGTTAATGATTGACGAGATGCAAGAAGATATAAAACAGAAGGAAGAAATACTTAAGGGACAGGATGATAGAATTAAAGATCAAATTAACAAACTTAAAGAACAGGACGATAGGCTCAAAGAACAGGATGATAGGCTCAAAGAGCAGGATAAAGTAATTAGAGAATTAATGAAGAAAATTGAACAGTTAGAAAATAAATAATGAAAACAGGTATCTCCGCTCATTGGCGGAGATGCCTGCTTTGAGACTTAATTTTCAATAAGTGAAGAAAAATCGGTAAGTTCTTCCATCAAATTATGTACGGTAGTCATTTGATGTATTCTGCCAACATTGCTTCCGCAGAAGATAAGCCCATTTTCAACATCACCTTTTACAGCATTGATCAGCGCCTGAGTAATGCAATAAGGAACAGTGCCAGGGTTGCACTGGGCAAGGCAATTATAGCATTTTTTTATTGGCTGACGCTCTCGTTCTATATTCTTGATGAACTCATTGCGAAGTGCTCTGCCCGGCATTCCGACAGGGCTTTGGATTATTTGAATATCCTCTTCTCTGGCATGTATGTAAGCTTGCTTATATGCATCTGATGCGTCACATTCTTCTGTTGCAACAAAACGGCTTGCAATTTGAACACCATCTGCGCCAAGTCCCAATGCATGGGCAATGTCTGCTGAGTCAAAGATACCACCGGCAACAATGACTGGTATTTTTTTGTTGTATTGTTTTTCATACTCTTTTTTACATTCAATTATATGTTTGATTTCTTCATCATAATTAAGAGAATTAATATTAACAAGTTCTTCCGTAGAAAATCCAAGATGTCCACCTGCTTTTGGACCTTCAATTACAATAAAATCAGCGGTTCTGTCATATCTGTGTGCCCAGCGTTTTAAAATAATCCGTAATGCTCTTTTAGACGATACAATTGGTGCAATCTTTGTACGGCAAGTTTCATTGACAAGAGCCGGAAGTTTCATCGGTAGTCCGGCACCACTGATAATGACATCGGCACCAGCGGCAACGGCCTCTTTTACGTGTTCTTCATAATGCTTTAGAGCCACCATGATATTTACTCCGATAAGTCCGTTGCCACAGGCGATTTCTTTTGCTTTTTGAATATGTTTCCGTATAGCAAGACGATTACATCCTGCCTGATCTTTCTCGAAGCCTTTCTCGTCATAACCAATCTGGGCAGTGGAAATGATGCCGACTCCGCCTTCTTTTGCTACAGCTCCGGCAAGTTTACTCAGGCTGACACCGACGCCCATGCCACCTTGTATAATTGGGAGTCTGGCAGTCAGATCACCAATTTGAAGATGTTTTAATTTTGTATTCATAATATTTATCCTTTCCAGAATCATTTATGCTTGAAATTAAATAGTTTGAATTTCAAACTATTTAATTATAAAACAAAACGTTTTCGATGTCAATATCTTGTAGTAATCTATTCTTTTATATATAGTATTAAATACTATGTGCAAAAGGCGAGATTAAACAATAATAACTATGTTACAATAGAATAAAATGTTTCGAATGGATTGATGGAGAAGAAAATGAAAAAACATAAAGTTATATTTAGAATACTGTTAATTGTTATATGCTGCATGTGTTTTACGGTTACAGGATATGCACGGGCCGGTGGCGGAGGTTCCAGTGGAGGATCTGGGGGAGGATCTGGAAGCAGTTCGGGCAGTGGGTCGCATAGTCATTATTACGGGCAAGGCGGAAGACGCGGAGGACCGGTTGAAATGATTATCTGGTGGGGCACATTTATTTGTATGGCCGGAGCCGGAACGATAGTGTTTCATTATGGAATTCAAAAAGCAAAGCGAAAGAGCCTGCGTTCTATGAAATCATTTGAAAAACCAGGAGAAGAATGGAATCCGAAAAAGATGAAAAAATATGTGAAGCATGCATATTTTGTTATTCAGGAATGTTGGAGGCGTCAGGATACATCTTATGCGGAAAAATACCTGAGCAAAAATCTTATTCAAAATTGGAATTCGAAACTGGGTTGGATGGAAGTAAATCATGAAAAGCCAATACAAGAACGAGTCAGATTTTTAAATGCGGCTCCGGTATTTGCCTTTGATAAAGAAGGCGAAGAACACGATCGGGTGATTTATCTGATTCATGGAAGAATGATTGGATATTATATAAATATCGATACAGGAGAAGTTGTACGTGGAAAAACATCTCCGGAAACATTTTATGAGTATTGGGTATTTATCCGTGAAGATGGAAGATGGGTTCTGGATGAAATCCGGCAGAAAGATGAAGTGGATGTGGAGCGGTTGTAAGGCTGCGCCGAGCCATTCGGAATCCGCTGGCGCTACTTCCTCATGTAGGGCTGTCGCCCAATAAGTCTAAAAAGAAAAGCTGACAGTCTGGTGAATAAATTCCCCATCCTGCCAGCTTTCTTTTTATCCTTGCTCAGCTTGTAGCTTAGCCAAAGTATCTCTTAAGCAGTCCTTCGAATGCTTTTCCGTGACGTGCCTCGTCTCTTGCCATCTCATGTACTGTGTCATGGATTGCGTCAAGGTTAGCTTCTTTTGCTCTTCTTGCGAGGTCGAATTTACCTTCTGTTGCACCGTGCTCAGCATCTACACGCATCTCAAGGTTTTTCTTTGTGCTGTCTGTGACAACTTCACCAAGTAATTCAGCGAATTTTGCAGCGTGCTCAGCTTCTTCATAAGCAGCTTTCTCCCAGTATAAACCAATCTCTGGGTATCCTTCTCTGTGTGCAACTCTTGCCATTGCCAGGTACATTCCTACTTCGGAACACTCTCCTGCGAAGTTTGCACGAAGATCCTCTAAGATATCCTCGCTTACGCCCTGTGCAACGCCTACTACATGCTCAGCAGCCCATGTTCTATCGGCTGACTGCTCTTTGAACTTAGAAGCTGGTGCGTGACAGACTGGACATTCAGCTGGTGCAGCCTCTCCTTCGTAAACATATCCACATACTGTACATACAAATTTTTTCATAATGATAATCTCCTTTTCTTTTTATTAAAATTTTTTGTTGTTCAAGTTAGTTTTGTGATTCAGAGCTTCGTTTGCATTTTTGTAAATGAATTTATTTTTAAAGTTCTAAATCGATATTAGTAATTGTTACTGATATTAAGATAGCATAATTACTTGTCATTGTCAATAATATTTTTTATTAAATTTATCTTTTTGATAAAATAGACTGACAAGTTTGTTATGACTCACGGGATGTTTTCTGTGTGAGACAGTCTTGACAAGTTCCATAGAATAATGTTGCATGCGAATCAATCGTGCCATCAAAATGCTCCTCGGCCAGTTTATTCGTGGTATTGATGTGAGCTTCGTCGATATGCAGATCAAATACCCGGTTGCAACAAGTGCATACAACGTGATAGTGTGGGTGAGTATTGCCATCAAATCGGTCCCCACCGTCAGGAGTGGTAATCTTAATTGCTTCACCCATGTCAGCAAGCAGATTCAGATTCCGATAAACAGTTCCAAGACTGATACGGGGGAATTCTTCTCTTACATGAAGATATACAGTATCAGCAGTTGGATGCTCAGTTGTATGATCGAGATATTCTTTAATGGATGCTCGCTGTCTGCTGTATTTCAATGTAGCCATGCGATAACCTCCTTGATAATAATAATTGTTACTATAATTAGAATAATAAAAAATGTTCCATTTGTCAACTTTTAATTTATAAATGTAATACTTTTGTAACAATTAATTGTAAAATTTTGTAAAAAAAGTGAAGAAATGGATGTAATATGATGAGAAAAAGTCGGGATAATAGCCTTGACATGGGATTGCTGCGTGATATAATAAACACGTAACATATGTAACAATTCTGTAATATTTACAAAAGATAAGAAAAGAAAACATAAGGAGGGAGTTTATGGATTCGATTCTTAGAAAAGGATTGTTCCTAGTTACCTTGACAGGAGCTATTGGAGTTTTCCCAGCTACGGCATATGCTTCTGATATCGAGGATAATCACACTATGCCAGGAGTGGGAATTGAGCAGGTGCTGAATGATTGTTATTCTTCACAGAAAGAGATTCAGGTGGAGGATTATCTGGCACCAGAAGATAAGGGCGAGTATTTAGATATGGCTTTTGCAGATGTTGAATCATTTTTATATATAAGAAGTGAACCGACAAAGCAGAGCGAATGGGTGGGTAAATTATATCCCGGTTATGCAGCAAAAATCGTAGGACCAGTTGGAGAATGGACGAAGATTGAATCTGGTTCGGTTACAGGTTATGTGTATTCGCAGTATATAATAATAGGAAGAAATGCTCAGCAGAAGGCAGAGGAAGTCGTAGAAGCTTCTGCAAGCGCAGATTCCAAAGAAGCTTTTTCTTATGCAGAATCTAGAGAAGAAGAGGAAGCACGTTTGGCTGCGGAGGCAGAAGAAGCGGCCAGGAAAGCAGAGGAAGAGGCTCAGGCTGTGAGAGAGGCTGCCGGAAGTGGTCAGGCAGTGGTGGATTATGCATGTCAGTTTATCGGCAATCCATATGTCTGGGGAGGCACAAGCCTGACAAATGGAGCTGACTGCTCTGGTTTTGTGCAGTCTGTCTACGCACATTTTGGAGTGAATCTTCCAAGAACATCTTCAGAAATGCGAAGTGCCGGCAGGGGAGTCAGTTATTCGGAAGCACTTCCTGGGGACATCATTTGCTATGATGGACATGTCGGTATTTACATGGGAGACGGACAAATTGTAAATGCAATTAATAGCCGAAAAGGAATCGGGATATTGCCTGCCACGTATAAAGGAATCCTGACAGTAAGAAGATTACTTTAAATTGGTGCATATTGAACAGAAGCATAAAAGAACAGATTAAGTAAGTGAAAAATTGCCGGATATACAAAATAGACAAAAATGTATAAAAAATTTGATTGTTGAAAAATAGTTAAAAATTTATCCACATTGAGTTATCCAAGTTTTCCACACTAAAAACGTGAAAAAAGGTGGAAAAATACATGATTTCTAAAAGTTTTCCACATTATCCACATAAAAAGGTGTGGAAACTGGGGATAATTCAAGGTAAATAAAAGAACGAATGTTTTGTGGAGTTATGATAAAAATAGTATTTTGTCGAAAAAAATCGGCAAACGTATTGACTTTTAAAAAATCAAATTTTAATGGAAAATTGTCATAAAATGTTTACACAATGGTGAAAAGCAATTATAATAAGAAAACGTAAAAGAAAAGGAGGTGCACACATGGCACGAGTTACAAAGGAAATGACTATGGGAGAACTGCTTCAGACATATTATGAGCAGTGCCCTGAAATTGTAGATGTTCTTACAGGATTAGGAATGCATTGCATCGGATGCCCAAGTTCTATCGGAGAATCACTTGCAGATGCTGCATATGTTCACGGAATTGATTCAGATCTTCTTGTTGAGAAACTGAATGCAACAATTAATGCAAAACTTGGTGAGTAATATTAGATTTGCAGAACAACAGAAAATAGAACAATAAAAAGCGGACTCCAATTGGAATCCGCTTTTTATTGTCAGGCATAAACCTGAAAGATTTTTCTTAGTTTTGTTTAAACATTAGCCAGTTGCTGTACTGCATCATTTTCCAGTAGTACTTTGCAATGCTCTCCGAGGAAAGCAATTGTAGCGCCGGAGGTCTTCTCTAATGTACCGTATTCAGATAACATATTACAGAGTCGACTGAAATCCTTTCGTGTATGTTCTGACTGAGTCATCGCAAGGATATAAATATTTTCGGCAGTATCTTTATACAAAGTGTTCGCACCAAAGTACATATTTCCAAGTAATCGTGAGGCCGCAAGGACATTATCCATAGAGGCAAATGAAATCAGACGGATTGCAGGTTTCTTAGGTGCAGCGTCTTTTGGTATTTCATTCTCCAAAGCTTCAGTTTCAGGATCATCTAGAGATTCTGATGAAGAGCTGACTGGATTTTCAGGTTTGGAAGAACTTTGTGTAGCATTAATCTTCTCTTTGACTTTGCCAAGCAGATCAAGAAGAGATTCAGCACCTTCCAGTTTGTCAGGGAGTCCCTGACGGGAAGAATCTCCATCCTGCCCCGGAAGAGGTGCGAATTTAGAAAAACGCGTGTCGAGTTCCTCTGGATCCTCGACTTTAGTAATGATCAGCACGATTGAATCTGAGGAAGAAGGGATTGCCTCGATCATCAATGGCATATTCTCTGCTTCAAAACCAAATTCCTGTGCTGCCTGTTGCATCATATCGTGGAAAAGTGATCTCGCTTTTTCTGTACCATAAGCCAGTTCGCTGAGTTGGAGCTGACGTTCGGCCAGATCTGCGCGTGTTAATGTACAGCGTATCTGATTGTCACTTAATTTTTCAATCTTCATATTTATCACTTCCTTTCACATAGTATAGCATAGAAAAAGTTTTTTGTTCAATAAAATAAATATAAAATCAAAAAAGTGCTTGCTTTTAAAAAGAGTATCCATTATAATGACCGTACTAGAAAATAGTTTTCCCTGGTAACTATATTTTTAGAACATATTTCTTAAAAAGTAATTCTTAACAGTATCTAGCCAATCAGAATAAGAATTCGAGAAATAGCGCGAATTCCGCGCAAAGATTCAAGAGTAATAACAATCAGATAAAAACAACAATCAGAAAAAATCAGATAACAATTAGAGTACAATCAAATAACAATTAAATAACAACAGATCATGAAAAAATCAATCAGATAAGTAACAAAGCAACAGATAGTTGAATAGTAATGCACGGCTGTTTTCTAGCAGAAAAGTGGACGTGTCTGGATATGTGGGATAATGTATCACGGCATTTTATCCTTCTGGTTTGTCATATACAGATTTCGAAGACAATGCGACCGGGGAAGTGCATTATTGAGGAGGAGGTAAAGTCATGGGGGACCCCAGAGAAAGGAATTATCAAAGTCTTTTTTCAGAGTTGGCAGGTTATGAAAAAAAGGGAGTATATATGTTAATGAACGGGGTGCCGGCAAGTCCCATGCAGATTGTGCAGGCTCACATTGTGAGGGAGGATGCAGTCTATATGCGGGATTATGTGTTGAATGATAATGGAGATATAAAAGAATTGTGTTTTGATGATGTAGAGATGCAGGAACAAGATAGATGAGGCATTCTTGAAAAAAAGTGTGTAAGTACCCTCATAAGCAAGGCTTGAATTTGTCGAAAAAGGATGACGCATGTCCGCTCGTTTGTTATAATAGCGAGTAGGAGGTGCAGCATGGACGAAAAGGAAATCAAGAGAACCACAGATCCGCGAAAAAAAACGGAGTGGGCAAAAAGCGCCAGCAATCTGCAGAATCAGCGACGCCAGGAGTCATCCGGCCGCACGGAGACTGAGGGCGGAGCGAGAGGACAAGCAAGTCGGGAGAATGCGGAAACTTTGTCAGGAAAGGCAGCCGTAGAAGATAGAGAACGCCGCAGAGCGAGAAATGCAGGATCATCAGCGGGAAAATCTAAGGTGAGAAAAAGACCGGCGGTATCGGAAGATGGTCAGGAGAGACCGAAGAAGAGACGTCCGATATCAGAAGATGGTCAGGAGAGACCGAAGAAGAGACCGCAGAAGGCAGAAAAGATCTCTAAGAATCAGAAAAAGCAGGCGGCACGGCCGGCAGCAAGAAAAGCGCAGACAAAACGCAAGCGAAAAAGACGTGTAGGATTGATGATCCTATTATTGATCATACTTGGGATAGCCGCAATTGCAGGAGCATTTCTGTGGAAGAAGTACAGTCCGTCAAAGGAACGGATGGATGTAAAAAAATATTATGGAATTGAAAACGATAGTCAGATGGCTATTACGGTAGATGATCAGATTGTGGAACCTCACGGAATGATATCGGATGGGAAAGCGTATGTGCAATATGAAGTTGTAAGAGATTATATCAACAGCCGTTTTTACTGGGATGCCAATGAGAACAAGCTTTTGTACACACTGCCGACAGATATTGTAACTGTGGAAATCGGAAGCAAAGATTACAGCGTTTCCAAAGAAAAGAAAAGTGAAGATTATGTTATCCTGAAGACAGAAGGAAACACAACTTATGTCGCATTAGATTTTATTCAGCAATATACGAATATAGATTATGAAGTATATGATAGTCCGAACCGGGTGATGATTACTTGTGACTGGGGAAAGAAACAGGTCGCAACAGTGAAGTCAGATACACAGGTTCGATATCGCGGCGGGGTTAAGAGCCTGATTGTGACAGATGTGAAGAAAAAAGATGAAGTGATCGTTCTGGAGAATGAACAGAACTGGAAAAAGATTCTTACAAAAGACGGGTATATCGGATATGTGAAGAAAAATGCATTGAAGAATGAAAAAACTAAGAATGTTACCCGCGATTTTACGGAACCGGAATACACCAGTATCAAGAAGGATTATACTATTAATATGGCATGGCATAACGTAACCAACAGTACCGCCAATAGCGGTTTGCAGCAGAGACTTGCAGATAGTAAGGGGTTAACGACAATTGTGCCGACATGGTTCCATGTGAAAGATACAGAAGGGAATCTTGAATCGATTGCTTCAACAGATTATGTAAATTATGCACATCAGGCAGGCCTGGAAGTGTGGGCCGCTATCAGGGATTTCGATGGGGGAATCGGATCCAATGATGAATCACTTCAATTACTCAGCTATAGCTCGAGAAGAGAGAATCTTATCAATCAATTGATAGGAGCAGTGATGCAGGTCGGAATAGACGGCATTAATGTAGATTTTGAAAAGATTTCAAAAGATTGTGGAGTTCATTATATACAATTTATCAGAGAACTGTCTGTAAAATGCAGACAAAATGGTATCGTACTTTCGGTGGATAATTATGTTCCTAAGGGATATAATCAGCAGTACAATCGCAAAGAACAGGGCGTTATGGCAGACTATGTCATTATTATGGGATATGATGAGCATAATGGAAGTTCACTGGAAGCAGGTTCCGTATCTTCTTATGAATTTGTAAAAGAAGGAATTGAGGAGACGATCAAAGAAGTACCGGCAGAGAAAGTGATCAATGGGATTCCGTTCTTTACAAGACTGTGGTCGGAAACGCCGAAAACACAGGAAGAACTGAATCAGGAGGCAGGAACAGAAGCAGCCGATTATCCGATGAAGGTGACAAGCGAAGCACTGGGAATGTCTACAGCCAGAAACAAGATCAGTCAGGCAGGTGCAGAGACAACATTGGATGAGACAACTGGGAATAATTATGCGACCTGGGAAGCTGACGGTGTAACATATGAAATCTGGCTGGAGGATGCAACCTCGATTGAGCCGAAGCTTCAACTCATGAAGGAGAATAAGCTTGCAGGTACTGCCGCATGGGCATTAGGACAGGAAAGTTCAGATATCTGGGATTTGATTTTGAAGTATGTAAATTAGAGTGATGAAAGATCAGAGAGTGAGATTGCTTTCTGGTCTTTCTTTTTTTGAATGAACAGATGGAAAAATTCATATACTGAAACAAACAGGTGCTTTGGTAAAATATACGAAGTTTTGGAGGTTTCAGGAAGTGCGCAAGAAAATT
>OGWV01000966.1_pt1 | contig 17966 bp, 19 predicted proteins | sample 1576081 | NCBI WGS metagenome assembly OGWV01 (sample SAMEA3541541, study PRJEB24748) | human gut metagenome | biome: human gut; feature: human-associated habitat; material: faeces | place: China | collected 2012 | reverse complement strand
GCGGAACAGCGCTCCGCTCATGCGGAGCGAGTGCTCTGTTTTTGCGGAATATGCAGAATCCGGATCATATCCGGTAAATTTCCGATATATACAATAGAAATCCTATCATCAACACTATGTGCCATAGATAACTCCTTACCTTTTTAAACTCTTCATATATTCTGATGCTTTAGGACCTTCATTAAAGATAAGGTCTAGTATGGAAACGCCATGTTCAAACTGTTTTGACATCTGCTTGTATTGTGGGTACCCAGAATAATCCATCCAGTCAAGTGTTATACCTGCATCTTCAAAATATTTTTCTACTATATAATCTTTTGCAGCAGGTCCGGAAAGATAATAGTCTCCCCCTGCTTCCTTTACAAGGCCTACCAGACGTTCTGTTTTTCCGTCAACCAGCGTATAATCCGAACTCCAGGTTATTTTCGTATTAATGTGCAGAATATCACAAATTTCTTTTAAAAACAGATAATTAATTTTACTTAAATAACTTTCTTCCCTGCATGCCTCATAAATATTGTGAATGCGTTCTTCATATTCTGAAAAATATTCTGTCTTTGCATAATTATACTGGATACTTCGCCAGTGCTTATCTACCCACTCATGATCCAACACTTTCGTTTCATTAATCTTCTGATAAAACTTACCTTTATTTTCAACCGGAATAGTAAGCCATATCAGCCCTGTAGGTGTCATGATTTTATTTCTGTTTCTCCAGTCCCTTCTGGTGTACTGCATATCATCATAAAGGATAAATTCATCCACCATATTGATAATGTCAAAATATCCTTTCCACGGTATATAATTTGATTGCAATATAGCCACTTTTTTTCCCATTTTATCGTCCTCACAGAAATAATTCTTTTATATATTAAAACATTTACCATTTATCATGATTTCTTTAATTTTTCCAAACATTTCATCACAAAAATCTATAAGCTTATTTTCACTATGTTCCTTCGCATATCTGAAAGCCTCCTGCCTTCGTGTGTTATAAAATTCTTTATCATCCATATATTGTCGTATAACTTCATACATCTCATTATAATCACTTACAATAAATTTTTCAGAAACATTATATGCCACATCACCTTTTTTTAATGTCACAACCGGAATTCCTGCACTCAAGGCAATTGCGCTACTCCAGCCTCCTCCTAAACGCTCCGGATTCAGATATATATCTAATGTAGCAACAACACCTTTTAAATCTGTACAATATCCCAAATAATGAATACGTTTATCAAATGTGCTATCTGTCAATCGATTCTGCAATTCTCCAGCTTCCCCAATTATAACAAAATCTGTTTTTTTATTTTTTTGTAATATTTCAAACATAAACTTTTCAAATGATTCTGTTATCTCCTGTCCCAGCCTATTTCCAACAATTGCAATCAAAAACTTATCTTCCGACAGATGAAGTTCCTGCCGTGTGTAAGCTGTACTATTTATATCAAATAATGCAGGAATTTTTTCACTCATAAATATCTGTTTTTGATTTAATGATAAATTCTTTTCGTATATATTTTCTACATTTTTCTCTAACTTTGCAGGTCTGATAAATATATCAGCTTCAGAAACAGGTGCTTCCGTTACCATATCGAGATTTACTACTGTTGTAAATTCACGTAAAGCATCTGCAACAGCATTAAATATTCCCATTTCAAATACAAATAACGGTTTAAATTCATATTGTGAACTTCCTGAAAAATTAACTCTCGATGACTTCCAGGTTTAATCCTGGAAGTCATCAGTGCCAAGGAAGTCCATGATTTCCTCAAATGAACGGCTGCTATGCTCGATAGCCTGAAGTAACTCTTTATTACGTATCTCATCACGCTTTTTCATCAATTGATTGAGTTGCTCGAGTTCTGCTTCATATCTATCCTTGGCTTTGGAAACGGCCAGCTTCTGCTGTTCAATCCTGTCATCGATACTTATTTTTCTACGTGCCATTACTATGCCTCCTTCGTATTGCAGGATCTGAGATCTTCATTAATTTCAACAGCCTGCTCCCGACGTTTGTCTCGGATAAGCCGAATGCTTTCAGAATCGACTTCTGCGTTGCGGTTACTGCGTAATCCCGATAGTATTCGCCATCGGTTTGCCGCACAATTTCGATTTTCTCAAGTTCACGGACAGCCGCAGGCACTGTCATGTAATTCTCTTTTTGATGGGCTTTCAGCATCTGTTCCTTGAGCAGGAAGTGGATTCTGTTCCTGATAATCAGTGCTACAAATTCTATGAAGATCTTTGCGTGCAGTGCCTCATTGCTCTGGAAACGCATTGTCCTGTTTCCAAGAAAGGTTTTATCTTCCCGGAACAGTTTTTCGGATGCATCCCGGCTTTTATAAAGATCAAGGGCATCCGCTGCATCCATCTTCTCAGATGTGATAATAACAAAGTAACCACACAGGGCTATCTCTTCATCAATGACCTGGTAGCGTTCCCGACCATACATGAACTTTTCATCATCCTGACCTTCATGATAAAAAAACAGATCAAAATATCTGCGGAACTCATTGCCAAGATTCAGTTTCATACCCTGATGCTCACGCAGGAACAGTGACATCCGGTCGATCTTTTCTTCTACATTCTCGCATTCGGCTGTCTGCTGCCGTTCGTTATAGTAAATGTGGAAGTAACGCTCCTTCTCATCGGAAGGATACAGCTGATGTTTCACCGTGATACCGTTTACTTTGTAATCACGCAGGCTGTATTTGCGTTTTTCTTCAAAACTGCCTTTCACAGACAGCACAAGATCCCGCACCAGAGACTTCATCCCCTTCATCATGATAATGAACTCATAACCGTTCTTATCCATGAAATGGATATTTTCTTTACTAAAGTATCCCCGGTCTAGAATGAAACCGGCCTGCCGGTATCCATACCCCTTTGCCTTCAGTAGCATCTGCTGGAGTTGCGAAACATCAACGATACTTCCGGGGTATTCTTCATAATAAAGCGGCTCAGAGTTGTTGTGATCATAGGCAATCGAATAGTTCAGAACCGGTTTCCCGTTGTCATCCTTCGGATGTCCGATCTCGACACACTCAAGATCACCTGCCTGGCAGTTCTTGTTCGTCGAATCATAACTGATATAGATCTTTTCACGGTGATCACGTCTGCTGTTCCATTCATTCTGGAAAGCAATGCTCTGATCTCTCGTAATACTGTTAATAAATGAAGAGACCTTTGAATCACTATACAGCTTCATTCCCTGTGTAAACAGTGGATGGTTGTATGCATAATCCGGATAGTACTGACCGGCATTATTTTCCGTAACAATGGAATACGCTGCCAGATCAAGGAAGAGGCCGGCATCTTTCCCTATCAGGCGGCCGACCATCTCATCCAGATGATATTCTGCGATGATCTTACGGATCACAATGAATGCTCCGATTCTGAGACAGGCACTCCGGTCAGATTTTACCTGCGTCACCGGAATTTCAGCATCAGGAAAATATTTCAGGAAGTTGGTATTAGGATACATCGTCTCTGATGAAACATCCAGGCACTTACCGATCGTTGTATTCTTCGGAATGGTATAATGCTTATCCGAACTGTACTTGTGGTCGTAAGCATAGTAAATATGAGTTATTCCCCGGATCTTTTTTCTCGTGATTCCATGTCTGGAATCCGGAATTTTGACTTCATAATCAAAATACATGGCGTCCTCCTAACGAGAGTTAATTATTGAGGAAGTTCACATTGACATAATTTCTAAACTTTCATGCCTTATCTTACTGTTTCATACATAATCTCAGCTTTTCCACCAGTATCCGGTTCTCCTCTTCTCCCCGGATTGCAATTCTGATATACTGCTTTCCATTATGTATCTTTCCTGTCAGGTCTTTAATCAAGATATTTTCCTTTAAAAGTCTTCCTGCCAGTTCTTCGCTGCTGATTCCATCTAAAATCTCACACATGAAATAATTCGCCTGTGACGGATAGACCTTTAGATTTTTGATCGCACAAAGTTCATTCAGAAAACGACTTCTTTCCTCCTTTATTTTCCGCAGGGAATCTGTATAGTCGCTTTTATACTTGTCCAGAATCTGCATGAAAAATTCTGCCATGGAATTGATATTCCATATCGATACATCTTTCTTTAAGCGTCCGATCATATCTGTATTTCCACTTGCTAAAATTCCCAGTCTGATTCCCGGAACTCCGTATGATTTTGAAATACTTTTTACCACATAAAGGTTTTTGTTTTCTTTTAACACCTGTTCCGATAATAACGATAAGTTTTCCGCATCTGCGAAATCAAGAAAACTCTCATCTATGATCAGATTTATATCACATTGCCTGCTCCACTGCAGCAGGCGTTTTATCTCGTCTGCATTCATACAATGACCGGTCGGATTGTCCGGATTGATCAGTACAAGCGTATTAACCGGATTTTCTGTAAAATAATCGATAAGACGTTCTGCGCTGTAATTAAAATCATCTTCTGTACAATCATATGCAACGATTTCTTTCTCCCAGCGGTTTGGATACTCTTCAAAAGTCGGACGGATCACACCCAGTTTTCCGTTCAGCTCATCCAATAATCCTTTGATCAGCTCCGCTGCACCGTTTCCGATCACAATATGTTCTTCGTGCACATCAAAGCTCTTTGCAGCCAGAAGTGTATTGACCGCCATACCTGACGGATACTGTCGAACCAATACATCAAAATTCGATTCCATCTCCTCCTGCATACGCTTTGTCGGGAAATACGGATTAACCAGATAACAATAATCCTGTAAATGCGGGAAACGCCAGTAGCCTCCATACCGTTTCATCAGATGATGATAACGTTCCACATCATCCTCGATAAATAATGTCTGTGCAATATCAAGATCCTGTATGTCATCAATCTCATACCACAATTCACCATTTAACCTTTTTGCCTTCATGGTGTTTTTGTCCAACATCAGTATGAGTTTAATCACAGTTTCATAATATTCGTTATTTCCCATAACTTTTGCATATGCTTCCAAAAATGGGACATATACATCTCTTGAAAACTGTGCTCCGAACTTATAGATATTTACTGTTTTGTAATAGTGCTCTTTTTCGTGGTATTTTAATAATTTTCCAGGGATAAAATCAGTAATGTTGTCATCCTGATCGACCACGATGCAGGTTCCATCCATCCAGTTTTCGAATTTGTCTACCAATGCAAGCGTATCCCGGTCATCTTCTAACAGCATATCGATCAGGTTCTCTTCAAAAATCAGATCTGATTCCAATAACAACGTATCTTCCTGCATCATCTGATCTTTTGCCAGAGAAAGCGAAAAAATATTGTTCGTCTTATGGTATACATCATTTACAATATACTCAACCGGTGTTTTAAGACACAAAGAATCAACAAAAGAAACCAGATTTTTATGCTGGTATCCAACAACCAGAATGATCCGGCTTAATTTTTTTCTGTCAAGTATGCGAAGCGCACGTTCAATCAGCCGCACACCACCGACTTCCACCATACATTTCGTATTATTTTTCGTCAACTCTCCCAAACGTTTTCCCATTCCTGCTGCCAAGATAATCGCCTGCATGCCATATCTCCTTTATTTTGTCAGATAACAGTCAAAAACATATTTATTGTTCCAGTACAGATCATTCTGCGGTTTCACAAACTCACACTTTGCCCTGGCTCTGTCCGCAAACTGCAAAAACATTTCTTTCGTGTAAAATGTTTTATCCAGTCCCTTATATTTTTCATCATAATTTTCCACACACTGCCTTCTGTGGTTCAAATGTTCTTCTTTCATTTCTTCATCATGGATCTCTGTGATCACAACCATTTTTTTTGCTTTATTCCACATCTTTTCCACGACACGCATACCATATTCCGGACTCTGGAAATACTGAAATACACTGTCTGAAAGAACCACATCATAAACAGGTTTCTCTGCTATCTGATCCGCTTCCATACACTGCAGATCATTTGCATTTAATATTTTTTTTGCAAGAGCAATCTGCGTCTGGGAATAATCGCAGCCACCAACCTGTGTCACTTTCTTTAACTGCTGAAACAAATACAGGTTTACACCGCTTCCACATCCCACTTCATACACACTTGAAATATCGCCAACATTCTGTGTAATGTGTTCCACCATATGTTTCCATTGTGAAAAAAAAGCTTCATAATATCCATCTACATCCTGTGTATCAAATCCGTCGGCTTTTTTTAATTTACAAAACATATCAAATATGTTATCTGAAATTACAATATCCGATGAACGATTTCCCCAGATTCTATTCCATTCATTCATATTTCTTATCTCTTCTCCATTCATTTTATCTGCATCATATAAACAAGTTTCATAAGAAACTGTCGCATTTCTGCTTAACAAGGGTGCTAACTTTATACCCGTAGTCTGCCACTGGAAACCGCCTGACAGAATTCTTCCACACTTCCATGAAAACCAACCGCTTTGATCTGTTTTTTCAGTTCGCCCTCCATGTGACCATAAAATGGATAATCATGATCTGCCGCTCCCTTTACCGGAACCATATAGTCTCCAAATTGTGCCGTTAATGCCTCATGATACATCGCCGGAGCTGCAATCTCAATATTTTCAAACGGAAGCATGACCACATTATCATACCATTCTTTTTTCATCTTATAACCATCTTTCTCTATCCAGAAAGTATAGTTGGTTATATATTCTGCCTCTTCTTTGTGATACAGCGAAGCAATCGCATCTGTCAGCTTCCACAGCCAGTTTTTTACGTCCCCCTGCCTGTCTATCCTGACATTACATAATTTTTCATACGCATGCAGACTCTCTTCTAATTTGCCCTCACTTTCCAGCATCGTCCAATTTCCCAGAAGATTCGTTCCCTGTTTTATCATGATTTTTTGTATGTCTGCAAACTCATCCTCTTTCGGAATATAATCCAGTGGAAAAATATCGATTCCGGCACGCTGATAAGGAAATCCGTGAAAATACTTCATATAATCATTAAAATCCCACAATGTCTCATCCGCCATCACACGCAGCTGCGGCACTTCTGCTGCCAAACGTAATCTCTCTGTCCCGGCATACATTCCAGCCATAACAAAACCATGTGGAAGCTGCTTTGGCAGAATACTGATCAAGCGGTTATAATCTTCCCTCTTTAAACATATATCAATATCATCATCCCACGGAATAAACCCTTGATGTCTCACAGCACCTAATAACGTTCCCCAATCTGCAAAATATTCCAGTCCGTTTTTTTTACAGATGTCTGCAACTACCTGCAATACTTCCATCTGTGCCGCCCAGGCGCGTTTCATCATGGCTGAGATTTCAAAACCTTCTCTTATTTCCGGGTTGAAAAAATTCTGTGTAAATTGCATGCGTGTAAATCTTCCTTTATCGTTTTTAGTATCATACTCTATTCACAATCTCCAATTGTTACAAGGAAATACCCCTTTATATTTCATATACAACTGTTTGGAACATCATATTAAGAACTACTTTCTTACAATAATTGTAAAATCATACAATTCATAATCATGCAAAAGAGCTACATTACGGGAGAAATTACGTTTACAATAATCAAATAAAAATAATGGATCTGAATAATATAAATCATCTCTCATTTTATCTGTATCCGAATATATCGTTAACGCATTAAATGCAAAACCTCTTTTGCTATGATCATTAAATTCTTTCAAAGTATCCAATATATATTCTTTCCACTCTTCATCTGGTGTTGAGAATTTAAGATTAAAAATACCACTTTCAACTATATAATCATATTTTCCCTCAATCTTTGATCCCACCTTAAAAATATGTTCTTCATTATTTTCACCATACTTTTGTATTGCAGTCTGAATCATCTCTTTCGATATATCGTAACCGGTATAACACCCATTCCACGTGTCCCTTTCTTTCAGATAAGACAGATAATAACCATATCCGCATCCGTAATCACATATATTTACTGTATTCGAGAAATCTATCAGCTTTGTCAACTGATCATAACGTATCCTCTGCGCATCATCACCATTCCAACCAACACCACAACTATTTGTTCCTAATTTATGCAATGTCCCGGTAAAATAATTATCTGCTTCTTTTAATATTTTTTCATTTGCCATGATCTTCTCTCCATTAAAATCTGTTTTATCCACTAGTACAATTGATCCTGTAATTAATCTTGTTTGTTCAAATAATCTGTTTCATCTTCTCTGATAATATAACATCCTGCACGGTCCGAACTGTTTGTTGCCTTCCCTATTAAGGACTCATTCAAAAAAACTTCCCTTAATATTTTTTGTGGAAAAGTCTGTTTTATCCTTTTATACTCCACCAGATCTTCATGACTAAAAATACATACTGCCTTAACGTGCATCTTTTCACCACATGGCTCCAAATCAGGTTTTTTGCCGCATGCCACCTGAATCACGGCTTTCACATAATCAATTCCGGTAGAATACCAGACCAGGTCACTGCCTATACAATCTCCTCCCATACGGCCTCCAATTTCAATTATTTTGATATTCCCATCAATATCAATTTTTATTTCTGAATGAGATGCACTATTTTTTATTCCTAAAGAGTCCAATGCATGTTCGATTGTTTGCTTAACTCTATTTAAAATTACACTATCCACATCAGCTGGTTCTATATGGGCTTTTTCGATAAAATTAGGTGCCCCTGTAGTAATTTTTTTAGTTAAAGCAAGGAAATGATGTTCACCATGATAAGATATATATTCAACACTATATTCATTTCCTTCCGCAAACTCCTCTATTAATGCCTTTTTTTCAAAACTTTGTTCAACGGATTTTTTTACCGAATCAGCTAAATCTCGGCTATCTTCCACCTTGAATATCCCTCTGCTTCCACTTCTGTCAGTTGGTTTTACAATCACTGGATATATAATATTTATCTTGTCCAAATCCGTATTCAAATCTACTTTCATACTTTTTGGACTTGGATCTCCATTTTTTTTAAATATCTGTCTCATTAAATATTTATTAGTACTAACATCTGTTGTCTCTAAGCTATTACCATTTAGCCCTAACTCTTCCGCTACATAATTAACCGTTATCACAGCAAGATCCGATGCTATACTGCATATCCCACATATTCCAATTTCACGGCACTTTTTTAGGATGCATTCTTTTTCAACAATACTGATCGGATAAAAATAGTCTGCTGCCCTTTCACCCACATCATTTATTTTCCATGCAAATACATGTGTTATATATCCCAATTTCTTTGCCTTTTGAATCAAAGGTAACTGTAAATAACTTGCTCCTATAATAGCTAGATTCTTTTCCATACATTCACCTCAATGCCATTCATTGACTGATATAATAACAATACTTCTCCTTAACATTACCATTTAATCAAATCTATAAAAATCTCTTTCTCCATTCAATAAATTCAAAACATTATAAAATGTCTGTCGCCCCATTGCCAAATAATTTACGCTCGCATAAAATGCCCCCGTATAATTTTCATTCATTTTTTTCAGGCTTACTGCTGATTCTAACTGTGTTTCAAATGGAACAAATACAATTTTTTTATTATATGGTAATTTGTTAAACCGTTTTGCCAATTCTTCATTTTCTGTCTGCATTTCAACAAACAAATTATTCCTGTTAATGCGTTGTTTTCTCTGATCCCATTTTTCTTTCGCTTCTTCAAATGATTTATAATGATTAAAATGAAGTTCCACATCCCCTAACAAAGCCACTGGATATTCACTCTGCAAATTAGGTTCATATTCATTTTTATAATACTTTATTTCTTCTTTCATGTAATCATCAAAATCCTCCAACAGCCTTATATAATCTTCCTGTGGAATAAACATATTAATAAACGGCGATAAAAATTCTGCTTTCAAAGAATGGTATGTAAACCCACCCCAACAATGATTTGATACAATACTTACCTTTTCATTAATAAATTTTACATATTGCTCAAAATCAAACATTGGTAAAGAAAATATCTTTATTGAAAAGATCCTGTTTTCCTCCACCCCCACGCTTACCAACAATTTTTTTATTTCTGCAAAATTTTGTTCCTGACCTGCAACTAAAAGGTAATCCCAGTTTTGATTCAAAATATTTTCTATAGAAGTCACTGGATATCCATCCATATTTTTCGCATAAATATCAGGTGTTCCAATTCCAATAACTTTAATTTTCCCCAATAACTCCTGTAACCTTATATTATTTACCTCACTCTCATAAGCTACACCGGTATAAATAATTGCTACTTTATACATTGCCCACTCTCCATTCTTATCTTATTTCTAAATACTTCATCGTAAATTATTATTGCATTCTACTATAAGTGATTGAAATCGTTCGTCTTTCTATAATCTTAAATAATTTCTCACATGCAGTAACTTGATTCTTCATTCCAGCAATCTTATATATTTTTATCAATCGCTCCAATACTTTGTTTTTATCGACTGTTGCCCGAAGTATTAACTCCTCCAGTGTTTCATATGAAATTTGTTCTGCAGCTATTGCATCCCATAATTCCTGATACGATACTGGCTGCAGTCCTAATTCCATTCGTCTCATCAGAAACCGGACAGACATATATTTTTCATATATTTCCTGATAGTCCCGACATCCCATAAAAAAACTATTTTTTACTCCCGCAGTTTTTTCTTTTTCATAAATATCATATAAAATGCCAAGTATTTCTATCTCACTGCTTTTTCTTCCGGCTCCACGATAGGAATCTATAATCTGTCCTACCTGTTTCCATTCATGTGCAGCAATCAACGCTTTTATCTGATCCGCAAGCAGATCGCTCAAATCGTTCCATTCCTTATCATAGGTAAACTCAAAGCCTCCATCCGCATACAGATATTCCGGATATTCTTTCAAGCAAATTTTTCGTGCTTCATCATAATAAGTCAATTTTGCAAAGCTGCTGTCATGAATTACCCAAGGTGTTTCCTGATAAGGAACTAACACTTTATATTCTGCCCTGCGCATTTCAAAAGACTGTGATACATCATAAAAATCAAAATGTGTAAACAGGTCTTCCCGCCACGGAATATCGTATTGTGTTGCTATCAAAAGACCATCTACCGCCTCAACGATCGTATCCCCTTTTTTCATATCCCTGGCACCATACATATAATATGCCATATCCGGGTCCCGGCAATCCACCTTTCCAACATTCCAGGCACGATAAGTTACACCTGTTTTAGGCATACCATTCCCGCCAATCATTCCAATCATTCCAATATGTATATCCTTTTGAAACCGCTCTAACAGATATATTATAAATTTAGGCTCCCGAATAAACACATCCTGATGCAAATATACCTTATATTTTGCATCACTGCTTTGCATTCCGGCATTGTACCCTGCACACATAGATGGTGCTCCCGTTATTCCAATGACATCAAGTTCCATCCCCTCCGGCAATATTAAATTATGGATATAATACTGACACTCATTAAAATATAACTGATTATTGGTGCATATGATAAATGCGATTTTATTATAATTCATACATTTTCTTTCATAAAATATATATTTCTACAATTAATTGTATATTTTTTTAACAGAATCCGTTTTTTACCCACCTTAATGCCTCTTTATAATCGTTGGATGTATCAATTTCTCTGGTTCTTACCATCATAAATGGAATTGGAAGATGTGGCTCTATCAATTGAAAAACATGCCCCGTTCCATCACGCAATCTGTCACTTCTCACTTGTGTCACCCCGTTCCACTCATAATTTCCATCGTTCTTTGAAAAGGCATGAACATATTCCATTCCTTCCTGCATATAAGTCTGAAGCATCCAAGGATCATCCGATATCTTAGTGCACCCTCCAACAAATTCTTTTTGACACGCCAAAATCTTTTTCATATCTTCAGGATGGACAATCAAATCTCCATCCAGAGACAACACATATTCATTTGCATATTTTGCTGCAAGTACAACACTTGCACCTGTCCCAGTATTCTGATACTCATGATTAAATACAAATGTCACATCACTTCTATACTTTAGCACTGCTTCTATCATAGAAGATGCCTGATATCCTACTACAATACGAACATCTTTTTCTTCCTGTAGTTGTTCAAGATATCTCACAATCAATGTTTTTCCATCCACTTCCAATAATGCCTTTGTTGTTCCTAATCCGAGGCGATTTCCCATTCCAGCACAACTTATTATCACAGTCCTTGATAATGCCATTTTTTCTTCCTGCAATAATCGCCCCAAAAAATCTACCAATTTTTTTTCTTCATAAATTACATAATCGACAATCGAAAGTATCTCAGGCATAACTTCCTTTATTCCACCATATCCAATTCTAATATCTGCCTTTTTCATCATTGCAATGTCAGATTCAGAATTACTAATTGCAACAACCGTTTTTTCCCGATTTTTGTCTATGCAATCTTGCTTAAAATAACAGCGTTGTGCATTATCGTTGATAAACTCCAATATACCACAATTTTTTTCACCGCTTTTATCTTGCACTATTGCATCCAAATTAAATACGAAAATATACTCTCTCATACCTTTTCTCCCGCTGTTCATTTTACCGTAAATCTCTCTTTAAGTTAATAATTACTTCCTCTAGAAATTCAACCCAGCATAAGCCTCAAAGCCACCAATAATTTCAATTTTTCAGAATACACGTCTTTTTCCCTGCATTTTCCAAATATTTTTCTTACAGGTCACTATCGTTGCAGAATAAAATAATATTGTGTTGTTTCCTTGCGATTATTCAACCCCTTTTCCTGAAACAAAAAACCTTCTTGCTCAATCTGAAAACCTTTCTGCAATAATTCTTTTTCAAAGAAATGAACCAGTTCGTCTCTTGTCCGATAAATTGCATTATAATTATCATTTAAATCTTCTGAGAAAAAATCTTTTAGCGTAAGACGCTCCCCCACTCCAATAGGCTCCCGGATGCAAATTCTTGTTTGCTCCATACATTGATGTTCCAACTGTTCAAGAAAAATATCCATATCTTCATCATTTATGTACATTAATATTCCCATCAGCAAAATCGTATTATAATTTTGCTTTTTATTTTCCGACAAAACTCTCTCTATTTCTGTCACTGCACTTTCATAGAAGAAATAATTTGATTTTCCACTTCTGCTTTTCGCAATTTTTATCAAGTCACTACTAAAATCCAGTCCACAATATTCCTCAATTTTCTCCGAAATTGCATCTCCCCATCTACCTATTCCACATCCAATATCCAATATTCGGGATTGTTCATTCAGTTCAAGTAGTGGTTTTAATTTCTGCACTTCCTTTTCATTTCGTTCTCTTACCAGCTTTTCATTATGATCCTGATACATTGTTACCGCATATGGATTATCTGTTCTAAACTTACCAGCCCTGTTTTTAAAAAATTGTTTTGTCTCATTATAATCAATATTTTCTATTTTCTCTTTAACTCGCATAATATATTTTCTCCAGTTTCAACTCTCTTTTCTTTTATTGAAAAAATTTTTTTAAAGTATACTTTGATGAGCACTGACACCCTATGCTTTCTTTGAAATCACACAATCCATAGTTTGGCACACCATTTTCTGTCGAAGGACCAATATCCAATACATGTATTCCCTTCTGCTGATAAAACTCATAAACATTTTCTGCAAGTAAATTCATTGGACGCTCTTCAGAATATCCATCAATATCTCCCCAGTATATCACTTGATACACATCTTTATTTACACAGAAAACAATTGCAGCAGCAACGTCTTTTCCCTTTTTATTGAGTAAAAATATATCATGTTCCGTAATCCGGATTGTTTCCTGGACCTGTTCCCAGCTCATTCTAAGCGGATACCCTTTTCTACATCTGTTTTTTTGAATCACCTGATATGCACGCTTTTTTTCTATTTCTCCAATACACTTAACAAAATCAAAGTCTGCTCCCTGTGCTCTTTGAAGGTTTTTTTTTGCATTTCTCTGCAATATATCTATATACTGCACCTGATTGTTCATATAAAATTGAAAATTCAAATCACATTCCTGTATCTGATATTCCTCATTTAACAAGACTGTCTGCATCTTTGATATATTAGATTCATCATAAAAAAAAGGAGGAAGTCGAAAAGTTACAGACGCCATTTTATTTGTCTGCGCATATGTATCCAGTAACTGTATCGCTTCTTCCATCTCCCCTAACCGACTTTCTCTTATAATCTCTGGCATAGCAAAGGGCGCCGAATAAGGGAATTGCAGTTCTTGATTAATCACTCCTCCAGCAATGCCCATTTTATAATGTTTTCCTTTGAACAAAAAAAACAACACCTCATCCGCTTTTTTCCTGTTCAGTTCATGAAATGCCATACTATTATAAAAATATTTATAATCACCTATTATTTTCTGATATGTTTTTCCATCAACAATTTCTAATACCACTTTATCACGCTTTCCTACTTTATTCGATAATTTATAAATATTTCTGACCCGTTCTCTGGAAAATATTTTACCATTCTATCCAACCCTTCAATGACCTGTTCTGTGATAATTCCCTGCTCTAAGCACTGCATCATCTGGCTGTGTGAAAATGGTTTCATGAAATAACTTCCAGCATTAAGCACTTCTATCTGTCCGTCCTCACACGACTTAAGAACTGCATATTTTAATTTATCCATTGAAAAAACCGTATGCTGTTGAAACTTTTCATTTCGGGCTGAAGGTTCACATGTATCATGAATCAACCCACTCTCCATTGCCAGCAAGCGGTGCATTGATTCTGCATTCGGTGTATTTACATGCACAATCGTATGATCTCTCAGACACAGTTCATTTATTTTTCTTAAAAATTCAACCGGCTGCTCTAATTCATGCAATAAACTACTGATAATAATAAAATCAAATCTTTTATTCTTCAACTTTTCTACGGCATCCTGAAGAGTTGCACAAATAACGGTAACCCGGTTATCCCCTTTTAAATCATCTCGTGCCTTATCAGCAAATCTCGTGCTTGGTTCTACAATGACAGCTTCCTTAAAATCATCTATATAATTCATGTAGGAATCAAGTCCACAACCAACCTCTAAAATCTTATCGTACGGATACTTTTTTAATTCTTCCAATACTTTTTTTCTACGGTAATTCACTTGATATTTCGTTTCAAATTTGTTGGCAGGATCCTTTATCTGCCCATAGTTATCCGCGTATCTTTGTATATCTCTCATTCCAATCCATATCTCCTGTTATCTCTGGCAGTTATAATAATTTTCTCTCCACTTAACCGCTAAATCCCTATATGCCCTCATATCATGAACACTTCCCTTTTCCCCTTCATATTTCCAGAAATCCTCTCTTGAAAATCCATATTTTTGTTCAAGAACATCCAATATGCCGTCTTCCCTGATACATTCATGGTAAAACAAAATTGCCGCATCCTGAAAAACCGATGAGTTAAAGCATGCCAATATTAAAAATTTTTTGCATACGATATCCTCATTTTCCAGTGACATATCCCCTTCCAATTCTCTTGAAAAGGAACGATTAAAAAAATCTCCATCTGTATTCCTGAAAACATCAAAAAGAATATAAGACATTTCTGTATCCAGCCGTACCATATTATCCACTGTGGCTGCACTAATATTCCCAACTTTATCCTGAGGATGCCACATATAATATGTCAGTTTTTCCGGCATAACATAAATAGTTTCATTGGGCAGCATCCTAAGCCACAATTCCAGATCCTGTAACTGTCTGTATTGAAATCGATAGCCACCATATTTCTGAAACACTTCTGTCCGGAACATGACGGACGGATTGTTAAATTTATTGCCCTCAACAATCAGTTCACGAAACCATTCATGCATTTCCCTGTTTTGAACATTAAATATCTTTTCTAGCCGCTCTTTCTCATTTAAATCCGGAGTTAAGACTTCACACCATGAAAACACCGCTCCAATACTTCCATGACTTTCAAGAAAATCAACCTGTTTTTTTATTTTATCCAACGTCCATCGATCATCTGATGCAAGTTCTGCTACATACTTTCCCTGTATTTCTTTTTCCGCTATTTCATACAGGCGAAATGCCGTATTCTTTTCTGTTGTTAAAGCAGTCAATCTCTCATCTTCACAGGATTGAAGAATTTTCAATGTATCATCTTGCGAGCCATCATCCACCACAATAACCTGTAAATTTTTATAAGATTGATTTAAAACACTGTTCAGACATTCTGAAATATACGCTCCCTGATTATAGCTGCTTATCAATACTGTTACTAATGGTTCCATACTTCCTCCGTTTATCTCCAGCGGTTCAATGTGTCAATTACATACTTAATCTGTTCTCCGGTCATTCCATAATACATCGGTATACTAAGCTCTGTTGCTGCAATCTCTTCCGCAAGCGGATAACTTCCCTCCAGCAGTCCAAGATTCTCGTATGCCTTCTGTCTGTGTATCGCAGTTGGATAATGAATGGTTGTCCCAATCCCATTCTCGTTCAGATATGTTTCCAGCCTGTCCCGCTCCTTTGTACGAACCGCAAAAATATGCCATACGTGGGAATTATACGGCATTTCGACTGGCAGAATCAGCTTTTCATTTTTTATTTCCGTTAAATATTTCTGTGCAGTCTTCCGGCGGTTTTCATTCCATCGATCCAGATTTTTTAATTTTATAGAAAGTACTGCAGCCTGTATCTCATCCAGTCGAGAATTATTTCCCTGATAGATATGATGATACTTATAGTCCGATCCATAATTTGCCAGTGCACGTACTTTATCCGCAAGCTCTTTGTCAGATGTCACAACACCGGGCGTTAAAACGGGACTCAACATAAAAATCGACAATCCTGCGCAGCTCGGCGCCGACCTTGTGGTGGGAGGAGTTGCCGCCGTGGCAAAATATCCCCTGCCCTGCATAATTTTCGACATGGGCACCGCCAACACCATAAGCGTCATAAACGGCAGGGGAGAATTTCTCGGCGGAACAATTTCGGCGGGAATGGGAATTTCTCTCGACGCGCTGGCTTCAAAGACGGCTCAGCTGCCCTACATCGACCTTGAAAACCCCGAGGAGATAATCGGAACCAACACCGTTTCCTCCATGAAATCGGGGCTTATATACGGAACCGCCGCCATGATGGACGGCATGGCCGACCGAATTGAGGAGGTTCTCGGGCAAAAGGCAACCCTTGTGGCAACGGGCGGGAGAGCTGCCTCGGTAATACGTTTCTGCAAACGCGATTTTGTGCTTAACAGCGACTTGCTGCTTGAGGGACTCAACATAATTTACAATAAGAACAGAGGAAACTGATTTTTATGAAAATTCTTGCCATAGAATCCTCCTGCGACGATACCGCCGCCGCGGTAACCGAGGAAAGACGGGTACTTTCGTCGGTGGTGGCCTCTCAGGTGGAGGAACACCGTATTTTCGGCGGAGTGGTTCCCGAAATCGCCTCGAGACGGCACAGCGAAAACATAGTTTATACGGTAAACGCCGCTCTTGAAGACGCGGGGGTTTCCCTTTCCGACATCGACGCCGTGGCGGTCACCGCCTTTCCCGGGCTTATAGGTGCGCTGCTTGTGGGCGTGAATTTTGCAAAGGGATTGTGCCTTTCGACGGGCAAGCCTCTTTGCGGAGTGCATCACCTCCGCTCCCACATCGCCGCCAACTACATTTCTCATGAGGATTTGGCGCCGCCCTATCTTTGCCTTGTGGTGTCCGGCGCCTCCTCTGCGCAGGGTTGCCTGAGTGAAGTGACCGTCACGGTCACCGTGACCGGCGGCAAGGTGACCGCCGTACAGGTGGACGCCTCTGCCGAGACCCCGGACTTGGGCGGCAAAGCTGCCGAGACGCTGGCTGCCCAGCTGACACAGACCGGCTCCACCGCCGGTGTGGACGCCATCACCGGTTCCACCATGACCAGCGAGGCCATCTTTACCGCCATGGACGCCTGCCTTGCACAGGCGCAGTGATGCTGTAAGTCAAAACCACCGGCTGAGCCGGTGGCTTGAGTAAGCCCTAGAAGGGCATA
>OGWV01000957.1_pt1 | contig 18031 bp, 20 predicted proteins | sample 1576081 | NCBI WGS metagenome assembly OGWV01 (sample SAMEA3541541, study PRJEB24748) | human gut metagenome | biome: human gut; feature: human-associated habitat; material: faeces | place: China | collected 2012 | reverse complement strand
AAAAGATTATAAGGCGGATGTCGCTCATCAAGAATATCGCGATACCTTGGTTGAATCTCGTTCCGGTTTCAATTTGTCCGAACTTGAACTCACTTTCATTAATCGGGAACTGACTCCACTGATCAAAGACAAGAAGCAATCGGTTCATCATGCCTGTCTGGTCAAAGCCGACATTCTCCCTTGTGATGAGAAAACGATTTATAATCTTATTGATGCCAACCTACTTCCGGATATCAAAAACCTAGATTTGCCTCGAAAGTGCCGTTTAAAGCCTAGAAAATCAGGGCGAAGACAACACAAAGTCGATAAGAAATGTCGCCTTCATCGCACTTATGAAGATTTTCAGAATTTCATCCAAACGAATCCCGATGTCTCTATTGTTGAGATGGACACGGTCGAAGGTGTGAAAGGCGGAAAGTGTATTCTCACCTTCCTCTTCAGATCCTGCAACTTTCAATTATACTTTCTGACCGATCACCACACTTCCCAAGCTGTCATTCATCAAATCGATCAACTCTATGAACAAGCCTTAGGTCCTGAGCTATTTAAAAAAATGTTTGAATTGATTTTAACGGACAATGGCTCTGAATTCTCTAATCCAACTGCCATTGAAAACGATGCCTTGAATCAGCCTCGATCCCGCTTGTTCTATTGTGATCCTGCCGCTTCCTATCAAAAAGGGGCTTGCGAGAACAATCACGAGATGCTTCGACGCTTCTTCCCGAAAGGCTTATCCTTTGATGATTTAACACAAGAACAGCTCAATCTCATTTCAAGCCATATCAATTCCTACAAAAGAAAAAGACTGAACAATCACTCACCTATTGAGTTATTCAGTCTTCTGTTTGGGAATGAAACGTTGGATAAATTAGTGTTCTCGTGGTTTACGGTTGTCTGGAACGTCACATTCCCCGCCTGGATATTTTCCAGCAGTGCCAGCAGGTCACGCCCACCCAGCTTTGTGCTGCGGATAGCCCGAACGATCTCATTGTCCTCTTCTTTTTTCTGTGCCGCCCGGACATTTCTCAGATACTCTTCCAGTTCCGCGATCTTGCTTTCGGTTTTCTCTGCATCATTCAAAAACTTCTTCAGCTTTTTGCTCATCTAGCTTCTCTCCTTTCCTTTACTTGATTCTGCCAAAACCAAGGAAGTGGTTCTGCCAGTAGGTCGAATTGATGCTGGTATAAGAAATCGGATTACCGCAGTGGATCATCATTCCGTTGCCGACATAGATGCCAACGTGCGACGCGCCGACAGTATTATAGGTTTTTTCAAAGAAGATCAAATCACCCGGCTGTACATTTGCAGGAGAAACGTAGCTGCACTTGCCACGCAGTCCGTTTGCCGTCGTGCGTCCGACATTCCAGCCATTGCCACAGTTATTGATGACCCAGCAGACAAAGCCGGAGCAGTCAAAACTGGTGCTTGGAGAACTGCCGCCCCACACATACGGCATACCCAGATACTTTTCGGCTTCTGCAATCATCCTTGCAAACTTTTCATCTGACAGGGCTTCTTCTGGAATATCGTACTGGAGTCCTCCGCCGGAGCTTCCACCTGTTCCACCAGAGCTACCTGTGCCAATGCTTCCCGTTGTGCCGCCACTGTATGTAGGTGAGCCTGCGCCAAACAGTTCCGGGCGATTGCCATAGGTCAGATTGTAGGCATCATACCGCCCAGTCTGCTTCCGATCCATGTTCTTTCTGGCAATGGTGTCAAAACCCTTGTTCTTCAGCAGGACGTTGAGGATTTTGTACTCATACTCCACTTCTTCCTGATAGGTATAGGTTTCTATGCTGACGTTTCCAAAAGCGTCAATCGTTGGCCGAATCCCTACTCTGGTTTCCATGCGTGTGCGAATCTCTATCGTTTCCCAGACTTTCAGGAGATACTGCTGCTCAAACAGCGACTTGATGACGGTTTTCACCTGTCCTCTGGTGAACTGCTCATATACGGCAGTCAGATGAGAGATCAGCTGATAGGGGTCATGCCCAATTTCATCCAACTGGTAACGGTATTCGTCATAGCCGGGATGTGTGGACTCCATCTGCCGTATCTGCTCATCCAGCTTCTTTTCCAGTTCCAGATAATCTTCTTCTGCACCTTTCATGTCAGCGTCCTTACTGGGATACGTCGTTCCGATAAAGGTACTGCCCGTTCCATGGATCGCTGCTGAACAGCTTGAGAATGCGCCCATAATCAGCATGAGCATCAGTGCTGCAATGCCAAGTCCCGCCCAGAGGGTCTTGTTCTGCACAACGACCTCCTGCACCGCTGCCTTTGCTTTTTCTGCAAGCGTGTTCGCTGCCGTTGCCGCCTGCTTGCTGGCAGCGTTTCCGGCTTTCTGGCCCCGCTTGGCTGCTGCATAGGCATCCTTATACTGCTTTTTCTGGTAAAACTTTGAACCGACTGTCTTTGTTGCTTCACCTCCTGCGGCAGTCGGTGGCGGCTGGGGCGGTTTCTTTTTCAATGGCATTTCTGCCGCTTCTTCGGTTATGCCGCCCTCATTCTCCGAAAATTTCAGACGGCTGGATTTTTTCTCAGCCTCGACTTTTTTCTCAGCTCTGGCGGATTTTTCTCTGGTCTTTTTCCGACCTTTGGAGAAGCGGTACAGTCCTTCCAGCGTTTCTTCGCTCTTGTGCGCCGACTCCACGCCGGAGTTTTCCTTTTCGACCTGATGTACCTTGTTGTGGGCAAAACCAGTGGCGGTATCCACTCCTTTCTTCGCCACTTTCTTAATACCCAGCCCCGCGCCACGGACAATGCCACCCTGCTGCTCATCATCAAAGGATAAGCGGCCCTTTTTCTTCGGTGCAGGCTCTGTATCCTCGTCCACTGGCGGAACATCTTTTTCTTTCGGTTTTCCATCCTCCTGATGGGCTTTATAATACTCTGTACTCTGCTTGGCGGTGCTGCGCCGGGGCTTTTCCTCCTCTCCATCCTCGGCATCCATGCACACATCCTCTTCCACAACAGGGGTTTCTTCTGCACTTTCCGCAGCGTCTTTTTCCGAATCTTCCTGCTTCGGTGGTTCTTCTGCAACTGCGGACTTGGTTTCCCCGGTGCGGAGATTCTCTTCCACCAGACCGTCTTTGGTCATTTCCTGGACGATTTTATCTCTGCCCCGGAATCGCTTGTCTGCCATCGGATTCACCTCCCGTCCGGCAGGAAACTTATGCAATCAGCGTTGCATGGGTTTCCCACTTATCGAGAATCCGCTCCAGCTCCCTGGCAAAAGCGATCAGCCGGGAATTGACCTCCGTGCGGTCGATGTAGCCCCGCTCTTCCATGTGGAATCCGTGGGTCAGTTCATCTGCCAGTGCGCCGACTGCGTAAAAGTCCTCCAGCACCGTATGCACCACCGATTCCTCATCGTGAAAGTTCAGCATTTCCACTTCCTGATAAGGCGGGCTGGAATCGCCATCGTATTTTGCCGCCTCAGCACGGTCATGCAGCTTCAGGATCATCTGGCTCAGTTTTTTCTCTTTCATCATGCGTCTTTCTTCTCCCTGTATTTTGCAATTTCATTCGGTTTCGTGGTCATAAGACCATAGAGTTTCAGCGAAGTATCAAACTTATCCTTGAACGGGATAATGGTGTTGCCGTAGAACAGCAGCCCCTCGCCCTCGTTGCTGTTCGTCACATAGGAAAGCTGGAACGGCGAAATGTTGAGCTGCTTTGCAAGAATCTGTCTATCGCCGGATGCCTGATTCAGCATATAAATGAAATCGCTATTCTCAAAGATATTCTCGATTTCCCGGCTTGCCAGCAGGTCTTTGATGTTTTGCGTGATACCCGTGGGGATGCCGCCCCATTTTCGGAAACGCTTCCAGATTTCAACACTGTATGCGGCAGTCTGCTCTTCCTTTAAGAGCAAGTGGAACTCATCAATGTAGTATCGTGTGTTTTTCTTTGCATTGCGGTTGATGGTGACACGATTCCACACCTGATCCTGCACGATGAGCATACCCAGCTTTTTGAGCTGCTTTCCCAATTCTTTGATGTCAAAGCAGATAAGGCGGTTATCCAGCTCCACATTCGTCTGGTGGTTGAACACCCGCAGCGAACCATTGACGTAGATTTCCAGTGCCGTGGCGATGCGCTGTGCCTGCCGTTCTTTCTGTTCCCGCAGGCAGTCGTACAGATCACCGAGAATCGGCATATTCTCCGGCTTCGGATCATTCAGATATTTCTGATAGACCAGCGGCAGGCATCGGTCAATGACGGATTTTTCTTCCGGCTCTATGCCATCCCGTGCGCCCATGATAAGTTCACACAGGGAAAGTATGAAATCCGATTTCATGCCCAGCGGGTTATCATCGTCCGCATAGTTCAGGTTAATGTCCATCGGATTGATGTAGTCCCGGCTGGTGGATGAGATATGAATGACCTGCCCGCCCAGAGCTTCGACCAGCGGATAATACTCGCCTTCCGGGTCTGCGATGATAATATCGTCCGTTGTCGTGAAGAACACGTTTGTCATTTCACGCTTTGCGCTGAACGATTTACCAGAACCAGGCGTACCCAAAATCAGACCGTTCGGATTTTTGAGCTGTTTGCGGTCTGCCATAATCATGTTGTTAGACACTGCATTCAGGCCGTAATAGAGGGAATCGCCCTCCATGAAAAGTTCCTGCGTGGTGAACGGCACGAAAATGGCGGTGGAAGTTGTAGTCAATGCCCGCTTGATGGGGACAAGGTTATTGGCCAGCGGCAGGCTGCTCATAAGTCCCTGCTCCTGCATATAGTCCAGTCGATTCAGGGTACAGTTGAACTTCTGAGCGATACCAGCCGTCTGAAATACCGCACTGTCCAAATCCTGTTTGGTTTTCGCTGCATTGAGGAACAACACCGTAATAAGGAACATACGCTCATTGCGGCTCTGCAGATCATCCAGAATCTTCTTGGCTTCGCCGCCATAAGTTGCAAGGTCGCTCGGAATAATTTCCATATCATAACCAGAACGCACCGCCTTTTTCTGTTCCTCGATCTTCATGCGGTCGAGGTCAGTGATCTTGCCCTTGATGAGTTTGATTGCCTTGAGCTGGTCTACCGACTGCACATGGATGCTGACTACCAGATTCTTGTCCATGTCCAGAAACTCTGCCAGCACCTTATCCGTCAGTTCCGGGGCAAGGATGTTCAGATAGGATACTGCGCCGATAGTATCTCCCATCTGGAAGTCCTTGCCGCTCTTGAACAGAAAACTGGTCGGAGCAATGAAGTCCTTGGTAGTCATGCCGCTTTGCAGGATGCGGTCATAGCTGAACTCAAACTTCCGTTCTTCCTCCTGATGGAACATCTCGTACATGATCTGTAATCGTTCCACACCATTCAGAGGATATGCTTTTACGCCCAGCACCTTGAAATTGTTGAGAATATCGGTTTCGATACGCTCCAGCCGGGGCTTTGCTTCTTTCACGCTTTTGGCTTCAATGCTGAACGTGATGTACTTCGTTCGGACCAGACCGTTGTTGCCCTTGGCAAGCTGCTGTTTCAACATCTGCGCATATTCCATGCGTACATCATCGAACTGGTCATGCTGCGGCTCAATCTGAATGACCTTGTTGTATTCGCTCATATCACTTTTGTGGTTAATGAACGAAAGCTGAAAGCGGATGCTGGAATCAAAGTAGTTGAGGAAGTCACACCAGCTTTCAAAAATGGTGTTCTTATCTTCGTTTTGCGCGAGCTGATAGTTGATGTCACAGAAGCGGACGGTTTTGGAATACAGATGTTCCTCCACCCGGCAGATGCCGTCCCGTCCCATTTCCAGATACGGAATCGACCGCTGCACGGTCAAGTGATGCTCTTTCTTCTTTTTTGCTTCTGCCTTTGCAGACGGCTTGAAGAATTTCTGGAAGATGCCGCCGAACAGCGGCTTCTTATCCTTTTCTTTTCCCAATAATGCCTCCCTTCTTCACTTTTGGTGTTACAGGTTTCTCCGGCTCATATTCGTACAGATTTTCGATCTCGTAGCGGCGAACCGCCGGACGTTTGAAACGGACACTGATGAAGTTCGTCAGGATGGTTTCAAGGTGCATCCCGTTTTTCTCGAACAGCGCAAAGAAAAATTCCGGGAGCATCAGCAGCACCATGCCCGCCGCCGCGTTGCTTGTGCCAAGTGTTCCCCGTGTGAGAAAGTAGAACGGAACACCGATGGATGCCGCAAAGCCCATACAGATGAGCTGCCGCTTTGTCAGGTTGAGAAAGACCTTGTTTTTGACTTTGGACAGGTCTTTCGGGATCGTTACATAAGCCATTCTTCACCATGACAGCCAGACACGCCGCCGGGATACGGCTTTTGTCTGCTGTCTTTCCTTTCCTCGGATTTTCCCGGTTTTAGTGACTGCCGAAGATCTGTTTGGACAGACTTCCCGTTTTCATCAGGCTGAAGCACAGAATCACGGTATACGCTGCAACGCCGATCAGCGCGGAGTGCATATTGCTGGAAATCCGCACCGAAGAAATCAGTGCTGCGTAAATCGCCACACAGACCATCATCAGAAATGCCTGAAATGCAAGGGCGAACAGTCCTCTGAAATAGTTGGTTCCTACATGACCCCATTCACGGTTGCTCATCGTTGCGAACGGGATCGGGGCAAGCGATGTATAGAGATAAATCTCTATCATGCGCCCATAGACAATGACAGTTATCACCACCGACATAATTTTCATGCAGAAGCTGACAAGGAAGGTTTCAAGAGCCAGCACTACCAGTTCACCGATCTCCATGGTTGCCATCGCCGCCTGCATCTGCATGGACAGCGAACTAACATCAATGGCAGTCTCGCCGTTGATGATACCGGAAGCCGAATTAACTACCGATTGTCCAACGTCAAAGACTGCCATTGTAATTGTGAACGTATTGCTGACCAGATAGATTGCGACCCATGCCTTGACAAAATACTTGAAGAACATCCATGTATCTACATCATGCAGGTTGTTTCGCTCGGTCAGCATCGAGATCAGCTCATAGCAGAGTACCAGAGTGATGATGATTCCGGCAATCGGAACTACAACCGACTCTGATAAGTTCTGAATCATACTGAAAACGCTGCTGTTCCAGTTTTGTGGAGTGCGTCCAACCTGAGCCGCGATCTCACTTGTCTTTTCATTGACATCCGTGAACATCGTACTCATGTTGGACTCCACCATTCCTGTCAGAAGTTCCCGCATCCATTTTTCGATGGCTGCAAAAATATTATCGAACAATGGCGGGAGTACCTCCTATCGCGGGTGCTTAGCCGAACAGACCAGAGAGCAGAGGGATCAGCTGCGTACCGATGAGAATGACGCCGCCACCGCTCATGAGCTGCTTCATGCCCTGGGACTTTGCACCCGGATTGTCGTTGCCATATCCTTCCATCAGATTGACAACACCCCAAACGCCAAGACCTGCGCCAATAGCCACAACGAGAGTCTGCAGAACGGTAATAGACTGATTAAAGAATTCCATATATTATTTTCGCCAGACCGCAGATTTGATGAATATTTGCGATTCCAAAAGGGAAGCGGGCTGGCACATCTTCGGTGCTGCCCGCTTCCTGCGATTCTGGCTTCTCCTTTCATTTTCAATAAAGTCAGCCTTTTGGAATCACATGATAGATGGTGGTTATTTCGTGTCGGTCATACGGATCACCTGTTCAGGGTCTGCCCGAACGGGTGGGAGGGTGTATCGCTTGCTGTTGATAAAAGCCTCCTTCCTTATCCTTGTGCCTGTTCGGTCACATCCACTTCATAAAGGTCAAATTCTTCCGTGGTGAGCAGCCGCAGTTCGTGTTTCAGGTAGCGTTCTACGTCGAACTCGTTTTTCTTGTCGAAATCCGAAAGTTCCTTGTACCGCTTATGTTTGGTAATATCAAACTTATCGCTCAGGAATGGTCTGACACCTCTTAACTGTAAGATGCACTTGCTGCCGTCCATGACTGCAAGCTCATCCCGGCTCATCAGTTCTTTTCCGGTCTTTTGGTAGTTCGTGCCAAAAGAGGGGCTGTTGCCGCGGGTATCCGATGTGTTGTAAAGGTCGATGGTTTCCTTGCCCAGGGTTTCAGAAATCTCCTTGAGGGTGGAGCTTTCCTTGCCGCCAAGGAACAGCATCGTGTCACAGTTGCCGATGATGGTTTCTGCGGCATCCTTGTAAATGGTCTTTAACTGGCTCTGCGATTGGAGAATAATCGAAGCAGAAATCTCACGGCTGCGTATGGTGGCGATGAGCTTATCAAACTTAGGGATTTGTCCGATGTTTGCAAACTCGTCCAGAAGCAGCCGCACATGGTACGGAAGTCTGCCACCGTGTTCATCGTCCGCCTTATCACAAAGCAAATTGAATAGCTGTGTGTACAGGATCGACACCACAAAATTGAAGGTATCATCTGTATCGGAGATAATAACGAACATTGCCGTGCGCTGATCTCCCAGCATATCCAGCTCCATCTCGTCGTATGCCATCAGGTCACGCAGTTCCTTAATGTCAAATGGAGCCAGTCTCGCACCGCAGGAAATCAGAATGGACTTCGCCGTTTTACCTGCCGCCAGCTTGTACTTTTTGTACTGCCGCACGGCAAAGTGTTCTGGTTTAGCCTTTTCCAAATCCTCAAATAGTTCATCGACCGGATTCTTGAACTCTTCATCATCCTCGCGGGCTTCGCTGGCATTGATAAATTCCAGCAGCGTGGAGAAGTTCTGTTCTTCCTCCGGGGCTTCATAGTAGATATAGCCGATGAGTGCGCAGTAGAGCAGGCGTTCTGCCTTGACCCAGAAATCTTCGCCGGACTTTTCGCCGTCTCCTTTCGTGTTGGCGATGATGGTATTGACCAGTTTCAGAATATCCTTCTCACTGCGGATATAATGGAACGGATTATAGTGCATCGACTTCTTGAAGTTGATCGTGTTTAGGACTTTGATTTTGTACCCGGCATCCGAGAGCATCTTTCCGCATTCAATGATGATCGTACCTTTCGGGTCAGTACAGACATAGCTGACCTTTTCGGGCATCTGCATCAGATTGGGCTTTACGAAAAACCGTGTCTTGCCGCTGCCAGAGCCGCCGATCACAATGACATTCTTGTTTCTGGCATACTTCGGATGCTTTGGTCTGCCGCTCATCATCAACCGTTCCGTCTGGGTGAGCAGCACATTATTCTCGAATACCGGGTCAATAAAAGGTTCAATGTCCTTGGCATTGCCCCACCGGGCAGAGCCGTATTCCTCTCCCTGACGATACTTCTTTGCGTTCTTCCCCTTAAAGTAGATCACGGCTTTCAGTGCTGCTGCACCGATCAGACCCACCAGCAAGTCGAACGGATGGACACTTGGCAGATAACTCTTATAGGCCAGACCGAAGTTCATAAAAAGAACCATCAGCCTGTCCACGATGGTATCGCCATTACAGTAGCGGTACAGCCATGCGGCTTTCTCCACCATGTAAAAGGCGATGATGTACGGAAAATTCAGCAGGATCAGCTTCTTCACATCTGCCGACTGCATCTTTCCGCTGATTGCCGCCGCTGCTTTCTTGCCCCATGCCGTTCCACCTGTCTGGTTGGAGGGGGCTTTGCGCGGACGTTTACTCTGTGCGGTCGTTTTCTGGCTCATCGCACCTGCCCTCTGTCTTTCGTCTTTTCTTTGGTGATCTCCCGGTGTTTAGCCACACGCTCCTTTGCCTGCTCCAACTTCTTGCGAATGGACTGCCGCTGTTCCTTTTTCAACGAAACTCCGGTATATTCCTTGAACGCTGCCGTCATAACGTCTACATCTTTCGCCTTGAAAAAGACCAGATATTCGGTTTTACCCTCTTTTTCTGCCTTTTTCAGACTATAATCAATGCCGTACTTCCGGGCTACCCGGTCAAACGACTTGATGTTATTGTCCGTGACAACGATATTGGTAAGCTGTGCGCCGCTCTGTTGCAGGCTCTTGATGCTCTGCTTTCCTCTCTTACATCGGTTCTGCCCTCCCATCTTCTTCGACTGCTGTTTTTTCTTCTCGATCTCTGAAAGCAGCTTTGTCAGTGCTGCTTTCAGAAGCTGCGCCGAGATTTTTCCGCCTTTGATGCACAATGCCATCGTTTTTTCGTTTACTTCATCCTGCACCTGCGCCCTCCTTTCCGATTTATAGTTTTATCCAAACGGCATCAGACACTGACTGTGCCTGATACCGGGGGAGCCGTATCGCCAAAGACCGAACGAAATTTCTTTCTGCACTGGTGCATCATGTAGCCGCACTCCCTGCGGTGCCGGCAGGAAATGCAGGGATGGTCACTGTCCGTTCCCGGACGCTGGCGCATCATACGTTCAAACGGGCTATTCGTAAAGTTCATAGGCTCACCCCTCCTGTTCTGCCATCGGAAGAATCCCACGCCGTTTCAGTTCGTGGTACAGAAACTTCCTGCCTTTGTGCGTCCATGCCGTATGCAGCTTTTCTACTGCACTGCCATCACTCCGATGGAGCCGGAAAACAAGGTTTGCTGTATATCCTTTATCCTGATGCTTTGCATACAGCACCCACTGGTTATTGGCCCGGTACTGGATACCGTGCAGATGGAGCAGACGATTGAACACTTTTGCGCCGCAGCCGTACTCTTTTGCGATCTGTGTCGTTGTCACAAGCGAATCGGGCGGCTGTGATTCGTAAAAACGCTTCGGCGGCGCGTGGCTTTTGCACTTGTGCTGATGCAGCAGTTCAATGACTGCCTGCATCCAGTGATCCGCTCCCATGCAGTGCTGTCCTTCGCAGCTACGGAAACAGTCATTTTTGTGGAAGTGATGGAGCTTATACAACTGCTTTGCCATCTCCAGCGTGATCCGGTAGTCATTCACATACCGCTGCACCGTGCGCCCGCCCTCATCCTGCGGGCGGACACGGGGAACGAACTCATAGTCCCGGCCCTCCACAAATCCGTACTGGCACATCCGGGGGAACCACTTGCGGAAGTCACTCTGAATCTGCATCTGGTCGTACAGGTCTCTCGCCCAGATTACCGAGGGAGCCATATCGAAATCCATAAAAAACACGCTCATTGCATTGTCCTCCTTAATTGCTTCTGCCGCCCCATCCGAAATCATGCCTGACCTGTGCAGCGTAATAGCTGTCAATCGTGGTCGGCGCATTATACAGTGTGGCGAGCAGATATTGTTTGATGTTTCGTACCTGTGTGGTATTGCTTTTCAGGCATTCCATTACATACTGGATGTGCATGGAATCCAGCTTCATCAGGCGGCTTTTGACCACCTCTTTCGGCTTTTCTTCCCCGCAAATGCGCAGGAACTTCTTTCTGCTGGTCACGGTTTCCACAAGCAGTTCCAAAATCTCCATCAGGATTTCCCGGTCATGCGGGAAGTTCTTCTCTAAGATCGGGATTTCCAGCTTGTCTTGAAAATAGAGGCGATACCTTTCATCTTCCCGCATCTCTTTCGCTGTGTTTTCCACATACGGTGCGGAATAGATTAGATCAGTCTCACTACTATCAGTATTATTTATATCAGTCTTACTTCCGTTTGATTTCCATACTCCCGGAAGTTCGCTTTTCAAACCACCAGAAGTTTGATTTTCATACTTCCAGTAATTCGATTGTGAAAGTCCCGCATAGAGGTCTTTCACATACAGCAGGTTTGGCTTTCCCAAGCCCTGCCTGCGCCGCTCAACAAGCTGATATTCGTGTTCCAGCTCATCCAGCAGTTTGACCGCCTTTTGTCTGGCACATCGAATCGAATCCATGATCTCATCTATCGTACAGATGATGTAGGCATTTCCATTCTCGTCCTGCCAGCCATTTTTAAGCGAAAGATTCATCCGATCCAGCAAGACCGCATAGAGCAGCTTTGCATCGCCGGACATCTTTTCAAACAGGTCTACCTTGATGAGTGCTTTCGGCACACGGTAGAAACTGTATCGGTCTGCTTCCAGACCTCTGAAATACGGGTACTTCATGTAGATTCATCACCTCCCCTCTTGCTGGATTTGCACTATTATAAATAACAGTACATTCCTACGACGGAGCATCTTTCGACACTCCGCCGCATTGTATCTGCTGTTATTTGAGCTTTGCCATTCTGCCCCAGCCCGTTCCTGCCCCATATTTCAGCGGCGTTTTCTCTGACAAGACACGCAGGATGCACATTCAGTATCAGAAGTATCTCTCTGGGATGGCTTATTCAATTTTCAAGGTTCATGTGAGAGGTTTTGTATTGTCCTCTCATCCTTAGAATCGGAGAAAGGTCATTTCGCAAGGTGTTTTTAAAAAAGTTTTTGAACTTTTTATGAACTTTCCGATTTGGATGGAGATTTTTTGTGTCCTCTCACTCCTAGAATCGGAGAAGGTCTATTTCGCAAGGTGTTTTAAAAAAATTCAAAAAAATTTTTGAGCCGCCCAATTCAGAGTGTTTTCTGTGATTGGACGGCTCATCTTTTGATTATGTATAGGTTATCAGCTGCACAATGCCCGGAAGTGCTTTTTCTGTATCTTGTAAATTGCTGCGTTATAAATTCCGGTAAGATTCTGGCGGGTCATGCCAAGGTGTTTCGCTGCCTCTGTGAAAGACAGACCATGAAACAGATGAGTGTGGACGACCTTTCTCTGCAAATCAGTCAAAGTAGAGAGCAGCTCTTCCACTCTTTCCTCACTTATCATTCTTTCCAGTGTACTCACTGCTTCATCGACTCCCTCTAGGATTTCTTCCCTATACTCCCTGTCCTCACGGGATGGCATCCATTTTCCCTGAATGATTTCGTAATTCATGAAAATACGATCCTCTCCTTCCAGAACCAGCCGGATGTGCCACTCGTATTCATCAAATTCCTCTTCCTCAATGTGATGCCCCGCACCTTCCAATGCATCATATTTATAATGTACGCAGTTACGAAGCGAGAAAACGGTCACTCTTTTATGCGCCCTATAAATCACATAACCATTTTGGTAGACACTGATGCTTCCATGATTTTCCAGAATCTTCTCGGCTACCACCGACACGCCAGATTCCTCAAGAGCCTTCACGGTGGGAACACGCTGTTCCTTGTACAAAGGAAGTTTAACAAGCTTTTTCAGTTCCTTGAATGTCATCATAATGTCCACCTTTCTGCCTTTTGGCTGCGGGCGGTCTGAAACAAAAAATGCAGCAAAAGTTGTCCCAGACTTACCCGTTTTTTTTGAACGGGAAGTCTAAGACTTCTCCTACTGCATCGCTATTTCATGATTCACTTTTAAGGTGTGATGTTTAGTCTCTCATATATAGAATTGCTGGAAGGGCATTTCGCAAGGTGTTTTTGAAAAAAAATTAAAAAAAACCGGAACAGGATGAGTTACTCACAGGCGCACTACTGCGCTGCATTCGCTCATTCTGTTCCGGCCTATATCACATATTGCTACGGTATCGCTCTAACAAACAGATATTATATTGTAGACCCAAAAGAACGTCTGGTGGAGCTGGTCGGCTAACCAGGTGCCGCCTAAGATTCCGCCTCTGCGCTTTCAGTGTCGATGAAGCACTCTGCTTCAGGCTTCTTTCCGTTGGTTCTCTGCTGTGAAAAATTCGATACTCTTCACGGGAAGGCCGTGAATGCACTCCACCAGAGATTCAGCAGAAATATAATCTTCACAGCCACCACGCTTGATCTGAAGCATATTCTTTCCATCAACGACACTGCGATTCCCGATCCGCAGCCCCTTTGGGGTGCGGATTTCATGTTCTCCGTTGCTCATCTTCTCACGGCCTCCTTTGTGTTGGTTTAGGTTTCTTTTTTCTTCTATTCAATTTCACCTTTTGAACTTCCGCTCTTTTTTCACCTTTTTCGGCTTGCATATTTACGATTTTTACGGTATAATAATCCAAAAGATGATAGAATATAGCATATATTATAAGCAAGTCGTGCCGCCGTGTCAAGAGGAAAATGTGAAAATTCGTTGCATCTTTCAGATTGAATATTTACAAATCCCGTTACACATTGTTACAGCACGATAACTACGCCATAGAAAGGTTGCAAACATGAAATTTGGAGAGAAAGTTCGCGATCTACGAAAGAAACATTCTTTAACGCAGGACGAATTGGCACAATGTCTGGGTATCAACAAACGAACGATCATCGGATGGGAGCGTGATGGCCGCTATCCTCGCAGCATTGAAATGCTTGAAAAAATGGCCGATATATTCCATGTACCTCTGACCTATTTACAGCCGGATCAGTCTTTATTTATCGAACGTGCCGCCGAAGCCTACGGAAAAAAGGGCAAAATAGAAGCCCAGCATCTCGCATTTGAGCTTACTGAGCTATTTGCCAGCGGAGAGTTGACCCCGCAGGATATGGACGGCATCATGTATGAAATGCACAAAGCCTATTTTAAGTACCGAGAACAAAAACGAGAAAAGGAACGAATAATGAACCTGTGAACCACTGTTCTATTCACTATGCTATCCCCGGAAGGAGATCACATTATGGATTCTGCATTTATTCACCAAGCCGCCAACGAACTTGTCCAAAATGCCGGAACTCGCAACATCAAACAGATTGCGCGCAGTTGCAGTCTGGACATCAGTGAAACATCCCGCATTAAAGATATGTTGGGTTTACTTTCGCTCTATTTTGATAAGCCATTGATCCTTATCAATCGCCAGCTGGACAAACAGACGAAGCAGATGGTGTGCGGCTATGCGCTGGGGCATTATCTGGAGCATCAGCTGCTTATGGACTTGCATACCCTGGACAAGTTTCTGACCATTAAGGACAAGCACATCCTTCTTTACGAGCATAACGCTTTCACATCCCACCTGATGCTGGACAGTGATGAAGTCTATCAAATGACGAAGCGCGGGTTAGACGCTGCGCAAATCTCTGTAGCCAAACGGATTCACCTCAATCTGGTGATGGTAAAACTTCTTGAGCTGCATCATCTGGGGTACGATCTGCGTCACTATCACGCCCAGCACCATGCGTTTATTAAACAGTTCAACCTTCCGGCACATTTTCAGTTTTGATGTGGCCGCGCCGGATGAGCTTATGTTCTTATAACCCTAAAACCCGTAATGGACGGTGCGTTATGCCTGTCCATCACGGGTTTTTCGTGTTATTTCAGTTTTTCGAGAATTTCATCAGCACTCATGCCTTCGGCAAGCAGCTTCTTCAGGACGGATTCCGCTTCTGCCTTTTTCGCTTCCTCTGCAGCCTTAGCATCTGCCTTTGCCTTCTTCGCTTCCAGCGTTACCACTTCTTTTTCGGCCTTCTTCAGAGCAGTCTTCTTCTCTTTCAAGTCAGCCTTTAAAGTGTCAATGTTGGCGGTGATGGATGCGATTTCCGCTGTGAGTGCTTCCTTCGCGGACTGCTTTTCCGCAATCTGCGTTGCAAAATCAGCAGTCACAGTTTTGGGCTTATTCTTGCTACCTTTTGTTCTGGGCATAGGACACAAACCTCTTTCCTGTTATAGTAGTTCAAGTATATCACAGATCTGAAAATAAATCAGCCTTGTATACACCATTCTCCAGCATCTTCTTGAAGCTATCCTTTACTGCTGCGACATCCTCATGGTAGGTCATACCATACCATGTATCATTGGTTTTCAGAACCTTCACTGACATCTTTCCCTGCTCCAGCAGCTCACCGATGAAGGTCGGAATCAAATACTCTGCTTTCAACGGATTCTGCACTACTTCTTTTTCAAAGAACTCTTTGAAGCCTTCTTCCAGCACTTCCAAGAAGTCCGGTGTTAATCCCCACATGTTCATAGAAACCAAAGAATTCACCTCGACGACCACACCGTCTGCTTCTGCACCATTCGATGTCTTTACGATGTTCTTAGTCTCCACAACCTCGGTCAAGTTATTTTCCTCATCCATCTTGCAAATGCCGCGAGTAACGCCACCGTTGTCTGACAGCGTGTTCTTCAGCACAAAGCCTGCCATGCAGGACTTGCCGCCGTTTATCAAATAATCATGGACAGCCTTGAAACCTTCTTTTCCATAATAGTCATCTGCATTGATCACAATAAACGGAGTGTCTATTACACTCTTTGCCGCCAGCACTGCCTGACCAGTTCCCCACGGCTTTGTCCGACCTTCCGGAAGTTCTCCCGGAATATCGTTGATATTCTGGAAAGCGTAGTCTACAGTTACATTGCGAGAAGAACAAATAGAGGCAATACGATCACCAATAACCTCCTTGAACTCCTTCTCAATATCCTTGCGGATGATAAAGACTACATGGTTGAAACCAGCCTTAATCGCATCATGGATCGAGTAGTCCATGATGATATGGTTTGCATCATCGACTGGCTCCAACTGCTTAATTCCCGTTCCGAAGCGGCTACCAATTCCGGCTGCCATGATAAGTAATGTTGTTTTCATCTTTTTCTCTTTTCTTTTGAACCTTATTATGAAGAGTTTTTTATCTTTGTAGATGCACCTCTACCTCACTCATATTTTTTCACTATCTTAGCAGGCACTCCTGCAACCAACACATTGCTTTCATTAATATCTCTAGTAACTACTGCATTTGCCCCCACTATAACATTCTTTCCATTTATATACACTCCGGGGAGAATCACCCCCCCCTGAACAAATCCAGCAGCCATCATTTATAAATACTGATTTCCTTAAATGATAGTGTTTTTCAGATTCTGTCCAATGACTTACATCATATTGTGTCGAAAAAATCTTGGCACCCGCAGATACTGTAACATTATTTCCAAGAACAACATTTCCTACGCAATGAAGTAAGCTTCCCTCATTAAGCGAACAATGTTCTCCTACTGTCAAATTGTCAGGGCACACTACTTTAGGATTATCATAAATAAGTAAGGATTTGGAATCTCCCTTAATATTATATCGCAAATAACAGCAGAGTAATACATAATGTACCTTCGCAATAATTCGATATATTAAACAACCCACAGTCTCCCATTTCATTTACATCCATTCTCCTTATCCCATCAAAAACTCAAATATATTGCCATTAATTTTCTCTTTAGCGAAATATTATGTGCACACCAAATACTCCGGATCTCGCTTTTCACTTTTTCTTTTAACCACTGCATTTTTTCTCTATCAACAGGCGTTTTAGAAAATTTCATCTTTTTCAATATAGTTATTTCGTGGTTTAAATAATTTTCATTTAATAGTACATCCAGTTTCTTATCTTTTTGTAAGCCACAAAATTTGATTATATTTCTATATGACTCTAAAAGCTTCCAATTTTTCTCTTTAAAAGATTGATTCGTCAGAGAGTCGCTTCTTGTAATATAATGATACAACGGGCAATCCACATAATACGATTGCATGCAGCAACTCATATACTGATGATTAAATAGTGCATCCTCCACCAAAATGCAATTCATATCATAGCGAAGATTATTTTGCTCAATCAAATCAAGCTTATAAAGCTTATTCCATGCAAATCCTTTAAAACTTTTTGGATTTGCAAATTCTCTCATTGTTTCAATTCGGTCACGAATTCCATACTTCGACTGTGTAATAAAGCTATTTTCTTTAGGTGTATTATCATTAAAATAATTACAAATCACAAGATCGAGACTGCTATTAGCCTGATATGGTTCCAACATTTTTTCCAAATAATCAGGTTCTATATAATCGTCGCTGTCCACGAAGCAAACGAAGTCATGCCCCCCCGCTAAAATCTATGGCACACTCTATTCCTTTATTTCGTGCCGCAGATAATCCTTTGTTCTCCTCATATATATACACATACCTGGAATCACCATTCGCAAAAGTTTCGCAAATTTGAGAGCAACCATCAGTTGATCCATCATTCACAAGCAAACATTTCCAATTCTGATATGTTTGCTTGTGAATAGATTTTAAGCATTGCTCCAAATATTTTTCCGTATTAAATATAGGCACAACTATATAAACCATTTCTTCCATCCTCCTAACATCAAAAATCATTATATTTTCATAAGCTTCCCAATCACATCATAAAATAGTTTGTTTTTTGTTTTCAGGAAATAAATTGCTGACAACGCCAAATACACCATCGCTCCAATAAAAATTTTTGCAATGAGGCGTCCAATATTCCCTCCAACTTCAAA
>OGWV01000953.1_pt1 | contig 18049 bp, 13 predicted proteins | sample 1576081 | NCBI WGS metagenome assembly OGWV01 (sample SAMEA3541541, study PRJEB24748) | human gut metagenome | biome: human gut; feature: human-associated habitat; material: faeces | place: China | collected 2012 | reverse complement strand
TTGAGATTGTTTGCAAGGTCTTTTGAAGCCCGTTGCCGGACTTCGTTGCCGACACTGTAGGGATTGCCGTCCGGGGTCACGAGAAATTCCACCGTGGCCAGGGACTGATAGCCCACGGCGCGCACGAGCCTGCGGGCGTATTCCTTCAGGCGCTCGCGGAGTTCGCGGGTCACGCCCTTCCAGGGGGAAGGCGTGATTTCCATGAGCTTCTGGTTGTTGCGCTGCACGGTGCAGTCACGTTCGTCAAAGGCGAAGACATTGCCGTAATGGTCGGCCAGCACCTGGATCTCGATGTGATGCACATCAGTCAGGAGCTTCTCCACGAAGAGACGCGGGTTGCCGAAGGAGGCCTGGGCCATGGTGGAGGCTTTGAAGAAGGCGTCCTCGAGCTCGGACTTGCTGTGCACGGCGAAGATGCCGCGGCCACCGCCGCCGCCTTCGGCCTTGAGCATGATGGGCAGCCCGATCTCATCGGCGAGCTGGCGCGCCTCATCAACGGTCACGGCTCCCTCGGAGCCGGGAACGACAGGGATGCCCAGCTTGCGGGCCACCTTGCGGCACTCGACCTTGTTGCCGAGCAGGTTCATGGCCTCCTCGGAGGCGCCGATGAAGACAATGCCGTTGTCCCGGCAGAGGGCCGGGAAGCGGCTGTCTTCAGAAGCGAAGCCCCAGCCGGGATGGATGCCCACCACGCCGCTGCGCTTGGCAAGCTTCACGATGCGCTCGATATCAAGATAGGCACGCGGGTCAGGGCCCAGAAGAAGCAGTTTCTGCGCGGTCGAGGCGGAAGGTGCCGTTTTGTCAATATCGGTAGCCGTCATGGCTGCGATGGCGTCAAAGCGCTCCCTGATGGAACGGCAGATGCGGCGGGCCGGAATACCGCGGTTGGCAACCAGTATGATCTTGCCCTTTAGAAATTCCTGTACTTCCTTAAACGTCTTGTTTGGCATGAACTCGTCCCTCTCTAAAAACTGTCTCTCTCTCCCGCGAACCGGATGCTTCCGCCCAGATACTCCTTCACGCCCCCGGCCTCCCGGAGGATGATCTGTCCCTGGGTCCCCACACCTTCCAGAATGCCGGTGGCCGTCAGGCTTCCGTCCTCCAGCCTGACGGGGTTTCCCCGCCAGAGCAGATACCTGTTGGCCAGTTCAAGCCAGCTTCCGGATTGGGTAGTCTTCTGACTATAGACAGAAAATATGGATTTAACAAGCAATCCCCACAGCTCATCCACGCCGGGAACCGCCCTGCCCGGAAGCACGCATTCGGAAAGGCTGCAGGCCATGAGCGCCGTGCTCTCACGCATGGCCTCCGCCCGGGGGTGCGAAACCAGATTGAGCCCCACTCCGGCCAGGAGCACGCCCGCCCTCTCCTCGAGGAGGATGCCGCAGACCTTGCGCGGCGTTCCTCCGAACATGAGCGCTACGTCGTTGGGCCATTTCATCACTGCCGGATACCCGTATCCCTCAAGCGCCGCGCAGACCGCGGCCCCGCAGGCCACGGCAGCCTCGGTTCCCACAAAGGGCGGCTCCATGGGAAGGCGCAGGGAGGCGTAAAGGTTGCCCGCCGGCGATCCCCAGTTTCTGCGGTACTGCCCGCGTCCGTTCGTCTGGCTCTCAGCCAGAAGGCTGTCGAAAACACCGAGATGGACGTCCGGCTCCCTCGCCGCGTCCATGGTGGTGGACACCGCACCCCTGTGAATAACGTTAAACACGGCAGCCTCCCTGCTTTCCTATCCATTCCTCCGCCGCGGCTCCGAGGCGCCCGGTGAAGGCGTCCATGTACGGACCATGGTCAAAGCCGCACACGTGCCCGAACCCGTGGGCCGTGAGGCGGACCAGGTGCCTGAGAGGCTCCTGGCCATAGAGCACGCATTCCCGGCAGAGTGTCTCAGAGGAGAGGACAAGTTCCGCGAGTCCGGTGAGCGGCTCTCCGGGGAAGGACAGGATATTGGTCGGTCCGGGCACACCCATGGCCCTTCTGTTGAGTCCGGCCATGGGACCGTCCAGGGTCACGGTAAAATCAAGGGCGCCCGGCACGCCGGGACATCCTCCCTCCTCTTCCACGGCCCGGGCCTCTTCCCAGAGAGTCCGGAGGAGCGGCTCAAGCTCCCTGAGCGGACAGGGAAGAAACGCGCAGGCGAGAGGACTGTCCGCGTCCAGTGTTACACTAAAGGGAGCCCGCAGGGCCCCCCCGTTATTTTCCATCATCGTTTTCTCCGGCAAGGAACATACGACCGACTTCTGAAAATGAGAGTCCCCTAACGCCGTTCCCCGGTGTCCGGCATATCGATGTCGAGGCCGGGCCCGGACCCGTGCTCCGGCTCCGCCGGCTCATGGGCGCCCGCGTCCATGCTCAGCGGACAGCCGTCCATGAGATGCTCGTCTTCCACGGAAGCGGAGTGGCCGCCCGCCTCGCCCGGGCGCAGTGGGCCGATGAAGGCCTTCTCCTGCGCAGCCTCAGCCCCGGCGTCCTTCCTGGGCGCCCCTTTTTTCAGGCCGACGTTTCTGCGGCATCCCACAAGGCGCTGGAATACGGAAGTTTTCTCCCCGCCCTGTCCCGCGTCCTTCGCGGGGGACGGCGCCGCGGGTTCCTTCTGGAAAAAGTGCTGTTCCGGGGCCGCCGCTTCTGCGCCTTTCATCCCCTTCACAGGTTCCGGATAGGCGATGCGCTGATGGAAGATGCCGGTGAGCACGCGCTGGAAGCTCTCACTGAGATAGTGGAGATCCCTGAAGGTGAGCTCGGACTCGTCGAGCTGGCCCTCGGCAAAAATTCCCTTGATGATTTTATCGACATGCGCCTTGAGGCGCGCCGGCGTGGGATCAGTTAACGTTCTGCTCGAAGCCTCGACCGAGTCGGCCAGCATGAGAATGGCGGCCTCCTTCGTCTGGGGCTTGGGTCCGGGATAACTGTAGTCCGACTCGTTCGGGTTCTCGCCGAGAGCAATGGCCTTCTGGTAGAAGCAGCGGATCACGCGGGTGCCGTGGTGCTGGGCGATGATATCCGTGATTTCCTGGCCCAGCCGGTAGCGCTGGCAGAGCTCGATGCCCTTCTTCACGTGATTCATGATGATGAGCGCGCTCATGGAGGGCGAGAGCTTGTCGTGCTTGTTGGGGCCGCCGAACTGGTTCTCAATGTAGTACTGCGGATAGGCCAGCTTGCCCGAATCATGATAGAGGGCAGCCACTTTGCAGAGAAGCGCGTTGGCGCCTATGGCCCTGGCTCCGGCCTCGACCATGTTGGCCACCACGATGGAGTGATGATAGGTGCCCGGAATGGTGACCATGATCTCCTGCATGAGGGGCTGCTCGAGGCTGATGAACTCCATGAGCCTGAAGCGCGTGGAGTAGCCGAACACGGTCTCGAGCACGGGACTCAGGGAGAAGAAGAGAATGAGCGTCAGAAGAGAGTTGATGCACACAGCCGTGAACAGCATGGGCATCTCATTCAGGGCCGTGCCTTCAAGGAAGGTCGCGCCCACGAGAAGGAAGCTCTCGCCGAGGATGAGCGGAATGAGGTTCCACACGGCGTCCTGACGGCTCATGGCCGATACCACAAGCCAGGTGGTCAGCATGGCCGAGAGAAAATGAAAGAGGCCGAGAGACACGCCGAGATGCAGGTTCACCGCCGTATAGAGCGAGAGCAGAAGGCCCATGGTCACATAGCGGCGGGCCGCGAAAACCATAGCCACAAAGCCGCAGGCTCCGGCCATGGGAAAGGCGACGCTGAAGGCGCCGGCCAGCGTGGAGCTCTCGATGAGCGCGCCCAGCGCGTAGACGCCGCGGGCGGCCAGGGTCGTGAAGGCCACCACGATGCTGATGAGATAGAGATCCTTGTTGCGGATGGACGATCCCGGACGTCCGCTCGGGGACAGGAAAAAGCCCAGGGAAATGAAAAGCGAGAGGATGAGGAGCCCGAGGGAGCGCTGCCAGTCGAGCGGCATGGCCGTGGTCTGATACAGGGCCTGGAGCTTGATCTGCTGCTCGCGGCTCACCCGGTCGCCGCGGCGCACGATGAGCTCGCCCTTCTGTATCTGGTAGTAGACGGGCTCGACCTTGTCCATGACCTGGCTCGCGCGCCGCTGCGTGGCCTCGCGGTTCAGGGTCAGCGTGGCCGGCAGGGAAGCGGAGAGAAGCACATTCACGGCCCTGCGCGCGTTGTGGGAAAGTTCCTGCTCACCGCGGGCCAGGGTCGAAATTTCCGTCAGGAAGGACTGCACGTCCGGAAGCACGGTCACATCAGGACGCAGAACCTCCTGGCCCGTGTCCAGATTGCGGATGATGACGCCGCTCCTGCCCACGCGGGCCGTGCGGATATCGCCCACAAGGCCTTCGGACATGCGTTCGCGCAGGAGGGGAAGCAGTTTGTGGAGCACGAATTTCTGGGTCGTGGGAACGCCGAGCTCCGGCAGAATCTCGCGGGCGAGCTCAGGGCCGATCTCGCTCGAAAAGAGCACGCTCGGATCCTCGCGCCCGTTCTTCGGCGGCGCGCCGTTGAGCTCGCGCATGAGGTCGATTAAACGCGTCTCGAAGGCGATATAGGGCTCGAGACTCAGATCATAGACCGAGGGCTGCAGGAGCATGACCTGCTTGCGCCGCGCAGCCGTGGCCTGGGCGTCCTCCACGAGGAGGTACCGGTCCGCGACGACGTTGGACTCGGCCACCTGTCCCGCCACATACAGTCTGTGGCCCGTATCGAAATTGAATCCCGAGAAAAGCGACACAGCCAGAAGAACGCACGCGAAGACGGCGCAGCCGCGCCCGCATCCGAGATGCGCCCTGATGGCCCGGCTTATGGCCAGGAAACAGGGTCTCGCGTTAGTGATCTTCTGCTGCTGCATCATAAGCGTGGACTATGGCCCCGACGAGAGGATGGCGGACAACGTCTCCCTTCGAGAAACGGTGGAAGGCGATGCCTGGCACGCCGCGCAGAATCTTCAGCGCCTGCACAAGCCCTGACTGGGCATGATTGAAGCCGCCGGGGAACTGGGGCAGATCTATCTGCGTCACGTCGCCGGTGATAACCATGCGCGAGCCGAAGCCCATGCGGGTCAGAAACATCTTCATCTGTTCCTGGGTGGTGTTCTGGGCCTCGTCCAGGATGATGAACGCGTCATTGAGGGTGCGGCCGCGCATAAAAGCGAGCGGGGCCACCTCGATGGCCCCCGCCTCCATCATGGAGGCCACGCGGGCCGCGGGCAGCATGTCGTTCAGGGCGTCGTAGAGCGGGCGCAGATAGGGGTTCACCTTTTCCGTAAGATCGCCCGGCAGGAAACCGAGCTTCTCGCCGGCCTCCACAGCCGGACGGGTAAGGACAATGCGCTTCACCTGGTGCTGGGCGAACATGGAAAGGGCCATGGCCACGGCGAGATAGGTCTTGCCCGTACCGGCCGGTCCCACGGCGAATACCATGGCACAGCGCCGGAGCGCGTCGAGATAGGCCTTCTGGGCCACGTTGCGTGCCGTAACCGTCTTTCTCGGGGTATGAATGAAGACCGCGTCGCGGTAGACTTCCGAAAGGACGACACCGGGATCACTGCGGACCATCTCATAGGCCCGCGCGATATCCTCCTGGGTCACATTCACGCCACTCTTGAAGAGCCCGTAGAGCTGCAGAAAAACATTGCAGAGCGCCTGCCGGACGCGGAGATCCGGGGTGTCGACCAGAACCTTCGCCCCCCGGCTCGCGATGTGCGCGCCGCTGGCCGAAGCAAGGAGATGCAGGTGGGCATTGTTGGGTCCGAACAGCTGGTTGGCGACCATGGGATCGTCAAATTCTACCAGTTCGGCCGTGCTGTTTTCTTCTGACATACCCTTCACTTAATGAAAAACGTGGTTAGTGTCCATGAAAAATAACCCGGATGCGGCCTCTGCTGGTTGTTATTTAAAGTATCCCTTTAAGATGTTTTTTCCTTCTGGCGGGACGCCGTGCCCTGCCGTTTCGTTTTCGTCTTGCTAAACACCCGCGTATGACGTAATGAAATCCCTCCCTGAAGCAGGATAAAAGCCGCCGGCGCGCGTGCCGCGCCCCTTGTTGTTTTCACGTATTCACGGCTTTCCTTCCGGGCTTTCTTTCCTTTTCCAAATCACTCTTAACATGAGGTTTGCATGTCCGCACTGTCTTTCAGTCCATCCAAGCCCAGACGGGTCATTTCCTGTCCTGTCATGCCTCTCCGCGATGTGGTCATCTTTCCGCACGCCATCGTGCCGCTTCTCGTGGGGCGCGAAAGCTCCATCCGGGCTGTCGAGTCCGCCTTTACCGCCAAAGGCCCCAGGCTCATCTTCATGGTCACCCAGAAAGACAGCAGCCAGGAAGAAATCCACGGGAGCGACGGACTCTTCAGCATGGGCTGCGTCTGCCAGGTCCTGCAGCTTCTGCACCTGCCCGACGGCAATGTGAAAGCCGTAGTGGAAGGACTTTACCGGGCGACTTTCTCGGACTACGCCCTTGACGGCGACTATCCCTCTGTCGTGGTCACCCCGGCCGAAGACGTGATGGGCGACCAGCAGAGCTTCACCGCTGCCGCCAACCTCCTCTCTTCCGAGCTTCAGACCTATATCAAATCCGGCAGGGGTGCCCTCAACCAGGACGCTTCCCAGCCTCTTGAATCCATCAGGGACGCTTCCGCGCTCTGCGACTCCGTCATGGCCCGCGTCAACGTGCCCTTCCCGCGCAAGCAGGAGATCCTCGAAATCCTGGATGTCGCGAAGCGCATGGAGGAGGTCTTCGTCTGCCTCCACGGTGAGAATTCCCTCGCGACCATCGAGCAGCGCATCAAGACCCGCGTGCGCGAGGCCATGGAAAAAAGCCAGCGCGACTACTACCTCAACGAACAGCTCAAGGCCATTAACAAGGAACTGGGACGCGAAGAGGATCCCATGCGCGAGCTCGACCGCATTCTTGAGGAACTCAAGAAGCGCGACATGCCCCAGAAGGTCAAGGACAAGGTCGAAAGCGAAATCCGCAAGCTGCGCATCATGACCCCCCAGGCAGCAGAGTACACCATCGTGCGCGGCTACGTGGACTGGATCATGGATCTGCCCTGGAACAGCCTCAAGGACGTCGATATCGACATCGAAAAGGCCCGCAGGATCCTCGACGCCAACCATTACGGCCTCGAGAAACCCAAGGAACGCATCCTTGAGTACCTCGCCGTGCAGAAGCTCTCCGGCGGCCTCCACGGCCCCATCCTCTGCCTTGTCGGCCCGCCAGGCGTTGGCAAGACCTCACTCGCCAAGTCCGTGGCCCTGGCCACCGGACGCGACTACCTGCGCCTCTCCCTCGGCGGCGTGCGCGATGAGGCCGAAATCAGGGGCCACCGCCGCACCTACATCGGCGCCCTGCCCGGCAAGATCATCCAGTCCCTGAAGCGCGTAAAGTACAATAATCCCCTGCTCTGCCTTGACGAGGTGGACAAGATGACCAGCGACTACCGCGGCGATCCCGCGGCTGCCCTGCTGGAAGTCCTCGACCCCGAGCAGAACAACGCCTTCATGGATCACTACCTTGATCTCGATTACGACCTCAGCAAAGTCTTCTTCATCACCACGGCCAACTCCCTGGAGGACATCCCCGCCCCCCTGCTCGACCGCATGGAGATCATCGAGCTGCACAGCTACCTCGAGACAGAGAAATATCACATCGCCAAGAATTTCCTTATTCCCCGTCAGATTAAGGAAAACGGCCTGAAGGATTCCAATATCAAGTTCACGGATAACGCCATCATCTCCATTATCCGCGACTACACCGGGGAGGCCGGCGTCCGCAACCTCGAGCGCCGCATCGCCAAGATCTGCCGCAAGGTTGCCGTGAAGCTCCTGGAATCCAAACATCTCGACAAACGCATCATTATTACCTGCCAGACTCTGCCTACCTATCTTGGTCAGCAGATTTACCGCCACGACAAGCCCGAGACTACGTCGACCATCGGCGTCTGCAACGGTCTCGCCTGGACCAGCAGCGGCGGCGAGCTCCTCCTCGTGGAAACTTCCATCATGCCCGGCACCGGACAGGTGGTCACCACGGGCAAGCTCGGCGAGGTCATGCAGGAATCTGCCAAGGCGGCACTCAGCTACGTGCGCGCCCACTCCGAACTGCTCGGCCTGGCTGACGACTTCCATAAGAAGATCGACATCCACGTGCACGTGCCGGACGGCGCCACCCCGAAGGACGGCCCCTCAGCCGGCATCACCATCGCCACGGCCATCACCAGTGCCCTCCTGGGGATCCCGGTGCGCAACGATATCGCCATGACCGGCGAAATCTCCCTGCGCGGCCGCGTGCTGCCCATCGGAGGCCTCCGTGAAAAGCTGCTCGGCGCCAAACGCGCCGGTGTCTACACCGTCATCGTCCCCAAGGACAATGAGCGGGACATCAAGGAAGTGCCTGCCGAGGTGGTCAAGGGCATGAACATCATCTACGTGGAACACGTTACTGATGTCCTGCCCCTCGCCCTCAACGCTACTAAAGACCAGATCTTTTCGGGACGCGGGATGAAGCCCCTCACCGAGAAGCTGCGCGCCGGTTTTGCTGAAAAGCCGGCCGCCCAGGCCCAGTAGCTAAAAAAGACAACAGAAAACTGTTCCCCGTCCCTTGCGATGAAGGCAAACCCTTTATCTGTCAGGGGCGGGGATAATTTTTTCTCTTCTTCTGTCAGATACGGGGACATCCCCACAGGTCTGACTGCAGAGTCTGCATAAGGATGTGCCCAGGAAACATCCCGGCGCACTGTCCGCCAATGCTGCCACGCTGCTGCCGGCCTTTATACGGAGCGCGGCTGGCCACGGTTATATTCACGGGCTGAGCCGGGAGGATTCTGTCAGCAGCTCCGGCAAACGGCGATACGCTCAAGGTCGTCCGGAACATACAGATTCCCATCAAAATAACGCCGGCCTTCTTCTGTATACAGCCTCCGGCGCTGATCCAGGGAATCATCTTCCGTATGGTAAAGGATCAAATTGCGCACGCCCATGCGGGCCGCGTTTTCGCAGGCTTCCTTTACTGTGGAATGCTTTTTCTCATGCGGGTTATACAAAGAGCTCTGTGACTCAAGGCAGAAAGCCTCGTGCATGAGCCATGCACTCCCCCTGGCATATTTCTCCCCGAACGAATTCAGAGGTTCGTCCCCGAGGCAGGTGAGGTTGCCGCAGGGGAGTTCCATGGAAAAGCCAAACTGCTTCGCCTTCACGGAGTGAATGTCAAAGAAGACGGTCCTGTGTCCCAGGATCTCTTTTTCTTCACCGTCACCAACCGGAAGAAGATGCACACGGGATCCGATGAGCCGCGTCTCCTTCTCCCGAATCAGCATCATCACAAGGGTGCGGATGGTGTCCAGGAGTTCCGGGTGTGCGTACACAGTGAGATCGCCAGTATAGGTGCCGCTGTTGATATCCTGGCAGATGCTGCGCACCATCCAGAGTATCCCGAGGATGTGGTCGAGATGCCTGTGGGTGACATAAATGGTATGGATTTCGTCCGGCGAGACGCCAGTCCGCCTGAGCTGCGCCAGTATTCCATTGCCGCCGCCCCCGTCCACGAGCAGGTGACTTCCGTTTTCGCTGAGCAGGAAACAGGTGTTGTAGCAGCGGGTGACCATGGCGCGGCCAGTGCCAAGCATGAGAAGTTCCATAGTAAAAATCCCTTTCTCCGGGGTACGTATTTTGTAGTGAGGCTCCAGGGGAACTCTGCCCGGAAGGTTCCCATGCGGATGTACCGGAGGTCCGGCGGATGCCGCGGCATACAGACACGCACCTCCTTCACACCCCCTGGAGGAAGCCTCTGCATGCCGCCGGACGCAGCTGCCACTCTCTGGCTGTTCCCTGCCCGGCACTTTTCCGCGGTTTATCTTCTCACGGATAAAAAACAAGGGGAGGAGGCACAGGGAGAGTTTACTGTACCCCCTCCCCTTCCGCAGAGGTAATTTCTGCGGGCCAGCCACAGGCTGGAGGACGGAGGATGGCTTTGGGAGAGACTAACGTATCGTATGTTAAGGGGTATCCACCCTGTGACTGGTCAATTTGCTGGCAGGGAAAAACCTCCCCGGTGGAGCGGAATTATCTGATACGGCAACCCGTCTCATCGAGTTTTGTATGAAGCCAGGTCAGATCCATCGTTCCGGATCTGTGAATGGCCTCAATTTTCTTTTGCGCTCTGCCGGCTATTTCTGCGGCCTTTTCCGCCACCCTGCAGGCTTCACCCGGATGAATGGCAACCAGACCGTCCAGGTCGCCAACGATAATGTCCCCCGGTTCGACAACGACATTGCCCAGGGAGACGGGAACATTGATTTCTCCGCATTCGTCCTTATACGGGCCATTAGGATTGACCGCACGCGCATACACGGGAAAATCCAGTTCCCTGAGTCCGGCGAGATCACGCACAGCGCCATCTATGACAAAACCTGCGAGACCGCGTTTCATGCAGTAGCTGGCCATGACGTCACCGGTCACGGCGCGTTCTGTGTACCCTGCGCAGGAAGCAACGATGACGTCACCGGGCTGCGCTTTTTCCGCAGCATAATAAAGAAGGAGATTTTCACTGGCTGGAAGGTTCACCGTGTACGCGATTCCCAGAATACGCGTGCAGTTGAGAGGCCTGATTGAAGAAGGGAGCGCGGCATTTCGCCCGAGGGCATCGCAGATATCCGGGACAGCCAGATGGGCGAACCGGTTCACCAGAGCGCTATCCGGACGGGAAATTTGTGTGTTGATGGTGTATCTCATGATTTTCAGTCCTGCAGAAAAAACGTCGAGTTGGCATACGTGAGGATCCCGACCGTCATTTTCGGATTTCCGTCAAGCCAGGCATCAATCGCCGTCTGGGCGTCACCCTTACGGAGGAGGCAGCGCGCCAGGTCAGATTCCGAAAGATCCGTGTGAAGGATAACCTCATGATTCAGCGCGGCCCGCGCGAAGAGAAAAGCTTTGTGAGCACCCATAACGAACTCGCTGTGCCGGAAGTTCTCCATAAGCTCTTCCTGACTGTGGAAACGTTCAACGTACTTTTCATACCGCTCGTCGCCGATCCCCTGGGCGCACTGCGCGAGAAGCAGAATCTTCCCATGCGGAGAAACGCAGTGACGGCAGGCATCAAGGGCCTTCTGGGCCTGATACAGACAGATATCCTTGGGATATCCGCCGCAGGAGGCGATGACGATGTCAAAAGGCTTTTCAAGACGCTGCCCGTACAGCGACTTTGTCATTAACGCGGCCTTTTCGAGAACCGCGACCGGACTGCCAACAAAAAGTGCTGCGATCTTCTTGTCAGAGGTGAGGACCACGTTGACAGCCACCCGGACGCCGGCGATTTCCCCGGCCTCGTTCATATCCAGCCGTACAGGGTTTGTAGCGATGTTGCCGGCATACGCCTCATCCCTGGTCATCATGCTGTGACTGTGGGTTATCATGTTCGCGGAAGCGCAGCCGACAACAACGCCCTTGGCACCGCCCGTGCATCCCACAAACTGATGGATATCGACCATGCCCATAACGATCTTCAAATCCGCATCGGCGTAAGCCGCATTGATTTCAACAGGCGTTCCCCGGCTTGTCACGCCCATGTGACGCATGGGCGAAGTCAGGGCGTCATGGGAAACCACGCGGCAGCCTCTGAGATCTTCGGGAAGGATACGGGCAAGCTGGGCACCGTCGGGACGGGGATGCAGCCCCCCGCCCACGACGATGCTCACCCGTTCATGAGGAAGATTGGGATACGTCCTGAAAATCTTCTCTAAGAGCGGAGGAAGTAGAAGTTTCGTGGGAAAGGGACGCGTTTCGTCAGGAACGGCGATGGCAATGGAACCAGGCGCAGTCATGTCTTCAAACCGGGGACAGGACAGGGGACTTCGTCATCGACGTGGCCAGCTTATAGTTCGGGGTGCCGTCGGCATTCAGCTCACCAGTAGACACGTAGTACTGCACATAGTACTTGGTGTCAGTGCGGGGCTCCCACTTTGCGGCGAAGGTGTGGTTTTCATTCTTGATGACAGCCTCACCGCCCTTGTACTCCGTGGCGCCGAAAGTAATCTCGCCGTCCTCGCTCACGGCCTGCTGCTCGTACCAACCAACAAAGGTGTAACCAGAACGGGAAGAACGCTGGAAGGTATCGTACTTCAACGCCGACTTAGCATAGGCCTGGTCGGTAGGAGTGCTGCCGCCGTTGCCGTTGAAGGACACGACGAACTTGCTCGTATCTTTCTGCCACACCGCGTAAATGGTCTTGTCACGATCGGGCATAGTCGGCACCTGGGCATTGGCGGTGCGACCAGGAGCAGCATGGAAGATGCTGTCAGCGTTATCGCCAGGCTTCTCGGACCAACCGCAGAAGAAGTAGCCAGGCCTGCTAGGAATACCGCGGCCCGAATCGGGGAGCTTCAGAGTGTTCAAATTGGTATCGTACTTAATGCCTTCGAAGTTCTTAACATTGCCCAACGAACCGCCGTTGGCATCGAGCTTAACGGTATACTGACCCTCTTCCCACAGCGCAACCAGGTAGTAGGTATCGCGGGTGATGGTTTCAACCTCTTCGCCTTCTTCGTTGGTGGAGGTGGTCTTCTCACATAAGGCGCGCTGCTCGGAGATGGTCTCCTGATTGGCCTTGTTGTTGATGTAAGCTGCGTTGTTCGCGTCAGCCTCGTTGCCGGACTTCAGCAACACCCAGCCCTTGAAGCTGTAGCCTGTACGCATCGGGGTAAGGTCCCGCTCGTAAACCTTCTTATAGATGCTCGAGCCAGAAATGACATTCTGCGTAGCGTCGCCTTCCATAGTGCCGCCGTTGGGCAGGTACACCAGTTTGGCGTAATCGCGGGAGTAGCTCGGGCGAATGATGATCTCGTTGTCCTTCGGCTTGGGGGTGGTGCCAGGGGTCACCGGGTCGTCCTGATCGCCGGTCACCCAGCCGCTGAAGTTCTCGTTCTCAGGGTCTTCGGGCGCGGGCACCTCGTCATCTTCGGGCAGAACGATGATAGGCTTGTCGCCAATGACGTAGTAGTCGTCAATCTCTTCGCCGTCGGGACCTTCGACGCGCACATGAGTAGGCTGGAAGACGGCTTTGTTGCCCACATTGTCGCACTCGTCGCGCACCCACACGACCAGCGGGTCGGTGCTCTCAATCTTCTGCTCGAAAGCGTAAGAGTGCTGAGCGAAGGGAAGAGTAATCCAATCTTTATCTGTTGGAGTAGCACCCAGATCATTAGTCACCCAATAGGCAGCTACGCCAGAACCACGGTTGTCCTCGATGAAGGTGATGCCATCCTCGTCGATGCCCTCGCCGGTGTCGGTCAAGGTGATGGTGGCGATATTACGCCCGGTGTTCTCGCCCTCGATGAAGGGATGCTTATCATCCTCGAAAGCCGTGATGTAGGTAGAGAAGTCGCGAGACTTGTTGCCATTGTCGTCTTCTACCTCAAGAGTGAAGGTATAACGCCCGCGCTTGCTGTCCTTGTTGAAGACGAAATCGGGCAAGTTCTTGGGATCGGTTACCGTAATTTTGTTGTAGCCGGCGACCGGGTTGTTGTCAGGGTCGGTGACCGTGAGAGTCCACTTGGTAATGTGCCCGTCACTTCCCGACTTAGTTCCGATCAGAGACTTGTCGGCAATGTTGACCTTAAGCGTCTCGGGTACCTTCTGGTCTTCGGGAAGCGTTTCATTCTGCTTGACAGCATTGCGCAGGTGCTGGAGATGAACCGTCATGATCTGACGGTCGGGAACAACACCCGATTCCTTAATGAAAAAGTTGGCCAAAGGAAGATCAGATTCAACCTTAGCCTGCTCGAAGTGGATGCCATCGCGATAGTTGCTGAAGATGTACTCAGCCATCATCTGGATGTAGTTGCTGCCCGTGGCATAGTAACCGTTGCTAGAGCCCAGACCTTGATGCGTCTTGCCATCGTCGAGCTTCGTGGAATCCGTGACGATCTGACCATCATCGTCGTTAGAGAGGTAGAAGATCTCGTTCTCGTTCATACGATTAATGCCGTCACGGTAGGACTCATTGATCCCGTTCTCACCCTTGAACTCATCGGGGATGCCGGCGTCGTTGCTGTCGCCCGCCAAGTTCACGAAGTACTTCCATTCGGCACCTTCGTAGTACTGCACGTTCTTCAGAGCATCGAAAGCGCTCGCCTCGTAGCCCATCTCCAGGTCGGAGTACTTCATGATAGAGAGGGAACTACAACCATGGCTTGAGTAATTAACAAAGGGTCCAAAGCCGTTGAAGCCGGTATCGTCAAGTTTGATATCACGCGCGAGGTCCTTGATCTCGCCCAAGTTGCCGGCGCCATCATACTTCTGATACTGAATAGTGACCGAATCCTTGTTCAGCTCCACAGAAAGACGCACCTTATCGCCCGTCTTGATTCCCATGCTTGGGCAGGAATAAACATTTGAGCCGGAGATTTGCCCATTTACGCCGACATTAATCTTCTGGATGGATGCAGCATGGCTGTTGGTGAAGTACAGCGCATAACCCGACACATTGGAGCCCTTAATGCCTGCATTCAAGAAGAAGCCGTAAGAGCTCAGCGTGTGAGTGTCGATAACAGCCGGGTTAATATCAAAGCTGAAAGTACGACGCGAATTGCTGGCTGCGGGATAGATCATGTAGTCCGTAAGCGCGGACGTGCCATAACCTGCAAACACCATGGATGCTTTGCCTTCGTCATCCTGGTAAGAATAGATATGGCGGTCGAATTGCTTGCACTTGTTGCCCGTGGAGTTGCTGTTGTTTCTGAAATAGCTTTCGATAGTACCCGTGCCATTGGTGTGGCTATTGTCGGCTCCACGATAGGGCTGCTTCGCTTTCTGCTCGGGTGTGAGCTTGCTCGTGAGATTGTTGTACGTTCCCTGATCGCGATAATGGTCGTATACAATCCAGCCGCTGGTATCGGTGGTATCAATAGCCACCTGGGTCGTGGTGATGCGGAAATCACTGGCCGGCATGCCCTGCTCGATGAGCTTGGAGGCCAGCTCCTCTTTGAATTCCGCAAACGTACCGGGGTAATCCGACGGCACATTTACCGCGATGTCGACGCGCGGCGCCGGGTTGGCGCCTACGTCAACACCCGCTGCCGCAGCCGGCAGCGGCGTCGTAGCGAGGATTGAAACCCCCCCCATCCCACAACGAGCATTGCGGAGAGGAGCCACGCCAGGGCCTTGCGCCCTATGTTCACTACTTTCTCCATTTCTGCCTTCTCTCTACCATCCATCAGGTTGTTGACATGACGTTTTCGAACAGGCAGATAATGACAGATCCGTTACGGGTTATCAATAGGCTCATTACAAGTTTTCAAGGTGACAGTCTATTGAAATATGACCAATGAACTGGACTTTTACTATTGACTAAGCGATAAGTTCCCTTAGAGCACCCTTCAAAGATGTAAGATATTTGACCGGATAACTACATGGTAATGCTAGGGTATAAAGCAATCTCAAGGTTTTAGATTAATGATATTCGCTGACTGACCAGCTTGTTTGCTTGCCTTCTTCAAGGCCCTCGCGACCCCTTCGTGACAGGTGAAGAGAATGACCTGGCGCTGCTCCGACAGTTCCACCAAAGCGCGGGCGGCCCCCAGCCGGCGCTGCTCGTCGAAGTTCACGAGAATGTCGTCGGCGAGAATGGGAATGACCCGCCCCACGTTATCGGCGCAGGTGAGCAGCGCGATGCGCAGGGCCAGATACAGTTGCTGGCACGTGCCGAGGGACAAGTGCACCGACTGGCGCGTGCGCCCGAGGGCGTCGGCTACCTCCAGAGTGCCCTCGCGCGTAAGGCTCACGCGAGTCCAACGCCCTTCGGTCATGAGGGACAGCAACCGGCTCGCCCGCAGATACACCTCCGGCTGACGCTTCGATTCCCAGGTGGCAATAGCCGCCTCCAGCATGTGCTTGGCTAGAAGCAATCGCGCGAAATCGGTGCGCGCCTCTTCCAAGCGCGTGGTCACTTCCTGCACCTCAATTTTGATGCGATCGAAGTCGCGCTCCGTTTCGGCTTGGGCGAGGACAGCGACCAACTCCCCTGCTCGCTGGTTCATGGACTCCAACGCCTCAATGAGCCCCGTGCGCTGGCGAACGCGCCGCTCGAGCTCCTCCTCGACATCGCCTACCCCGCTTTCAGGCGACAATCCGGCGCGCTGAAGCGCCGCCACTCGTTCAGAGGCGATTTCCTGAAGGCGATGCTCGGCATCCGCTCGCCGCGCCGCCGCCGCTTGCTGGCGCTGGCGACACAGCGCCATGGCCTGACGCGCCTCGCGGGCCTCGTCAAGAAGCGCCCGGGCCTGGCGCACCGACCCTTGGGCCTCACCCAGCCCTTCCTCATCCAGCGCTACCTTGGTAAACGGATGCCGGTTGGTTACGGCAGCTCGACCTGCGCGATATCCACTTCTGCGGGTGTCTCGCGGCCAAACATGTTGACCTTGAGCTTGACTTTGAAGCTCTCGGTATCGATGCCCTCCACAAGGCCCATAAAGCCTTCCAGCGGGCCGGCGGTGATCTGCACGGTATCGCCGACATTGAAATCGACGGTCAGCGGAGCCGCCTTTTCAACGCCCATCTTCTCCACTTCCTCAGCAGAGAGGGGAACGGGCTTGGATGCGGGACCGACGAAACCGGTGCAGCCGCGCGTGTTGCGCACCACGTACCAGGTATCGTCGTTCATGACCATCTTGACCAGAACGTAGCCGGGGAACAGCTTGTGCTCCACCATACGCTCCTTGCCGTCCTTGATCTCAGGCACCATCTCGGTAGGAACCTTGATGTCACAGATCAGGTCCTGCAGATGGCGGTTTTCCACCATGGTCTGTAAGTCATTTGCAACCTTGTTCTCGTAACCGGAATAGGTGTGGACTACATACCAAAGGGCCTCATTGGTCTGTTCTTCCATTTTGGTTAAGCCTCCGTTTCAAGATGAATCATGCGCCGATGATCAGGCCCAGGATGCCGCCGAAAATGGCATCCAGCGCGATCATCACAACGGCTGCGATCGCCACGGTCACGAGCACGACGATGGTGTTGGTCTTAACGTCCGCCTTAGACGGCCACACGACCTTCTTCAGTTCGCTCTTCGTGTCGCGGAAGAACTTGGCGATGTTTGCGCCAAAGCCCTTCATTCTGGCTACAAAGCCCGGCTTTTTCTCGGTTTTGTCTGCCATGATGCGTCCGCCTTTCTTACTTCGTCTCGCGGTGAAGCGTGTGCTTCTTGCATGCCGTCAAAGAGGTCGAGCGCCTCGTGAATTTTATCGATCAGTGCGCCCTCGTGGTTGCTCTGAAAAATTTCACATTCCAGTCCAAGCTTCTGGGCGTACTGCATGATCTCGCGGTTGATATCCTCAAAAGTCACCCTGCCATAGGTATCCGGCTCCCGAATCCCGGTGAGGTTGATGTTGGGTCCGTGCAAAACCAGCACTTTTTTCATCTCTGTCATCCTCCTATTCCGCCTGCCCGCAGGCTGCCAGGGCCTGGGCATACATTCTTTTCATGGTGGCCGCGTCCTCCGCCTGCGTGCCCGCCGACTCGCAGATGATGGTGGGCGAAGCATTTTTGCGGACAATCATCTCGGCCACCGGCTCAAACTGTGGGCCATAGACGGTGTCCGCAAAGGTGAGGTGGCACTTTTCCCCGCCCTTTTCGGTGTATTCGATCTTGGAAAAATGCGCGTGGAACTGCCGCATCCGGTCCAGCCCCAACACATTTTCCATCGTCTCAAACACCTGCCGGATCCCCTCAAAGCTGTTGAGCGCGCCGAAGGTACGGGCGTTCAGGTGGCCAAAATCGATGCAGGGAATCAGCCGCTCGTCCAATAGGCACAGCTCCAGCACCTCCTCCAGCGTTCCCAGCTGGTTTAGCTTGCCCATCGTCTCGGGGCACAGGCGGATGTGCCCCAGCCCCTCCTGGTCCAGCCGCTGATAAGCACGGGTCAGGGTGTCCTTTGCAAGCTCCATCGCCTGCTGTCGGCTGAGCTTGGCACAGGAACCGGAATGCACCACCACCCGTTGCGCACCCATCGCGTCGGCGGCGCGGGCGCTTTGCAGGATATGTTTGCGGCCCATGGTGAGGAGAACCAG
>OGWV01000944.1_pt1 | contig 18113 bp, 17 predicted proteins | sample 1576081 | NCBI WGS metagenome assembly OGWV01 (sample SAMEA3541541, study PRJEB24748) | human gut metagenome | biome: human gut; feature: human-associated habitat; material: faeces | place: China | collected 2012 | reverse complement strand
TCGAGGGTGACAAGTATTATTACTTTTATGAGGATGGGGAGATTTTCCTCGGAGAGCCATTGTTAAAAGGAAAAGTATCAGACTTCTTCCAGTTTTTACACCGTCAGGTAGGGGGAGACTGCTATATTGCAGCGGACGAACTCGCAATGTTCTGCCGGGATCTTCTGCCGATGGTGAGGGAAAGCTTCGATGTAATCCCGGAAGGATTTGACGAGGCGCTTTACGTTCCGCCGAAGCCGGAATTTGAGTTATATCTGGATCGTCAGGCAATGGATGTTGTCGGTGCGAAGCTGGTCGCAGTCTATGGGGACAATAAATACAACGTGCTTGCCAAAGTAGAACCGGGCGAGGCGACCCTGGCTTTACTGAGATCTATTTCAACGCGTATGCAGAGGCCACAGAAACGGAGAATCTGTCAGCTACGCAAAATCAGCGGCTATTTCACAGTCTTGATAGATCAAAGATCCATTCAAGCGTGTTGGCTGGAGATGAAATCGCGATTGATGGGGCGAGGATTATTGTTCATGCACCGAAGCCAGAGATGCTGAGCAGAGCAATGGCAAAGATGGAGGAAGCAAATGCCCAGCTCGCATCTGTGTCTGATTGGACTTGTTCACTTGATGATTTGATGGCTAAACCGTATCCAAGCTCAGATACTTCTATTGCGAATCAGTCGAGTATCGTTTTTACATTTGAGTATGCAGGAATCCGAAACCTGTTCTGTGGAGATACGTGGGCCGAGAACATTCCGGGCGGGAAGTATGATCTTGTGAAACTTCCTCACCACGGTAGTATCAGGAATATATCGGATGCTCTGCTCTCAAGAATCCAGGCAGATACATTTCTTATCTGTGCGGATGGGACATCGCACCCGAATAAACAGACAATTGCAAAGTTACTACAGCAATACGGAAACATCTCTATCTACAGTAATTATTCGTGGTGGATGAATGGATTCCTCATGACAGATGATATGAAGTACATAAAGAATGGCAATTTGAAGCTGCTTATTATATAAGAGGTACATATGAGACAGTATGAGGCATATTCCGTGCTTATCACGGATGAAAAAGGGAAAAGGGGAACCGGCACACTGTTTTACGAAGAAAACGCTGCGTCCTTCTATGTCCTGACATGTGCACATGTGATCTATACGTCTCATCAGATAAACATTCAGATTTTGATTCCTGCTGCGGGTGGCCCAAAGGAAGAATCTATAGTTGTTAGTCGTGATCATTTTAGATTCTCTCCAATTGATAAGGCGACTGTTATAGGCGATGATAGCACTCATACCTGTGATATTGCTATCATAGAATGCGCGAAAGGCAATCTTCAACTTACGCCCACTCGGTATGCACTGTATCCGATGACCAGTGGGGAACGGATAGTTGCAGTAGGCTATCCAAAAGGTTCAGATAGTCCGGTATATTATCAGCAAGATGAACTGACAGCTAAAGTTCTGAAAAATCAGGATGAACAGGATTATTTTATCATCCGTGTTGATGAAGCATTTCTAAATTCGGCCGACAGAGAAGCCGAGTTAAAGGGATTCTCGGGATCGCCGGTGTGGGACGAAGAAAGCCTTGGAGATCATACGCTTCTATTTGGCGGATTGATAGCTATTGGAGTTGGAAGCAACATTAACAGAGGCCGGGTTAATGTCATGAATGCTCGTCTGTTACAAACTCTTATGAGAGATGAATTTGGTGTGACCATTGAATCAGGTCTTCCTATGGTAGATGACAGTGAGATTGCACCAGGCTACGAAGAGCCTGAGGAGTCTCCAGATCAGTTGATGGTCAGAGCTGGTTGGATTGAAAATGAAAGGCGAAAAGCCCAGACATATGTAGATACATTGCAGCTATTAAAGGCTGTAGAGTCTACTCGCCTGACAATCGATAATTCTGAATTCTCAAAATGTTCGGATGAGCAGAAAATATCTATCTATGGAGTTCTTCATGAAGCATATAGGCTTGCCAGAGACTTTGATATTTACGATCAAATAAGTGAGGAGATGAGGAAAGCCGGATTAACCAGTCCTCGTGACGATTTGACGGAAGCCGTCAGGTATTATGAAGCACAGGAACTGGATAAAGCCGATGAGTTTATTAAGAAGGCTCTCTCTAAGAATCCCGCTGGTAATGAAGAACGTGTTTTATCAATGGCAATTCGAGCGGCTAAGAGAGATTGCGATATATCCGCTGTTTCTGAGTTTCTAGGTAGTCGTGATCAGCTCTTGATTAAACCAAAGGATGAGCGAGAAGAAGAATTTCTATACCAGACACTTGGATTTGTCCTTTCAAACTATTTCAAAGAGACGACAAGAGCATTGCGCTGCCTTAATAGAGCATATCAGATCAGCGGTAACTTTATTATTTTGGAAACCTTGGCGTTGACATATTATCAGCATTCTATCCGAGATGCTTTTATTGAAGAAGGAAGCGACAAGATAGATCCAACAAGGATTCATACAGACGCAATAGAAAAAGCTCGGGACGCACTTCTTCGAGTATTTTCAGCTGCAGATGAAATGTGGCTTAAGGGAACATTCGGAAGAGCCGGATTACAAATATTTAAATGCTTCTATTTCATGCATGACAATTTCCGAATCTATAAGCATTATCATGATGTAATGAAATATTTTGACTTCCCAGATGGGGAAACTAAAAGAGATATACAGCTCTGTTATCTTGATGTGGCGATAAGAAAAGAGCCAGTCAATATAGATGATTATGATGCTCTAACAGATCATGATAAAAAGTTTTATGAGCTTGCCATATTGCTTGAAGCTCCGATGCGCTTGTTTAATGTTGGCCTTGACATACAAGCTCCGATATCGGAGAAAGAACTTCTTAATGTCCTTACAGATGGGGAAAAACGGCTTCAAGAGTTAATAGAAACGCAGACGGACGACAGGCTTGGCTTTGATGGGGTGCACACATCTTTTGCTAATCTTTATGGCAATGGAATCATGCGCTTTCAATGGCACGCCATCTCTGAAGTTAAGCGGCATTGTGAGAGCATTAAGAATCCTACAGGGATAGAGTCCTTCCAGATTTATATTGACGAACTTGAGACTTATGATTTCAAGGCGATAGAGAATAGATACAAGGCTTTCTTCGAAAAATATGATGATATTATCTCGTTTGAAGAATGGTGTCACTTCTATATTCGACATGGAGAATATCTGAAGACGAAGGAACTATACGATAGTGTATTTGATGAACGGAAATATCTGATTGAAGATCAGCCTGAGTACTTCTATCGGTCATATATTGATTTCACCTTGGCTCACCAGTTTGATTTGACACCAGCTCTTAGATGTTTTGTTGAGCACAGCGATGAATTCAAGGATATCTTTATATACATGTCTTTTGAGATGGACTTGAAATTTGCTACATGCACATTCAATGATCCAGATCAAATGCTTGATGATGTAAAGATTCTCCTGGATGAAGGGCTATATACTGAAGCGGATTATAATGAAAAGTGTCTTATCATTAACATGTTAAATTGCCGCCCAGTGCAGGCAGAACAGTATGCTGGATGGGCACATGGAATGCATCCGTTGCTTAGCAGTAAGTATGAAAGGATGCTTTTAGTGTGGAAAGGAGCACAAGTAATGCCCAACACGCACTGGAACAGTATGCAGCAATGGATAGCGGCTCAAATGTTCGATGTATATAAGAAAGAGAAGTGGTTACGCAATCCGAAGGACATCCTTTTTGAAAGCTGCACTTCAGAGAATAAGGCGATTGTTGTTGACCTCTGGACACTGTATTTCTTTGTAAAAGTTCAGGCACAAGAAGTGATGAGTCACTTCAAAACGATTTATATCACATATGATACCGTTTCCATGGCGTTACAAGAAATAAATCAGGTGAACGATGACGATATAAGAAGAGTGCTGATTCATTTGCAGCGAGAAGGCAATGTTAAATTGTTGTCGCCCACATTGGAACAGCAGTTGACGGTTCGGAATCCCAGCTATAATTTCATGGAAGTTCATAGTGCATGTCTTCTGGCGCAGGAGCTTAACTGTCCGGCGTTTGTAGGGGAATTTAGATTTGAAATTCCTGAACAGCTTCGGTCTAAAGTTATTAGACCAGGCAACCTGAAAGAAGTTATGGATTGCGTCATGGATAAGAAGTTGCTGGAAGCGGAGTAATCTCCTGTGTCCATCGGCGCAGCCGCAGAGCAGGGTAACTAATCAACCCACACAATCAACCATCCTTCTCAACACCCTATGTCCATCATCTTCCTGATAACTTACCTCGTTTCGCCACTTGACTTGGATAATAACGAGATGAACAGGGAACGAGGAGGAGAGCCGCGAAAAAGATATGATGATAAAACACGAAAGAACGATAACAGACGACTTAGTCGACAAATGGCGTGAAGCCCTCGCCACTCCAGTTGCTCGAAAAAGAATAAAAGACGGTAAGCGCTCAATAAAACCGTGGTTAGACTTTAGTCATCATCCTCAACGCCACTCCAACCTATGAAGATTTCTTCGGCCTCCTCTAATTTTGACCAATCAAGGTATTGCCCGCATCGATGGCAGTACCCTTGGTATTCTCGCTCTATGCAGACATCACACCTTGGACAGACGGAGAAAATGTTTTCATCTCGATAGATGCGTACTGCGCTTACAGCTTTGGGTAAGGCTTTTGATGAGAAGGGCATCGACTACGCCAAGACTGCAGTGGGTGACAAGTACGTCTATGAGTACATGGCAAAGAACGGCTGCCGTATTGGCGGTGAGCAGAGCGGTCATATCATCTTCTCTAAGTACGCCAGCACGGGTGATGGTATCCTGACCAGTCTGAAAATGATGGAAGTCATGCTGGCAAAGAAGGTTCCCATGAGCAAGCTGGCTGAGCCGCTGAAGATCTACCCGCAGGTTCTGGAGAATGTCCGTGTGACTGATAAAAAGACCGCGCAGAACGACCCGGCGGTGCAGAAGGCAATCGAGGCTGTAGCCGAAGCGCTGGGTGACACTGGTCGTATTCTGGTGCGCGTGATGCTGGAGGCTCCTGACCATGACACCTGCCAGAAGTATGTGTCTCAGGTCGTGGAGACTATCAAGAGCAGAGGTTACGGAGTTTGAGAGAGCTGCTGAGGCAGATCCACTATGCCACATCCGCAAACCTATCAGTTTCGGAGATCGTTCTTCTGGCACTACTGGGTACGATTGCGTGGCACAACCGCAAAGATGAACAATGGTTTCCGCCCACATACTGCATCTTCCTGATTCTCTATATCACCCTGTTACGCCGGGCACCGGGGTATAACGAGAGCATCCGACTCAGACTGAAGCTGTGGCCGAATGCGGGTGTATGGGCAGGCAACCTGCTAAATCTGCTTCTCTATGTACCATATGGAGCAACAAGCTGGCAGTGGAAGCAGGAAGGCAAGAAGATAGTTGCTATTGGCTTTGCCTTGTCTGTGTTCTGTGAAGTACTTCAATATCTGACCGGGCGCGGAATGGCTGATGTGAATGACGTGTTGTTCAACACGCTGGGGGCGGCTGTGGGAGTATGGCTGGCAAGGAGGATAGCTTAGTAGTCGCTATCGCCGTCCTCCTCGTCATCTTCATCATCCTCTGTGCTATTCCATCCGATGTATTCTTCCTCGGCTTCATCGTACTTTGACCATTCGAGATGCTGCCCACAATGATTGCAATAAAGCTGGTATTCATATTCCATTGAATTATCGCACCGTGGACATACAGCGTACATATTTCTGTCTCTGTAGATACGGACCTTGGTCACGGGCTTCGGAATGCGGAATGTATGAGCGAGCAGTAGGTCAATAATGATTCGATGCTGTGGACGAATAGGATAATCCAATTCAATCTCGTCCTCAATACCAATCATCCTCATCGAAAAGGTCGATGTCGGAGTTATCGGCAGCCGACTTGTTGGTGTCTGTGTTCATTTTAAATCACCTCTATGAGTAAGCATAAAGGCAAAAGTGGAACACCGCGATGTATATTTGTAGGATATTAGGGGAAGAGCTTGAAAACGATGATCTGAAAGTATAATATTGAGCTGTGAGGAATGATATCTCACAGCTTTGCCGCTCGAAACTTTGCACACCTCTACGCGGTGAGCGGTAGGCAACACAAGTGATTGTGGCTAAGAATGCAAAATCCTATGTGTCTTAATAGGGGACAGAAAAACATGAAACAAGAACTGCTAGGACTTATTGAAAAAAAGGATTTGATACGTGCTTTAGCACGTGAAGATAGTGGCAATGGTCTTATACCGATTTCATTTAAGATATATGATGTGCCTGAATTCGTTGAGTGGAAAGAAAAGATCCGAGCAGAACTTGTTAATATACCGAATCAAAATGATACTGTAGCACAAGCCATTGATGTAATAGATAGAAGTTTTAATGGGTGGCATGACGAGCAATCCTTTGATTTGCTATGTGGGAAATTGCTTGCCATAAAAAGTTCAATAGATACCTATTATAACGGAGGAGTGTATAGTATGCCTGCAAACGCTAACAATACTGTTTTTATTGTCCATGGACACGATACAAGTAGACGAAATGAAGTAGAGCTTTTTATGAGACGTATTGGTCTCGAACCGATTATTCTATGTAATCAACCAAACGGGGGCCTTACAATCATAGAGAAAATTGAAGAAAATTCAGACGTGGCGTTTGCGCTTGTACTGTATACTGGCTGTGATGAAGGTAGACTCAAAGGTACAACTGATCTAAAATTGCGGGCGAGACAAAATGTTGTTTTTGAACATGGATTTTTAATCAACAAACTTGGACGAAAAAGAGTAGTAGCTCTTGTTGATGATGGGGTGGAAACTCCAGGTGATCTGTCCGGAGTTGTATATATTCATTTTAGTGACACGGATTGGAAAAACCAGGTGATGAGAGAAATAAATAGTTGCGGCATTCCAATCGATCCGTTTAATGCTTAATTGCTGTATTAGTATAGAGCTATACTGACCACAATACATAAATGCGGAGGTATTATCTCATGCCCAGAACTAAAGGAAGCAAGAATCACGCCAAGACCGATTTCGATGCACAGCTGGAAAAGCTGCAGAAGGACAAGGCTCTCTTGGAGGAGGGCATCGCCAAGACTGTCGTCCAGATCGAAGAGCTGAAAACCGACATCAAGTCTCTGCGTGAAAGTCTAAAGCCGCAGAAGGCGGAGATCAAGCAGACCGAAAAAGAAATCGCAAAGCTGGAGGCCAAGAAGGCAACCGCAGAAGCGAAGGCAGCCGAAGCAGCTAAGAAGGTTGAGGCTGAAGCTGTGCTGAAAAAGCTGCTGGCATCCGGTATGACGGCGGATGAGATTCTCGAAAAGCTGAAATAAAGTAATATGCCGTGTGAACTGAACGTCAGAAGTCCGCACGGCGTATTTTAGAGTGCACCATATAGTTTGTGACGGAAATAAAAATGGAGTGTGAGAAAATGAAATTTTCAAAAATACACCATATTGCAATCATCGTGTCAGACTACGATGCCGCCAAGGATTTTTATGTAAACAAGCTGGGATTCTCTGTCATCAGAGAAAACTACCGCCCAGAGCGTAAGGACTGGAAACTGGATCTTCGTGTCAATGACAACACGGAGCTGGAAATTTTCGCAGAAGAGAATCCGCCGATGCGAGTGAATCGCCCGGAGGCCTGTGGTCTGCGCCATCTTGCGTTCTGCGTGGATAGCGTGGAACAGACAGTGAATGAGCTGGCAGAGGTTGGAATTGAATGTGAGCCGATTAGAGTTGACGATTATCAGGAGCATCTGTATTAATTAGAAAACGAGTAAAAAATACATAGATAAGTGTAGAGGAGAATAGATCATGAATATTATTGTTACCGGCGGTGCTGGTTTTATTGGTAGTAATTTTGTGTTCCACATGCTGAAAAAGTATCTGGATTACCGGATCATCTGCATGGACAAGCTGACCTACGCTGGCAATTTGTCCACACTGGCACCTGTTATGGACAACCAGAATTTCCGCTTTGTGAAGGCCGACATTTGCGACCGCGAAGCTGTGGATAAGCTGTTTGAAGAAGAGCATCCGGACATCTTGGTCAACTTTGCGGAAGAGTCCCACGTTGACCGCTCCATCGAAGATCCGGGCATCTTCCTCCAGACCAATATCATTGGTACCAGTGTGCTGATGGACGCTTGCCGCAAGCATGGTAAAGCACTACGGAGATGTGTCCGCCATCAACGGTGCAGACTTACCGCCAGTGGATATCATCACATTTGGCAGTCCTTGCCAGGATATGTCCATTGCCAGTAGATAATGTCTACTAACCAACCCAAAAAGCATTGCGACACAAGACATTTCCGCCAATCTGTGCTATAATAAGTGCAAGGAAAACAGCAAATAGCAGGCAAAAAGCTTGCACATGGAGGGAATGTGTATGTATCGATACGGCAATGGGCATGTGCCTGCTGGAAGACAACCGCTGGGGGGAGAAGGCACAACTCCTTCCTTGGGACAAGATCGAAGCAAAGTATACTGGCTTGTTTCCTTCTGCTACCGACAATGTGGCGAAGTCGCTCCAGCTGGCCATGGGTACCTGCCTTATTCAGAAAGAGTATGGCTATTCTGACGAAGAAATTGTTTTGCAGATCCAGGAGAACCCGTATTTGCAGTGGGTTTTGGGTATGCGGGCTACGATGACAGCAAGCCACCCTTCAATCCGTCCTCCATGGTGCATTTTCGGAAGCGTCTGACGCCGGAGATTCTGGCAGAAATCAACGAGATGGTCATCCGGGCGGCAGACAAGGAGAACGACCAGAACTATAACAACTCAGGCGGCAATGGGAACAGCGGTACAATGATCGAGGTTCGGGATTATCAGGACGAACGCGAACGGGTAGAAGTAGAACGCAAATTCAGCCTGAGAAAGCGGAAATGTGGAATGGATCTGGTGACGGCGAAGTTGGAAGATACGGCTGCGCATGTGATTGCTCTGTCCATTCTGTTGCTGAATCCAAGAAAGATTCAGTACGTTTTTTACAATTTCTGGCTTGGCTGCACGGCTTTTGGCAACCGTGCGAAAAATTGAGGGTTGTTCAGTAGACATTAGATATACAAACACTGGATACAAATGCTGTGTTCTTTGGAGGGACGATTATTTTGAGAATGTCGAAGGTAGCAGAGAGATAATACCGGATTAGAAAGCTCAGAAAATATGTGAAGATATTGTAAGAGGCCATGCTCGAAGCATGGCACGCCATCTAGACTACCACAGATAATCGAAAGATTACCGGAATTGGGAAATTTAAAAAGGATGAATCACCTGTGGTATCCTGCCCGTTTATCAATCCTTCCTAAAAAGCAATGAATGTAGATAGCCAAACGTCTATTGAAAGAAAGAGATGACAGCTATGGTACATACTTCTGACGTTATAAAAGAATACTCAGCCGCAGAGAAAAAATGGGATAGTAAATTGTCAAAACTTTGCTCTGCTTTTATTTCCTCTCTATCGCTCAGTGGGGGAGATACTGCATTCTCAACACTGAAAACTATTGCCGAAAATATTATCGAGAAATGCATTCAAGATGCAAAGTGGAATCAGCAAATCGAGCAATGTATTCGTGCTGTAGATACCGCAGCAATGTCTCAGGATCAAATTTGCTCTCTGCTGGAAATTATCACCGAGATACTAAATTCCTCCGAAATTGACATCCAACAATTTGTTTTAGATGCAAAATATATTGATACATTAGCATCTAATCTTGCAGGTAATGATAGCAGTAACGAGACCGATCGCTTATCCCGTGTGTTGGCTAACGTATTCCATCTTTTCTCTGACACGCTGTACAGAATGCCTGAGTTCAATAAGGTTATGACTGACATTATCAGGAATCATGACCGTGCGCTGAAGGAGCATAAAGAAGTGCTGGATGATCATGAGAAAAGGATTCAGCGCATGGAATACGATCCACACGATGTAGAAGAGTTCCTTGAAAGTCTTCCCTCTCTCCGATTGAGCAAAAAAAACAGACCGTTTGCATATGACTACTTCAAGCTACAAGATATCTGGGGAAGAGATGTACAAATTGAAAAATTGTGTTCATTTGCGGAAGACGATAATCGTCGTTTTCAGTTCTGCGTAATCACCGGTCCTGCCGGAATTGGAAAGAGCAAATTGGTTTTTCATTTTAGCCGAATATATCAACAAAAAAAAGACTGGCTAGTACGCAATCTGAATCAGAAGCCTCTTCAGGAATTATGTAAAAAGAAAAACTGGACCACAGAAAAAAATATTCTTCTCATCATTGACTATGCCAATGAACAAGAGCTACTAACTGATCTGCTGAGCAAACTAAGCAGACTGAAGGAAGAAGGTTATTGGCGTAAAATTCGGCTTATTCTGATTGCACGAGAAGGTACAAGCCCATCTATATATAACTCTCATCAAAAGGATTTTCCAAAATGGTATATGGATATCGTTCATGATGACTGGGCCATAAATGACCATCTGTTCCTGAATGAATTCATTGACTTGTGTGGATTAACCATTGAAGATTGCTCCTCACTTCACATAGCATATGCCACAAATCATTTGAAAAGAAACATCACGTTGAAGGATGAGTCAAATATCAAACAGTTAATTGAGCAGGAGGTTTTGGACGAAGATGGTCTTGCACGGCCACTTTATGCGTTGTTCGTTATTGACTTGTATTATAGAAATCCAGATGTTCGTAGCTGGGATTTGGATTCTATTCAAGAACAAATCTACCTGAGGGATTGGGTCAAGTGGAAAACTGAAATCTGCGGTAAACGAAACAAACGAGAAAATGTGTTTATTGCACTGACAAATCTCCTTCTGTATGCCACTATTTTTAACAAATGGGAAAGTAGTATCACTTTACCGGAACCACTTGATAAAGACTGCAAGATTGTATTTAACGCCGCAAATGCCTATGCAACCGATTATAAAAGTAAATGGTTCAAGATATTAACTGGTAAAAATGTGTTTTTTAATGGTGAATCTGTATTGGTTCGCTTAACACCTGACGTGGTCGGTGAATATTATGCACTTAAAAGGCTTTCTTCTTTTGATAAGAGTACACTACACAGCTGGGCTACGCTCATGACAGCACAGTTAGTTGACTGTAGAGAATTTTTTATTCGTGCTATTCAGGACTTTGGAAATAATAAGACCTTTATCGAAATCTTTCTGAAGATTTTCCGTGTCATGTCAGAATTAATTGCTAAGGATGATAACGATACGCACAAGGCCTTTGCCTCCATTCTTGAAACTTTCTTTCGTAATTACAAGGGAAATGAAGATGATCGGATATTCCAAAACATATCCGATGTAATCAACCAATACACTGAAGATAATAAGAATAACTGTGCATACGCTGCGGAATTGACACTACTTTTCCATGAAAATAGGCCACATATTGGCTTTAGTAGAAGAGTAGAGCACTTCGAATGCATTGAACCCCTATACAATCGGTGGCCTGAATCCCGCAAGATTGCTAGCGCCTATATCAGTTTTTTAGGCGATATCGCTGCATCGAGAATTGGTGCAAATGCACCTGCATATAGCGATTCCTATATCACAAAATTTGAAAAGCTTTTAAATTTGGCAAAGTCTACTGACTATGTAATTAAAAAGGCATTTATTCCGGTTTTAATCAAAGCTATCGAAAGAGCAGACAGTGTGCATGATTGGAAGAGATCGACTTTCATGGAAGATTTCTTTCTTAAGGAAGTTATGGAGCAGTGCGGAGATGAGCTGGCGCTAGATTGCATCGGCAAATTCGATTCTGTCATTATCTCCCTTGCTAAACAACGAACAGATTTGGTCCAAGCTGTTACGTCGGAACCTATATCCGAGAGCAAGCAGTTAACAATACAGGAAATCGATCAAAAGCTGGAAAAGGAAATTGCTTTTTTCCGACATGTTATTAATAGTAACTCCAATCCTTCTGTCAACTTTGTTTGGACATATGTTGGCAAACTCTCAATGGTTACAAAGAACCTGTTCATCCATGAATGTATACCTCATAATGAATTGCTGTTCCAGTATATGTTACGTAAGCTGCAGGAAGTCTACACTATGCACTACAACTCCAACACTAGCAGCATTTTAGCATGGCGTGCATCCAGGGCACTTGATGAATTCTGTGATGCCAAGTCTGAAGCCATCCCCCCTTTCATCAGAGTGCAATGCATTCTGAATAAACCAAATTAACACGCTATATCCGCATAATAGCTTCGACTATAAACCGTTCTGGGGGACAGTTTCAGAATGCGAATCATACACAAGGATGTCTGCTCTATCAGATCATCCGGCAATACCCGTCCCTTCATTTTTTCACATCTTTAATGTTCGCGCGTTGTAAAATGAAGTTGCACATTTAATCAAATATAAGGTCCATAGCGAGGGTCTCTGTGTTAGAATCAATCTGCTACAGAAGATCAACACAGGAAAAGGAAATCGCTATGGACTACCCCAATCGTATCACAAACCACGAGAAAGGTAAACACCTAGTGTAGGATTACAATAGATGTATTACAAAGTCAAATAAAAAGAAAGACGAATGGATCGTCCTGTGGTATAGTTAAGTTGCTCAAACAAAACCAACATAGAAGGGACAATACATTCGCCATGAATACTGTAACACAGACTATGCGGTTCCGTCAATCCCTTTTGAACTACGCTGAAAAGCACGGTGTGACTAAGGCGGCCATCAAGTACAACGTGAACTGTCGTTATATCTACCGCTGGAAGCGCAGATATAACGGCGATATTCAGTCCCTTGCCAATAACCGCATAGACCGCACCACCATCCAAATCAGCATACAGAGGAAGAACTGCGCCAGATCACAAACTTCCGCAGGAGGAACCTAGCCACAGGTCTTGTGGTACTCTTGTGGAACACCTAAACAATGCCGCTCTGTTCAAGATCCTGTGCATCCAGACAGACAACGGAGCTGAATTTACAAAGAAATTCGTTTCAGATGACGCCAATCCTAACCTGTTTGGAGAAAAATTAAAGGAATTCGGCATCCGACACAAACTCATTAAACCTTTTACACCCCGGCACAACGGAAAAGTCGAGCGTTCCCATCGCAAAGACAACGAATACTTCTATGCATCGCATAAATTCTATTCGTTCCTTGATTTCCAAAAGCAGCTTGCTGTTCACTGCAGAAGGTACGATCACTTTCCCATTTGACCTCTGGGCTGGCTTGATCCTCTAGCTTTCCTTGCTGAATATAGGAACCGGCCTTCTGCGCCCACTGTGTAACACATCATTGACAAACCTACACTGCATGAATAATCATGGGCGAGAAAAGACCATATAAAGCCAGAAATCCGGGTGGTGGTCGGAAAAAGCGGAAGCCGGAGTACGATGCAGGGAAAAAGCTGAAAGAACAGTTGGATGCTGCTGTAGTGCTTTATAATTCAGAGATGTCATTGCAGGCCATCGCGGATGCGTTGTCCCTCAACCCCATCAAGGTTCGGAAGCTGCTTATCAGCGCCGGAGTCTACGAGTCGGATACCGCGAAGCTCGTCCGGCAGACCTTTCATTCCTTCAGAGGGACACAGGACTACTCCACTGCCGTCACCTCCACCATGTCTGCCTTGCAATTGTCCCGTCCCTCCGTGACCTCTTATCTGCCGTATGAGAAAGGCGTGTACTTCCCGGAGAAAGCTGAAGCGGCGAATATCAGTGCCGGGGCAGAGAGGCAGCGACACTACCGAGCTGTGGTTGCGCTGAAGAAGAATCCATGTGAGGAGAACCTCTGGAAGTGCGTGGTGGCTTTTCGGGGATACAAGTTCAAGACGATGTCCGGCTTGCCCTTTACATATATGCTGAAGAAGGGCAGGGGAGATGAGTTTACCAAGGAGCTGTGGATCGACCACAGAGAGGGCAGCAAGAGCCTTGCTTGGAGTTCCGTGCTGTTGGCGTATCACAATATCGGTGAAATCGGAGAGGTAGTGGACAGACCCAAGGCGCTGGGAGATATACGGGGTGTGTCGTATATCTATGGGATGTCCTACCGATTTGGTCTGATCGATGTGCCAGAAAAGGTTAAGGAGAAGATGGCGAAGTGACAAGGGAGTGGGGGTATAGTTTGTGACAGAAATAAAACTGCCCTCCGTGGATACCACAGAAGGTAGTCAATTGGTTTATTCCCATTCCTCATCCCTAGCCCGCCGCTAACACCGCAGAAGATCCTGTACTTCTTTTTCGGTTGCCAGGCGAATGGCAGGTCTGTTCTGATAGATCGTTTTGCCGCAGTCTGGGCAACGGTCGGGCAGCGATTCTGCCTCAAAGCAGTAATGGCAGACATCGCAAAAATAGTAGTTCACGGCGTTTTGCACTTCCTTTGTCATGTAGGAGTTTATATGTCATCAGGATATTTTTCAATCCCAAGGTAGTCCTCAATACTAGTGATGCCCTCACCAGCAAAATCAGCAATGTCATCAAAGGGGATGACAACTGGCAGTTCTTTCTCAATGCCCACTGCTTTTCTATCGCTGTCCTGCATGACTTTCAGTTCTCGATAAACTGGGTCGATCATAACAACTGTGCCAGTCATACTAATGTATTTTCCGGTGCTCTCTGTGCTTCGGACAAAGTACCGGACTACGACCTTCATGCCTTTTGTGACCTGCAGGAGCTTGTCGGATAGAGCATCCTTCTCCTCATCGGAAAGTTCGACTTTCTTCACCAGCAGCTTGCTGGCTCCTTCGCTGGAAATTTCATCATCGAAGCCACGCAGCGCAGCAAAAGGGCTGAATATCTTTGCCCGGTTTGAGAGTGCCATCCGGGGATGCTTTACGGGTGGCTCTGGGCGGCTGAGATGGAGGATGTCTGCATACTTCTGTGCGACGTTTTGCCCCTCTTTGGTATTCTTGAAGTCTGCCATAGAATCCTCCTTGTTGCCTTATTTTGCCTTATGACCGCCTATCTGGCCGTTCCGTTCTCGCATAGTGGCACCTTCCAGATAGTTGGTCCCCTTCAGAACGGCGTTCTTTCCGAACTTCTTCTTGATACCGAGCATGGTCGTCTGTAGCGATTTCTCCCGTTCCAGCTTGCTGGTATCAGTGAACAGATCTACTTGCAAGATGCCCTGATCCTTGACCACACGGTTTGCTGCGATTGTTATTCTCCGCACAGTTAGATTTCTATTGGCAATGCGGTCGAACAGTTCTGTGGTAGCGGCCATCAGTTGGCTGCTGAGATTAGTCGGGCTATCCAGCCGTGTACTGCCGTGGGCACCCTTCGGAACAGTGCGGCCATAGTGATCGATATGGACAGGGCCGTGATAGATGCCTTTGTCGCAGTTCTCCCGGTCGTAGCCGATGTCCAGTGTCAGGCTGTCCGTGACCAGTCCCTTGTCCGTGAGCTGGAATACCAGACTGTCAGTCATCTCCTGGACGATGATTCGAGCCTTGTCATAGGGATAAGGGCAGGAGAGTACTTGCCCCTCGGACAGGCTGTTGGTTTCGGGGCGATAGGCGTTGATTTCCTTCATCCCGCAGGGTTCCAGCCCCCAGGCGTGGTCGATAAGGATCTCAGCATCTATGCCGAACTCCTTATATAGTATCTCAGGGAAGTGAATGCTGGCTCTTGCCAGTTCACCCATCGTATGGATGCCATGCTTTTCCAGTCTGCGTACGGTGCCGGGGCCAGTCTGCCAGAAGTCCGTGAGAGGCTTGTGATCCCAGAGCAGATATCGGAAGGATTCTTCGTCAAGCTCTGCGATGCGGACACCGTCCTTGTCCGGGGCAGCGTGCTTGGCAGTGATGTCCATTGCCAGCTTTGCCAGGTATAGATTGGTGCCGATCCCGGCGGTGGCGGTGATGCCGGTGGTGTACAGTACCTCCCGAATCATGGTCATGGCGAGGTCGTGGGCAGACATTTTATAATGAGTAAGGTATGCGGTGGCGTCGATGAATACCTCATCGATGGAATATACCACGATGTCCTCCGGGGCAATGTACTTGAGATAGATGCCGTAAATCTGCCGTGAGATCTTCTCATAGTACGCCATCCGAGGCGGCGCTACCAGATAGGATACCTCAAGAGAGGGGTCTGCTGCAAGGGTGGTGGCATCGTAGGACGCAGCCGAAAGAGAGGGAACACCGTCTTTGTACACAGCGGTCTTGTTCCGGATGGCATCCCGCAAACGACCGTTGTTGACCTCTCCGACGTAAGGACCAAAGTGCTGTGTGCAGTGTAGCCTGCCTTGAGTGGCCATGGTGAATAAGGTATCCGCCTGCGGTTTCCCGGCCAGGAATGCCGCGGGAATTGACTTTTGAAACCATGTCTGCAAAAGAGGCTAAGAATCGTTTTGACTGTAGTGGAAATCACCTAGGCTATTCTAACGAGGCAGACCGTGGATTGCAGTGCGGACTCAGTGGCAATTCGGTCCCGAACGTGGTAACATCTCGGCACGGACTTTAATGGGAAACCCCCTTGACGGCGACGCGAGGCAGTCCGCGGGGAAAACCAACCGAACCTCAAGCCGCAATCGTAGCGGTGCGATATAAGTAGCTTACCCTTTTTTTGTGTACCCGCCCATTTCCGGCCGACTTCAAAAACCGTCGATACCAATTCAGGGAACAATCATAAGCAATACCGGGAAATACATATTTCCCGGTATTGCTGTATTCCTTTCGTTTCAGCATCGAATCGAGCAACGAAACCTCTGCGGGACAAATATTATAATACGAATAATATTCAGCGCTGCAAATATCCGACTTACTAAAAATCAATTGATTTTCGGCAAAAAACGATCAGTTGTTAGCCAGCGCGATCGCAGCGATCGCCTCCACCACGACCGGACAGCGCAAGGCGATGCAGGCGTCGTGCCGCCCTTTGACGACGAACTCTTCCATCCGTCCCGTCGCAAAATTGAACGTATATTGTTTCTTCGCGATGCTGGAAGTAGGTTTGACAGCGACGCGGAACACCACGGGATTGCCGTTCGAGATACCGCCGTTGATTCCGCCCGCCCCGTTGGTAGCGGTTTTTCCCTCTCCGTTCACAAAACAGTCGTTATGCTCCGAACCTTTCATACGGGCTGCGGCGAATCCGTCGCCGAACTCGATGCCCCGCACCGCCGGAATCGAAAATGCCAGGTGAGCCAATTGCGATTCGAGCGAATCGATCTCTTTCATAGACTTGCCAGCCGATATTTTCCAAGCTATGAGCTATTTGCGGATCATAAATCTGCTTAGATAAGGCCGCAAAGTGTTGATAGGTCTGCCCCATCGCCCGCGGAAAACAATCTTTACCCATATATCCCAAGGCCAAAACATTATTGATATCAGTTTGATTGAGATATTCGGCGATGGCCTCCTGATCAGTAAAACCGAGCGCCGCCATCTGGGCAAAGAACTCCTTCCGCACTGATTCGAAGATTACATTGGTAGCCACCAATGTATCATCAAAATCAAAAATAATAGCGTCTGTTACCATTTATTGCGCCCTTTCTTAAACAACTTCAGGCGGATATCTTTATCAATGAACAATTTAACATTGGTGCCGATCTCCATCAATCGAGAGGCGATCCGATCGCCCACAGCATCACAGAGCTCATCCATATCAAGGTTAGTCGTTATCAATATTGGCAGTTGGTGGTTGAGACGGTAATTGATGATGGTGAAAAGGATATTCTGCACCCAAGGGCTAAAATTATGCGCCCCCATATCATCAAAAACCAGTACCGGAACGTCCTTGATGCGGTTGATCAAGGCTGTTTCGCTATCGTCATTGCTATGTATCTGCTGCCGTAGTTGATCGAGAAATTCCGGTACCACAATGAATTCTACATCTACACCCTTGGCTAACAATTCATTCGCAATAGCTGCGGCCAAAAAAGTTTTGCCGCTACCGACCGCTCCTTCAAAGATTAAACCAGGTCTATTGATGCCTTTGGCCAAAGAATTAGCAAACGCCATGGCAGCTGAAAGAGCCTCACGGGCAATCTGTCGGTAACTATTTCCATTAGGAGTTTTAATATTCTCCGGATAGAGTTTCAAATCAAAATTGCTAAATAGCATTTGCTGTAAATGAGGGATGTACTACATTCTCGTTTTCCTTATATTTCCTTGCGTATTCAACGCCCAAATCG
>OGWV01000938.1_pt1 | contig 18153 bp, 19 predicted proteins | sample 1576081 | NCBI WGS metagenome assembly OGWV01 (sample SAMEA3541541, study PRJEB24748) | human gut metagenome | biome: human gut; feature: human-associated habitat; material: faeces | place: China | collected 2012 | reverse complement strand
CCTTGTAGCCCTGCTAATGAGACCTCAGCAGTGAGAACTGCTGAGGTTATTTTTTTGACCGGGGAGGCGCAACAGCCAGTGGTCACAGACAGAAAATTTCGAATATCCCTACCATAACTCAGAAAAATGTGGTAGCATAACAAAAGAACAAAAACAGTAAAGCAGTTATGGACGTTTCAAATACCCGGAATCGAGGCATCGTATGTATAGTTTTAGCAACCGTGTGCGTTACAGTGAAGTAAATAGTGAAAAGGAACTGACGTTACCGTCATTATTGGATTATCTGCAGGATTGTTGTACGTTTGAGTCAGAGGATTTTGGAGTAGGTGTGGATTATCTTGCAAAAGAACAGGTGGCATGGATCTTATCTTCCTGGGAAATCAAAGTTTACCGATATCCGCAGATGGGACAGCATATTAAGGTCAGTACATGGCCGTATGCATTCCGTGGATTTTATGGGTACCGGAACTTTTGCATTGAGGGAGAAGATGGAGAAATATTTGCAGAGGCAAACTCGGTGTGGGTATTTATGGACACTGAGAAAATGCGCCCGGCACGGGTATCGGAACGGATGCAAGAAGTTTATATACCGGAGATCAGGGATGAAATACCGGGAGAATGGGCAGATCGTAAGATCAGTTTACCGGATGAGGCAGTGCAAAAAAGTGTCGAAAAGGAACCGGTACGTGTTTCCCGTTTTTACATTGATACAAACCATCATATGAATAATGGAAAATACATTCTGGTGGCGGAGGAATATCTGCCGGAACAGGTTTTTGTCTGTGGACTTCGTGCGGAGTATCGTAAAGCTGCAATGTTAGGAGATATGCTGTATCCGGTTGTCACGATGGAAGAAAAACAGATTACAGTTACTTTGGCAGATGAAAAAGGGGCGTCATATGCCATCATCTGCTTTCAGATTCAGAAAAAAGAAAGGCAATCATAAAAATGCGATTAGGTGAATATCAGAAACTTGTTGTGATAAAAAAAGTAGAATTTGGCGTTTATCTCGCAGAGCGCATGGAGGATGAAACCCGCGTGTTACTGCCGGAAAAACAGGTGCCGGAAGGAACGAAGATCGGGGATGAACTCCGGGTGTTTCTCTATAAGGATTCTAAGGACCGGCTCATTGCGACGACAAACACACCGAAGCTGACATTGGGAGGTCTTGCGGTGCTGACTGTAAAAGAGGTTGGAAAGATCGGAGCTTTCCTTGACTGGGGACTGGAAAAAGATCTGTTTCTTCCATATAAAGAGATGACGGTTAAGGTTCAGCCGGAGGATGAAGTCTTAGTGACATTATATATTGACAAGAGCAGACGTCTGTGTGCAAGCATGAAGCATTTGTATGATCTTCTGTCATTAGAATCACCATATCATACAGGTGATATTGTCAATGGCCGTGTCTATGAGTTCAGTGATAATTTTGGAACATTTGTAGCAGTGGACGATCAGTACTCTGCGATGCTGCCGGCTTTCGAAGATCACAGTATGCTGCGTATCGGTGATGTCATTGAGGCGACTGTGACCAATGTAAAACCGGACGGAAAGTTAGATATTACTATGCGCCAGAAAGCATATCTTCAGATGGACGCAGATGCCGAAAAGGTAATGCAGGTCATTGAGGAATTTGCGGGCGTGCTTCCGTTTACAGACAAATCTTCCCCGGAAGTCATCAAAAGGGAGACCGGACTCAGCAAAAATGCATTTAAGAGAGCGGTTGGAAGACTTTATAAAGAGCGCAGGATTGAGATCAATGAAAAATCGATCCGTAAAATTGATTAATTCAAAAGCATATGCTATGATAGGAAAAAATTGACAGAAAGAAGGAGAATCTTATGAAAAAAGTCATCAGCACAGACAAGGCTCCGGCAGCAATCGGACCTTATTCACAGGCAATCGAAGTAAACGGAATGGTTTATACATCAGGTATTATTCCGGTCGTACCGGAAACCGGTGAGATCCCGGAAGGTTCTGTGGCACAGGCAAAACAGGCACTGACTAACCTTTCAAACCTGTTAGAAGCAGCTGGAACCAGTATGGCAAACGTTGTTAAAACAACTGTATTTATCAAAGAGATGAACGACTTCGGGGCAATCAATGAAGTATATGCAACATTTTTTGACGGAGCATTTCCATCCAGAAGCTGTGTGGAAGTTGCACGCCTGCCAAAAGATGTCATGCTTGAGATCGAAGCTATCGCTGTAAAATAAAAAGCAATGGATTACACGTTGTGTAAGCAGATCTGTTACCATAGGTTAACATGAAAAATCCCGGTACAAATGGATATGTTTCCATCTGTATCGGGATTTTTCCTATTTTGCCGGCACAACATATAATCCGTGAATATATATTGTTTAAATGTAGACGTCAATATTTCCGCCAAGTCCCGGTGTTACGGAACGTTCCATCATCTGAACCATAGCGGTGCCCATCTCCTGTGTCATATCAAGCTGCTGACTTAATAATTCGGTTGAAACGGCATAGGAAAGACTGGTCTGGCTGACGGAAGAACCTGCGTCGTAGGACTGTAATGCACTAAGTGCCGGTGTCATACCTGAAATATCCATGCTGCACCTCCTGAAAACTTAATTGTGACCTTATTATGACAATAATCAACATAAAAAACAAGCTTTTTATGAGAAAAGACAATGATTTTCCGGAAAAAAACACTGTTTTTCCTGGAAATATGATGATTTTTCGCTGTTTTATTTGAAAAATTGAATAAAAAGGAATGTAATATTTTAGTAAAATTCACGATGAATACAGGTTGACATGGAAATATGCCTTTGTTATAATAATCGTGTAATAAATGTAATAAATTCGTAACAAACAATAAAAACAGTGTTAAGCTGTTTTTTGTTGTGGAAAACATGAGAACTCAGTTGGAGGCTTTTCGTAAATGAAGAAGAGAATGGTAAGAATTACAGGCTGTCTTTTAGCAGGAGCGTTATCCATTGGCAGTTTTGGATTAAATACATATGCAGCTCCGGTCGCAGGCGTTTCAAGTGTGACTGCAGTTGAGATCGCAGAGGGACAGACTCCGGCAGCAGGTGTTTCACAGGCACTGGCACAGTGTCTTGCGGACAGCAATGATGCAGCAGCCCAGAATGCAGCAGAGCAGGCAGAGCAGGTCAGTGAGAATGATACACCGGTTGTTGCTTCGGAATATACAGATATTGCAATCGCGCAGGTAGATAATTATGTAAATGTTCGTTCAGAACCAAATACGGACAGCGAGGTACTTGGAAAGCTGTATAACAATTCCGCAGGAACAATCCTTGAAACAACTGACAATGGTTGGTATCGTATCAAGTCCGGTAATGTTGACGGATATGTAAAATGTGAATATGTAGTACCAAATGATGAAGAACTGGCAAAAAAAGTCAGCACAAAATATGCTAAAGTTAATACCACAACACTTCATGTAAGAACAGAGCCGTCTACAGATGCAAGCATTCTGACACAGGTACCGGTTGGTGATGATCTGGTTGTTATTGATGATGAATCTGTAGAAGACTGGGCTAAGGTAACAACAGAAGAGGGTGACGGCTGGGTACATAAAGATTATGTAGATTTCAACATTGAGTTTGTACAGGCAGAGTCGAAGGAAGAAGAAAAAGCAAGACTTGCAAAAGAAGAGGCAGAGCGTGAGGCAGCTGATGCAGCAGCAAATGCAGCAAGAAAGAAAGCTGACAGGAAGTCATCTTCTTCAAAGAGCTCCGGAAGTTCAAAGAGTTATGCGTCAGCAGGAAGCTCAAATGGACAGGCAGTTGCAAGTTATGCATCACAGTTTATCGGTAATCCTTATGTATACGGTGGAACCAGTCTGACAAACGGGGCAGACTGCTCCGGTTTCGTTATGAGTGTATATGCAGCATTTGGCGTAGGACTTCCACATTCTTCCAGCGCATTAAGAGGTGTTGGATACGAGGTAAGTCTTTCTAATGCACAGCCGGGAGATATTGTATGCTACAGTGGTCACGTTGCTATTTATGTCGGTGGCGGCACGATCGTTCATGCAAGTACACCGTCTAGCGGTATCAAGTTCTCTAATGTAAATTACAGAAGTCCGATCTGCGTAAGAAGAATTTTCTAATTCATAAATATGAAGAATAGCTATTGTCTTAGGACGATAGCTATTTTTTTTCACTCATAGCCTCAAAAGCAGTCTCTGTCCTGTGAATTAAAAAGGTTTTTTTGTTCTTTGCAGAATATACAACATGCACAAAATATCGGGGCACAAAAAAGTAATAAACAAAGAAGAAAAGTTATCCCAAAAGTTGTCCACTGCTAAAATGCACTTAAAACGTGGAAAAATAAAGTTATACACGAAGTTATCCACGTTATCCACATTTTTTATCCCCAAAAGAGTGGTTTACATAGTAAAAAAACCGAATGTTTGTTTTGTGTAGAAATCATAAAGTTTGCAATAAAATGAAAAACTGTGGAAAACATATTGACATTTCAAATATGAAAAAAGATGAAAACATTAAGGAAAATGTCTGACAATTCAGAAAAGATATCTAAAAAAAGGAAAATGTAAAAATAGAGGTTGACATTTCAAAAAAGAGTGTTAAACTATGTGGCATACAGATAAATAGAACAAATGCAGTGAACAGAATACCGTTATTGGAAGGCAATGCATCACAGAGAGTCATTGGCAGGTGGAAAATGACATGCATCTTTTGATAATATCCTCTGCGAGCAGTACGCTGAAAGCCATGAGGTCAGTAAGCGGCACCGGAACTCTCCCGTTACAGAGAGACCTGTTAGGGATATTTGTACAAAGACAAGTGGACAGATATATGACGGGGCAGAGAGGTCATGGAAACATGGCAAGAAAAGTGGTATCACGGAAGTACAGGCTTTCGTCTTTTGGATGTGTGAACATCAGAAAGACGAAAGCTTTTTTTAATTCATAGGAAATTACATCCTATGAATTAAAAAGTCCTCCGGGCGGGATGCGCATCTCGCGGAGTAGAAGTTAGCTGTAAACAGCACCGCTCGAGCGCGAAAGAGTCGCAAGCGACTCTTTGTTCTTTATGACAATAGAATGTTTGCAGAGCAGCAATTTATTGTCATGAGTAAAAAATTGCACTGAAAATTGTTTATCTGAAAAAAAGAAAGGAGTTGTCTGCAATCTGCAGACGGTAAATGGTTATGAATGGATTAGTAATTGTTTTAATCGGTATTGTAGCGCTTTCGGCAGGATATCTGCTGTATGGAAGATGGCTTGCAAAAAAATGGGGGATCGACCCAAAGGCAAAGACACCTGCCTACACACATGAGGATGGGCAGGATTATGTACCGTCATCAAAATTTACCGTATTTTCACATCAGTTTTCATCCATCGCAGGAGCAGGACCTGTCACCGGACCGATCTTGGCATCCGTGTTTGGCTGGGTACCGGTTCTGTTGTGGCTGATCATCGGTGGATTATTCTTTGGTGCTGTGCAGGATTTTGGCGCACTGTATGCATCTGTCAAGAATGAAGGAAAATCGATGGGAATGATCATCGAAAAATACATCGGTAAGACAGGGCGTAAATTGTTTATGCTGTTCTGCTGGCTGTTTACACTGCTTGTTATCGCAGCATTCACGGATATGGTAGCCGGAACATTTAACGGTGTCGGACTTGACAGCGCAGAAACCGCTTATGCAAACTCAGCAGCAGCTTCCATTTCCATGCTGTTTATCGTGGTAGCTGTTATCTTCGGTGTGATTCAGAAACATGTTGGAAAAATGAACGAGTGGGTCAAAGCGGTCGTTGCAATCGCTCTTTTGGTTGCAATGTTTGCAGTTGGTATGAAACTTCCAATCTATGCTTCAAAGACAGCATGGATCTACATCATCATGGCATACTTATTCCTTGCATCCGTACTTCCGATGTGGCTTTTAATGCAGCCTAGAGATTACATGACAACATTTATGCTGCTCGGTATGATCATCGGTGCAGTTGTTGGTGTTGTTGTTGCACATCCGCAGATGCAGTTAAATGCATTTAATGGTTTCAATGTAAATGGAAGTGGATTATTCCCGACATTATTTGTAACGATCGCATGTGGTGCAGTTTCCGGTTTCCACAGTCTTGTATCTTCCGGAACTTCCTCAAAGACGGTCAGCAATGAAAAAGATATGCCGATGATCGGTTATGGTGCAATGGTAGTGGAGTCATTACTTGGTATCGTGGCACTTGTCGTTGTTGGAGCAGTCGCAGTTGGTGGAACAAAACCGGAGGGAACACCGTTTGCAATCTTCTCTTCCGGTGTTGCAGGGTTCTTAGAGAAACTTGGTGTACCGGTTCAGGTTGCAACCGTATTTATGACCATGTGTGTATCGGCACTTGCACTTACCTCACTTGACTCCGTGGCAAGAATCGGACGTATGTCTTTCCAGGAACTGTTTTACGGTGAAAGCACAGATCCGAAACAGATGACACCGGCACAGCGTGTACTGACAAATAAATATTTTGCAACTGTGATCACATTATTCTTTGGATATCTTTTGACACTTGGCGGATACAGCAATGTATGGCCGCTGTTTGGATCTGCAAACCAGCTGCTTGCTGCTATGGTACTGATCGCGCTGGCTGTATTCTTAAAGACGACGGGAAGAACCGGATGGACACTTTACATACCGATGTTTGTGATGTTAGCAGTTACATTTACCGCACTGGTACAGAAAACAATTGCTCTGGCAGCAAATATTGCGGCACACAACGCAACATTCTTAGTAGATGGATTACAGCTGATCGTTGCACTTCTTCTTATGATATTAGGTGTTCTGGTTGCGTACAGCTGCTTAAAGAAATTGTTTACAACAACGAAAAATTCGGAACAGAAATAAAAGCTAAGATCAGTATTTCTTGAAATATTACACCATGTTTGATATACTGTTCGCGTATATTTTTTCAATATATGGAAATGAATATGGGTGTAAAATGATTAAGAAAATAGATATTCTTGGAATACAACTGGACAATTACACAGTGCGGGAAGCAATCATGCGCGTGGAAGCCTGGTATGATAATAACATGTTAAATGTGATTGAGATGGTTTCCATGCAGATGCTGACTGAGTCAGAATCAGATCCTGTGTTAAAAGAGGTTATTTCTTCTCTTGATCTGGCAGTGATCGGAGAAAAAGGCATTCTGCAGGCGGCTGGAGTCGATACGATGCAGCGGATCCGCGAGACAGAAGAAAATGATTTTTCAGATGAATTTTTGAAACGTGTGGAGCGCAACCGCAAATCTGTTTTTATTATTGGAGAGACACAGGGAGCTGTTGATGAATTTACACAGGAACTCAGAGAGGAATACCCGAAACTGGTGTTAGCAGGGGCGGCGGCAACGGAAAACTGTGTCGGAGATCTCGAGGGTGTGATCAATGAAATGAATGCGGCGACGCCGGATGTGATCATTTCAATCATTCCATCTCCGGGACAGGAACATTTTCTTGTGGAACACCGCGACAAGATCAATGCCAATTTATGGTATGGAATCGGCGGATTTGAGGTTCACCGGAAAAGATCGAGAATCAAAGGTTTTTTCTGGAATCTGATCCACCGTGTCAGATTAAAAAACAGTATTGAAAAATATGAAAGCTGAGGTTCGGTATGCAGAAGTTTTTTTATGAGAGATCTCCGGTCTGGGATTATATCCTCATGCTTGTGGGAACCGCACTTATTGCAGTAAGTATTCAGTGCGTGTATGATCCGGTCAGCATGGTAACAGGAGGTTTTACCGGTCTTGCGATCATTATCAAAGATGTGACAGGGTATCTGATTCCGGGTGGAATTCCTCTGTGGCTGACGAACCTTGTACTCAATGTGCCGCTTTTTTTGGCAGCTTTAAAGATCAAAGGAAAACGTTTTATATGGAGAACGATCGTTGGAACATTGTTACTTTCTCTCTGGCTCTATATACTGCCGCTTGTGGATCTTACCGATGGTGATTATGTACTTGCAGCAATTTTTGGCGGCTGTATCGGCGGTGTCGGAATGGGCCTTGTACTGCTTGCAAAATCAACGACCGGTGGAACAGAGATGGTCGCGACGCTGATCCAGCATTATTATAAACATTATTCTGTGGTGCAGATCATACAGTTTTTAGATGGTGCAGTCGTAGTTGCCGGATTATTTGTATTTGGTGTACACGCAGTATTGTATGCGATCGTTGCGATCTTTGTGACGAGCAAGGTATCAGATGCACTGATGGAAGGCTTGAAATTCTCAAAAGCAGCATTTATCATTACGGATCACTATGAACAGGTGGCAAAACGTATCATGACGGAGTTAGAACGCGGTGTTACAGGACTTCGGGCAAAGGGCATGTATTCCGGTGCAGAAAAATGTATGCTTTACTGCGTAGTATCCAAAAAAGAGATTGTGCAGGTAAAAGAGATCGTAAGGGAAGTAGATCCGGATGCGTTTGTGATCGTTTCCGATGCGCGGGAAGTGCTCGGTGAAGGATTTCAGGAACAGATGTCATAAATTTTTTCTTTGTGAACTATGTACACTGTAAAAAATAGGAAAAAAGCAGCATACATTGAGGAAGTGCATAAAAAATATGCATTTCCTCTTTCTTTTTTTGCTGTTTTGCATTAAAATAGAATTTAGGTATTTTTAAGTGGGGACAATGGGTATATTTTTATTGTGAAAGTTGCCCATGCGTGCAATGGAGGTTATGTACTGTGACATACAGAAATTGACAGCTGATGTACACAGCAGCCCGATTTGCCGGGTGTGTTTCAAATGAAACGAAGATAGAAGGAGCGGAGCTTATGATTTCAAATCAGATACTTCAAAATACGATTGATGGGTTGAAAGGAATTACCCGCATTGATTTATGCATTATTGATGTAGAGGGGAAGGTGCTGGCTGCTACATTTCCGGAAGCAGACAAATATATGGAGCCGGCGCTTGCGTTTGTGGAATCTCCTGCAGACAGCCAGGTTGTAAACGGCTATCAGTTTTTTAAGGTGTTTGACGATCATCAGTTAGAATACATCCTGCTTGCCAACGGCGACAGCGATGACGTCTATATGGTGGGGAAAATTGCCAGTTTCCAGATCCAGAATCTTCTGGTAGCATATAAAGAGAGATTTGATAAAGATAACTTTATCAAGAATCTGCTTTTGGATAACCTGCTTTTGGTTGATATTTACAATCGTGCCAAAAAACTGCATATTGATACGGAAGTCAGACGTGTTGTTTTTATCGTGGAGACCAACCGCGACAAAGACGGTAATGAACTTGAACGTATTCGTGGCATTTTTGGAGGAAAGACCAAAGATTTTGTCACCGCGGTGGATGAGAAAAATATCATTGTTGTAAAAGAAGTAGGGGAGAATGAAGGATACGAGGAGATGAATAAGACCGCCGAGGTCATTGTAAATCTGTTCCGTTCTGATTCGGACAGTGATGTACATGTGGCATACGGTACGATCGTCGGAGAGATCAAAGAAGTATCTCGTTCCTATAAAGAAGCAAGAATGGCACTTGATGTAGGCAAGATTTTCTTTGAGGAAAAAGATGTTATTGCTTACTCTACACTAGGAATCGGACGTTTGATCTATCAGCTCCCGATCCCACTCTGCAAGATGTTTATCAAAGAGATCTTTGATGGTAAATCACCGGATGAGTTCGATGAGGAGACACTTACAACGATCAATAAGTTTTTTGAGAACAGCCTGAATGTTTCCGAAACTTCCAGACAGCTTTATATTCACCGTAACACATTGGTATATCGTCTGGACAAGCTGCAGAAAGCAACCGGACTTGATCTGCGTGTGTTTGAAGATGCCATTACTTTTAAGATCGCACTTATGGTAGTAAAATATATGAAGTACATGGAGTCGTTAGACTACTAGAAATGGAGATTGCTATGATTAAGTTAGAACATGTCAGCAAGTCGTACTCTGCAGGAATACCTGCGCTTAATGACGTGAGTCTTAACATTGAAGAAGGAGAATTTGTATTCATCGTCGGGGACAGTGGTTCCGGAAAATCTACGCTGATTAAACTTTTATTGAAAGAACTTGAACCGACGGAGGGTACGATCACAATAAACGGTCAGAAATTAAATAAGATCAGGCGAAGACAAATCCCGAAATTCCGTCGTAAGATAGGCGTGGTATTTCAGGATTTCCGCTTGTTAAAGGACCGCAATATTTACGATAATGTCGCATTTGCCCAAAAGGTCATCGGAGAGTCCACACGTTCCATCAAAAAGAATGTACCACTGATGCTTTCCATGGTAGGACTGGCAGCAAAGTATCGTTCTTATCCCAAACAGTTATCCGGTGGTGAGCAGCAGAGAGTTGCAATCGCAAGGGCACTGATCAATAAGCCAAAGATCCTGCTTGCGGATGAGCCGACCGGTAATCTCGATAACAATAATGCCTGGGAGATCATGAAACTGATGGAGGAGATCAATAACAATGGCACAACGGTTGTCGTTGTTACACATAACCTTGAAATCGTAAAAGCCATGAACAAACGTGTCATCACCATGCAAAAGGGTGTGATCGTGGATGACAGTGATACAGCCAGCAGTATTGTGACAGGCGATAATGCCATCAGCCGCAGCCTGACTGAGCGTGATGTATTAAAACGCGAGGGGGACTACGATTATGAGGATTAGTACTTTTTTCTATACAATTAAACAGGGACTTGTCAACATCTGGAAAAATAAAATGTTTTCGCTTGCATCCATAGCGACGATGACGGCCTGTATTTTTCTGTTTGGTCTGTTCTATTCGATCGTGACCAACTTCCAGGCGATGGTAAAGGATGCGGAATCCGGTGTTGCAGTCACAGTATTTTTTGATGCGGGCATCTCAGAACAGCGCATTGAGGAAATCGGTGATCTGATCAAGCAGCGTGTTGAGGTATCACATTGCGAATATACATCTGCAGATGAAGCGTGGGAAAGTTTTAAAGATGTTTATTTTGATGGAAATGAAGATGCTGCTTCAAGTTTTGCAGGCGATAATCCGCTTGCCAATTTAGCAAGCTATTCCATTTATATGAATGATATATCAATGCAGAGTACGCTGGTAACTTATTTAGAGTCTATAGATGGAATCCGTTCAGTAAAGCAGTCGGAGATGGTTGCGCACACACTGACCGATTTTAACAGTCTGATCGGTTATATTTCCGCGGGTATCATTCTGATCCTGCTCGGTGTTGCGGTATTCCTGATCAGCAATACGATTACAGTCGGTATTTCCGTGCGCCGTGAAGAGATCGGTATCATGAAACTGATCGGTGCGACAGATTATTTTGTCCGGGCACCGTTTGTTGTTGAGGGAATTGTGATCGGACTGATCGGAGCGGCGATCCCGCTTGGCATTTTGTATGTTTTATATGAGAAGATCATATTATATATTGGAGATAAGTTTAAATTTATCAGCAATATGATCCAGTTTTTAAGTGTGGACCAGGTATTCCACACATTGGTTCCTGTGGCACTGTTACTTGGTGTTGGTATTGGATTTATTGGAAGCCGGATTACGATCCGCAAACATTTAAAGGTATGATAATTAATAAAAGGCAATGGATACACAGGATAACGGCGGTATTGCTTATTGTGATGACCGGCATGGCTGCCACAGTGCAGATGACGTCAGCAGCAGAAAACAGCAGCGCAAAGAAAAGTGAAAATACATCCACTTCTTTAAAAGAGGCACAGCAGGAAAAAGCGGCTTTGGAAAAAGCTCTGGAAAAGGCAAAACAGACGATAAACGAGCTAAAAGAGTCCAAGGGAGATGTGCAGGCAAAAGTAAATGATCTGAATACGCAGCTCATGAATATTTCGAGCCGGATCACAGCTTTAGAAAACCAGCTTGCACAGAAAAATCAGGAGCTGACAGAGAAGAAGGATCAGATCGAGGACACAAAAGACCAGCTTGAAGATGCAAAAAAGCAGGAAGAGCAGCAGTATGCGGACATGAAAGTGCGCATACAGTTTATGTATGAGAATGCACAGGAGTCTTACTTTGAGGCACTTTTTGATTCGGAAAGTTTTTCGGATTTTTTAAATTCTGCTGAGTATATCATACAGATCCAGGAATATGACCGGAAAAAGCTAAAGGAATATCAGGAGACGGTTGCCTATATTGACGGCGTGGAACAGCAGTTAGAAGAAGACTATGCCACGTTAGAGGAAATGAAAAAAGAAGTGGAGCAGGAGAAAGCCTCTGTGGAGCAGGAAAAGGCTTCAGTTGCAGCGCTTATGAAGCAGCGGGAGACGGAACTTGCCGGAATTGAGGGAAACATTGATTCTGCACAGAGCGACGCGGATTATTATGCTGCGGAGATTCAGGCGCAGGAGGAGATCATTGCCGAGATCAGGCGCATTGAGGCAGAGAAGGCTGCTGCCGGTAAACAGGATAACCATTATACCGGAGGTGTGTTTACCTGGCCGTGTCCGAGCAGTACGCGTGTGACCAGTGATTATGGAACGCGTGTGTCGCCGATGGGAGGCGCTTCTTCCAATCATAAAGGAATTGACATCGGTGCGTCCGGAGGCGCTGCGATCGTGGCTGCGGCGGATGGAACGGTTACGACTGCGGCTTACAGCAGTGCTGCCGGTAACTATGTGATGATCGATCATGGCGGCGGATTGTATACCGTATATATGCATGCATCTGCACTTCTTGTTTCGCCTGGACAGACGGTTTCAGCAGGACAGACGATCGCACAGGTCGGAAGTACCGGTATTTCTACTGGAAATCATTTACACTTTGGTGTATCATTAAACGGAAGCTATGTCAGCCCGTGGAGTTATCTGGGCAGATGATGCGGATGTTTTTGGGACTGCCGCAATGCGCGGTGGTCCTTTTTAAATTGGTTGGATTTGGGTGTCAAAAGGTGGCTTTTAATTTTGGGATTGTCAAATTGTGAACCACCTTTTGACATCCAAATCCTTATAAGAGAGTAGGGTTTGTGTAGTAGGACAGCGAATCTTCACATATGAATGATATGATAAGTAATGTGGAGTGTAGTATAAAAGGCAATATGAAATAAAAATGCGGCTGGTCACACAACAGGTGTGAATGGCAGCGTAAAACGGCAGCATAAAAATCAACATAAAAACAGCGCAGGAATGGAGACAGAATATGGAAAATAAAAATGAGCAGCAGGTTCCGGAGATTATGCCAGAGCAAATCGGAGAACCGAAGAAAAGCAAAAAAGGACAGATGGCAAAAGGTGTGGCCTGCGGTATTGCAGGGACGATTTTTGTTGGCTTTGTCGCACTGAACGTGGTCACTAAAATAACGGGAACGAAAATTTACATAACGAATGCAACCGCTAAGACAGATTCAATACTGGATACAAAAACAGTTCAGAAGATCAATGAACTGAAGGCATACACGGATATGTATTATTATGATAATGTGGATGATACCGAATTAAAAGATGGACTGTATGAAGGGATGATCAGCGGGCTTGGAGATAAATATTCCGTCTATTATAATGAGGAAGATTACAAACAGATGCAGGTGAGCACTACCGGACAGTATTACGGAATTGGTGCAGGCCTCAGACAGGATCCGGATACCATGGTGGTATCCATTTCAAAAATATATGAGGGAACACCTTCCGATGAAGCCGGACTGCTTGCAGATGACGTGATCACTTCGGTCGACGGAACAGATGCGACCAGCATGGAAGTGACAGAGCTGGTAAAACTGATCCGTGGCGAGGAGGGAACATCGGTACATTTGGAGGTATATCGTCCTTCAACCGGGGAAAATCTGTCCTTTGACGTGGAGCGCAAAAATGTGACACTGCCGAGCGTATCTTCCCAGATGCTTGGTGATAACATCGGTTATATTCATATCGATTCTTTTGAAACAGAAACAGCAGACCAGTTTGAAAAAGCTGTGGCAGAATTAGATAGCGAGGGAATGAAAGCGCTTGTTCTGGATGTGCGCTATAACGGCGGCGGACTTGTTACTGCTGTTGTACAGATTTTAGATGATATTCTTCCTGAGGGTACGGTTGTGTATACAGAGGATAAAAATGGTCACCGTGAGACTTATACATCAAGCGGGGATACTTACATGGAGTATCCGCTGGCGGTTCTTATCAATGGGGACAGTGCAAGTGCATCCGAGATTTTAGCCGGAGCAATCAAGGACTATGAATATGGAACACTGATCGGAACGACAACATTCGGAAAAGGAATTGTTCAGACCATCTTCCCGCTTGAGGACGGAGATGCGGTGAAACTTACCACAGCAAAATATTTTACACCGAATGGAAATTATATCCATGGAGTCGGAATTGATCCGGATATTGAACTTGAATATGAATATCTCAATCCGGATGGAACAGAATATGATGTGAAATATGACAACCAGATCCAGAAAGCAGTGGAAGTACTCACGGAGGAATTAAGCGGAAAATGAATAAAACAGTAATGCGGCTGATTCTGGGGATCATGCTGGCAGGCTGGATGATCATCATATTTTGGTTTTCCAATCAGCCGGCGACGGAATCTTCCGAGATCAGCGGTACGATCTCTTACCGTCTGGTCGAAGATACAGATGAAATTTTTAACTGGGGACTGACGACAGACCAGATTGGAAATATTGCAGGAAACATTGAGTATCCCATCCGGAAAGCTGCACATATGACAGAATATGCGATTTTAGGATGGCTTGCATTTGCATTTTCAGGAACATTTGAAATGAGACAGAAAGTGCATTATATCGCGGCACTTGGATTTGCCTTTTGCTATGCATCGACAGATGAGTTTCATCAGCTGTTTATCCCGGGGCGTTCCGGACAGTTTACGGATGTCTGCATTGATACGGCAGGAGCCGCGATCGGTCTTTTACTTCTTGCGATTCTCTTAAAAATAGGGAGAAGGCATTGCGCAAAAAGCGCGCATACTTTACAATAGAAACAAATCTTAAATATCAGAAAGAGGTGATACTGTGGTAGAACTTGATCAATTTAAAGTGACCCTGAACACATACAGGGAACCGCTGCAGGAAGTGAGGGATTCACTTTGACCTGGCTAATAAAGAGCAGCGGATCCAGGAATTAGAAAGGGAAATGGAGGCCCCAAATTTTTGGGATGATCCGGTCGTTTCCCAGAAAAAAATGAAAGAATTAAAGAGCATGAAGGATGATGTCGCAACTTATGCATCCTTAAAGACAGAATTTGAGGATATTGAGACATTGATCGAGATGGGATATGAGGAAAATGATGCTTCCCTGATCCCGGAGATCCAGGAAATGCTCGATGAATTTACGAAGACCTATGAGGGTATCCGTATCAAGACTTTGTTATCCGGGGAATATGATTCGGATGGTGCGATCGTCTCACTGCATGCAGGAGCCGGAGGCACGGAGTCCTGTGACTGGGCGGCAATGCTTTACCGCATGTATACAAGATGGGCATCGGACAAAGGATTTTCTGTGGAGGTTTTAGATTCCCTTGACGGGGAGGAAGCCGGTATTAAATCCATCACATTCCAGATCAATGGAGAAAATGCATACGGTTATATGAAATCCGAAAAGGGTGTACACCGTCTGGTGCGAATTTCACCGTTTAACGCGGCGGGTAAGCGTCAGACTTCGTTTGTATCCTGCGATGTCATGCCGGATATCGAGGAAGATCTTGACGTTGAGATCAATGAGGACGATCTGCGGATCGATACCTACCGTTCAAGTGGTGCCGGTGGACAGCATATCAATAAGACATCTTCCGCAATCCGTATTACGCATATTCCGACCGGAATCGTGGTACAGTGCCAGAATGAGCGTTCCCAGTTCCAGAACAAGGATAAGGCAATGCAGATGTTGAAGGCAAAACTGTATTTGTTAAAGCAGCAGGAAAATGCGGAAAAAGCTGCAGATATCCGTGGAGAGGTAACGGAGATCGGTTGGGGTAACCAGATCCGTTCTTATGTTATGCAGCCATATACGATGGTAAAAGATCACAGAACCGGTGTAGAAACCGGAAATGTAGACAGCGTCATGGATGGAAAGATTGATATTTTTATCAATGGTTACCTGAAATGGCTTTCACTTGGATGCCCGAAGGGACTTGGAGGAGACGATGAGTAAGGGAACGGTCACGCTCCTTGTGATTGTCTTTGTTGTCTGCATATCCTGTGGCGCGGGATATGCGGCATACCGGATCGTGCGGGAAAAACTGCGTAGATTGTCCCGCATGGCGTTTGGCACAGATTCCATCACAGAGGGATTAGAACAACAGGCAAAAGAGCTTGCGGTAACACCGAAATCCGTTTCTGCGATGACACGGATTTTTCTGCCGCAGATCCAGAGAGATTTTCCTGATTTTCATATCGAACAGTTTAAGGATAAAGTGGAAAATGCACTCATGCTGGCATTGCAGGCAATCTCTGCCGCAGATGCCGGCATTTTTGAAAGACAGATAAAAGATGGCGTTTCGGAAGAATTTTTAGCGCAGATCAAAAACAGAATCCGTGAAAATGAGACGGAGGCAGTCACAGAGCACTACGAACAGATACAGATTCATCAGACAGAGATTGCCAATTATGAGAAAAAGCAGGGTACCTGTGTGATTACATTCCAGAGTGCAGTCGGGTATCTGCATTACTGTGAAAAAGCGGGAAAAGTCTTAAGCGGCAGTAAAGAGCTGACGGAACAGACCAGATATAATGTACAGCTTATGTATATTCAGAATGAAAAACTTGCAGGAATGGACAATGCAGTCGGAACTACCTGCCCGAACTGCGGTGCGCCGATCACAAATCTCGGCGCAGCTTACTGTGAGTACTGTGGTTCGGCGGTGACGCTTTTGAACCTGAAAGTATGGACATTACATAGTTTTGATGAGACGGACTACCATCATTCATAACAAATGGTGGAAAACATTGGAGGAAAATCCTCTGCTTCTGCAAAGGCAGTCGCATTTTGCTCCGCAAAACAAGGAGGATTAATTATGGGAATTATCAGGGCAATTACGCAGGCGATCGGCGGAGGTCTTGCCGATCAGTGGTTAGAAGTTTACGAAGCAGATGACATGGGGGACAACACTGTCTTTACGAGCGGTGTGCTGATCCGAAAAGGACAGAACCGGAAGGGAACGCCGGATACGGTCAGCAACGGTTCGATCATTCATGTGTATGACAATCAGTTCATGATGCTCGTAGACGGTGGAAAGATCGTAGATTACACGGCAGAGCCGGGATATTATAAAGTGGATAATTCATCCATGCCATCCATGTTCAACGGTGAATTTGGAGAATCTTTAAAAGAAACATTCAATCGTTTCAAATTCGGCGGACAGACGCCGACGATGTTTTCATCATCTATGTAATGGTCTAAAATTTGACATGTTTTAATTTCTATTATTATCTCATCTCCAGTATTGCTTACTATCTCTATATCTTCTGTACTCATGAAGCGGTGCCAGCCGCTGTTCTCGTTGCCGCTCATGTCCGGGGAAGTAGTGTCGAATACGGACAAGCATGAGGCTGCTTTAAGTCTTGATATTAGAATCCATGGGGGCCGTTCAATCGGTGAGGTTTTGGTTAAATCACTTCGCACCAGGGAACGGCCCCTATGCTTGTAATATCAAGCCACATATTTACTTAGGATGGAGGGATACAAAATGGCCAATATTGATTTGCTGGGAATTACAGTCCTATTGCGTTGGTTGTGTGAACAAGGCAAGCTCACAGATAAAGAGGCGAAACGCATTCTCTCCAGAATTGCTGTCGAAACAGGTGCAGACCTTATTGTTTCTCTCTGAATTGTTGATCTTCTCATAGATATTTCTCTAAAAGTGTGGTAGTGTTTGTGTCACGTAGGAGGTGAAGTAGCATGGCAAAAAATCGGACAACCGAAGGAAGCATGGCATTGCAGGAAAAGCAGTGCCGGGTCATTACCATTGAGGCAACCCAAAGCCCCCAAAATATCAAATTACGGGTGGCAGCCTACGCCCGCGTCTCTACCGACAGCGACGAACAGCTCACCAGCTACGAGGCGCAGGTGGACTACTACACCCATTACATCAAGGAAAGGCCCGACTGGACGTTCGCCGGGATGTACGCCGACGAGGGCATCTCCGGCACCAATACCAAACGCTTCGCTGATCCCGTCGATGCCAGTATTCCGGCTATCATTCCAAGTGTTTGGTTG
>OGWV01000933.1_pt1 | contig 18171 bp, 17 predicted proteins | sample 1576081 | NCBI WGS metagenome assembly OGWV01 (sample SAMEA3541541, study PRJEB24748) | human gut metagenome | biome: human gut; feature: human-associated habitat; material: faeces | place: China | collected 2012 | reverse complement strand
CCGCAGACGGATCTCCTGAATGTGCGGTGCATAGTGGGCGTCCAGCTTGGCCAGCGGTGTGCGCAGTGCGGGCGGCAGGCTTTCCAGAATGCGGTAGTACTCGTCCATCGTTTCTTCACCTCACACTGCCAATGTATGAGGGTGCGGCGCGGGGTAGAACAAAAAAGAGGACATCCCGTGGTGGGATGCCCTGAGGAAAGGTGTGTGCTGTTTTCGGGCGCATATGGAATGCGCCCCTACGGAGAAAGGAGCGGACCACGGCATGTAGGGGCGGATTCCATATCCGCCCGCGCATTATTGCCCGTTATCCTCAATCAGTTTATACAGTCCGGCCTCGTCCAGTACGGGAATGCCAAGCGTCTGCGCCTTTGTCAGCTTGGAACCTGCGGCCTCACCGGCCACAACATAGCTCGTCTTTTTGCTGACCGAGCCAGCCGCCTTGCCGCCGTTCTGGGTGATGAGTGCCTCGGCCTCCTGACGGGAGAGTGTCGGCAGCGTGCCCGTGACGACAAGCGTCATACCGGCCAGCGCGGTGCCCTTCTTCTCGCCGGTCCATTGCATGTTCACGCCGTCGCGCGCAAGGCGGTTCAGCAGGTCGGTTGTGCCGTCCTTTGCAAAAAACTCCAGCACGCTCTGGGCCATGACTTCGCCGAAGCCGTCGATCTCGCACATCTGCTCGGCAGTGGCCTGGCGCAGGGCGTCCATGCTGCCGAAATGCTCACCCAGCAGCGCGGCGGCCTTGTCGCCGATGTTGCGGATGCCAAGGCCGAAAATCAGCTTATCAAGATTGTTGCGCTTCGAGCCCTCGATTGCGTTCAAAAGGTTCTGTGCGCTCTTTTTCTTGAATTTGTCCAGCGTAAGCAGCTGCTCCTCGGTCAGGGTGTACAGGTCAGCTACCGTGGAGACCAGCCCCTTGTCGATGAGCTGTACGGCCACAGCTTCGCCCAGGCCGTCAATGGCCATGGCGTTGCGGGACGCAAAGTGGATGAGGTTGCGCAGGCTCTGCGCCGGGCATTCGGGGTTGACGCAGCGCAGGGCTGTTTCGTCCTGCAAATGCACCACGGGTGCGCCGCAGCTCGGGCAGGTCGTGGGCATGGCAAAGGGCTTGCTGCCCGGCAGACGGGCCGATACGCCGATGACCTCCGGGATGATGTCCCCCGCCTTGCGCACCTTGATGGTGTCCCCGATGCCGACGCCTAAGTTTGCGATAATATCGCCGTTGTGCAGGCTTGCGCGGGAAACGCTGGTGCCCGCAAGGAAGATCGGGTCGAACACAGCCGTCGGGGTCAGCACGCCGGTGCGGCCGACGGTGACCTCGATATTGCGCACGACGCTTTCCTTGACCTCGGGCGGATACTTGAACGCAATGGCCCACCGCGGGAACTTGTTCGTGCTGCCCAGGGTGCGGCGGGCGGCCAGGTCGTTGACCTTGATGACCGCGCCGTCAATGTCAAATTCCAGCGTGCCGCGGGCCTCGCCGATGGCTTCAATTTCTTTAATGGCATCCTCGATATTCTCAAACACGCTGTACCGCGGAGAGACCGGGAAGCCCAGTGATTTGATATAGTCCAGCGTCTCACGGTGGGTCCTGAAGGTGCGGCCCTCGCACTGCTGCAGGTTAAAGACAAAGATGGACAGCCCGCGCTCCGCAGTGATTTTGGAATCCTTCTGACGCAGTGAGCCGGCCGCCGCGTTGCGGGGGTTCTTGAACGGCGTTTTGTCCTCCAGCTCCTGCTGCTCTTTTAATTTAAAAAACGCCGAGTGCGGCATATATACCTCGCCGCGCACCTCGAGAAAGTCCGGCGCGTCAGGCAGCTCGTGCGGAATGTCCTTAATGGTCATGATGTTCTCGGTCACATCCTCGCCGACGACACCGTCGCCGCGGGTCGAGCCGCGCACCAGCTGGCCCATGCGGTACTCAAGGCTGACAGACAGGCCGTCGATTTTGGCCTCGACGACGTACTCGGGCCGGATGCCTGCCTCCCGCACGCGGGTGTCAAACTCCCGCAGCTCGTCAAACGAGAACGCATCCTGCAGGCTCTCCATCTTGACGGCATGGGTCACCTTGCTGAATTTGCTGCTGGCCGTGCCGCCCACATGCTGCGTGGGTGAGCTGGCCGTGACCAGCTCGGGGTATTCGGCTTCGATCTGCTTGAGCTCACGGTTCAAAGCGTCGTACTCGAAATCCTCCAGCTCGGGGGCGTCCTGGTCGTAGTATAAGCGGTTGTTTTTTTCTATGATGACGCGCAGCTCTTCGGCGCGTTTGCGGGCCTGCTCTAATTCCATATTGCTACACTCCGTTTGTTGGTATCAGCTTAGTATACCACATCTGCGGGGGCAAATTCAATCCAAATCGGAGGCATAGGCGTTCGGAATATCGCCGCAGACGAGCAGGCTTGCCAGCGGATAGTCCGCCGCAACGGTCAGTGTGGCCGTGCTGCCGTCCAAAATCATGTTGACGGTGACGGACAGCTGCAAAACCGCGCTGTACCGTGTGGTGTTGATGGAAAGCGACTGTGTTGTCTCGCGTATCTCCCCCTGCACATACCCCTTGGGCCGGATCGACAGCAGCCAGCCGGGGCCAAGGCCGCTCAGCAGTGAATTGTTCGTCAGACTGCCGAACGGGACGGCGTAGCAGATCTCCGGCAGAGCGTCCATCTCGGTCTGCACGGCGCTGACAAATTGGGTCTGCGCGGCCCCGGCGGCTGCGGCGTCCAGGCTGACAAGCCCGGAGCCCTGCGTAAAAAGCGCGTCGCACAGCGCCGGGGAGCGCGTCAGCTCCGCAGCAACGGCGCGGTTCATGGCCTGCACGGCGGCAGAGCGGGCCTCGTATTCGGCCAGTTCGTGCAGCGTCGGCTTGACGACAGTGTTGACGTAGCGGTTCAGGAACAGCACCCCCGCAGTCAGTACAAGAACGGCCAACAGGCAGAAACCGCGCCGCCGGGCTTGCCGCCTGTCTTTAGCACTGCACCGCCGCATAGTACCACCCCTGCGTATCCTATGCAAAAACGCCCCGGAGCGTTCAGGCTCCGGGGCGTCGGGCGGCTTGGTCAGTGATTATTTGAAGTAGCGGTCCAGCAGGCCCTGCATACCGCGGCCATGGCGGGCCTCGTCCTTCGCCATCTCATGGACGGTGTCGTGGATGGCGTCGAGGTTCAGCTCCTTGGCCTTCTTGGCCAGATCCATCTTGCCGGCGCAGGCACCGCACTCGGCGTCAACGCGCATCTGCAGGTTCTTCTTGGTGCTGTCGGTCAGGACCTCGCCCAGCAGCTCGGCAAACTTGGAGGCATGCTCGGCCTCCTCAAATGCGTAGCGCTTCCAGGCCTCGGCGATCTCGGGATAGCCCTCGCGGTCAGCGACACGGCTCATGGCCAGATACATGCCGACCTCGCTGCACTCGCCGTTGAAGTTCTCGCGCAGACCCTGCTTGATCTCCTCGGGAACGTCCTTGGCGATGCCGACGACATGCTCGGTGACGTAGGTGTTGTCCTTCTTCTCAATGAACTTGGATGCCGGGGCCTTGCAGACCGGGCAGAACTCGGGGATGGAACCCTCTGCGATATAACCACAAACGGTGCAAACATACTTAGTCATAAGAATTGCCTCCTGTTATTTTGTAATTGCTCCTAGGACACATTCCTGTGTCGATGGCTTTATTATACGGCATGTACGCATAAATGTCAATAGGCAAAATAAAAATTTTAAGAAAGATTCTTATTTTTGAAACGGACTCCCCCGGCGCTGCTGCCCGGCCTGCTTCGGCAGTGCAGCAAACAGCGCCCGGGATAAAATACAGCTGATGCCGCCCACGATCAGCCCTGCCGCCAGCAGCACCGGCGCGTAGCCCAGTGCCATCGCACTGGAAAGCAGCACGGCGGCCCCGGCCAGCTGCCCCAGGTTGTGGGCCAGCGCCGAACCGGCACAGAAAATATACCCGCTGACCGGCAGCTGCAGCAGCACAAGCATGACGGCCAGAGACAGCGCCCCGCCGCACAGCGACAGAAACCCGGCGGTGGCCCCGCGGGTCAGAAAGGCGAACAGCGCCTTTAACACAACCAGCAGCAGCGCCGTGCGGGTGCGCAGAAACAGCACCGCATACATGACGACGATGTTGGACAGTCCTAATTTAATAGCCGGCATCAGCCCCAGCAGCGGCGACACGAGCGATTCCAGATAGGACAGCGCGATGGCTAAGGCAAACAGCATCCCGGTCCAGGCTGTCTCCCTGGCTTTTTGACTGCGCACAGGCATACCCCCGCAAATCACAATTTTCTTTGACTATACCCTGCCCCGGAGGAATTGTCAAGGCATAAAAAATTTACATATTTTTGTGCCGGTATCGCGGCAGGTTTTGCCAGAAACGCCTTGAAAAAAACAGGAAAATAGTGTATCCTTATAAAAGTATAGGGCAAGCTATGCCCATACGTGAGGAAAATAACCACAGTGTTATAATAAAAGGAGAACCTGACCTATGAAAAAACTGATCCCCGTTATTCTGTGCTGCGCCATGCTGCTGGCCGCCTGCGGCTCCTCCGCAGACTCTGCCCCTGCCGCAAGCGAGAGCACTTCCGCTGCCGCATCTTCCGAGGCAGCCTCCTCCGCGGAAAGCATCATCGGCGGCGCGGACGGCGAGACTGACATCGTCGTGAGCGACGAAGCCAACACCGCAAACCTTGATGCCGCTGTTGCCGCCATCGAGGCTGTGAACCCCATCGCCAACCCCCGTGCGCTGGATGACTTTTCCGTGGAGAATGAGCTGATGCTGACGATGGACAACCTCGTCGGCTACAAGGGTGATGTCACGAACGACCAGGCGGACTGCGGTCTCGTCTTTGTTGCCCAGGCCAAGGACGGCAAGGTCGATGCCGTCAAGGCAGAGCTGGAAGCCTACAAGGAGAGCCTGTCCGCCAATGACCTGTACGCCGAGTTTGCCGACAAGGTCGCACTGGCCAAGGATGCCCGCATTGTGACCAACGGCAATTATGTTGCCATCGTCATTGCCGGTATCGCCAACCCCGACTACGCCCCCATCGATACCGCGCTGGAGACTGCGCTGAACTTCTGATTGATCCCTGTACCCTGCAGGCCGCTGCCGTTCGGCAACGGCCTTTTTTGCTAACGATGAAATTCACCGAAAGAAAGGGAGTCCGCCATGGTTTTTAACAGTGTGGTGTTCCTGTTCTGCTTCCTGCCGCTTTCCCTGCTGCTGTATTATCTGGTGCCGGGCCGCGCCAAAAATGCAATGCTGCTGGCAGAAAGCCTCATCTTCTACTGCTGGACAGGTGCTGCGTTCCTGCCGCTGATCGCCGTGCTGATCGTCTTTAACTACCTGTGGGCGCTGCTGACAGCGCGGGCGAAGGTCAAACTGCACGGTCTGCTGCCGCTGGCAGCGGTGCTCGTCAATTTGGGCGTGCTGGTGTACTTCAAGTATGCCAACTTCCTGATCGACACGGTCAACCAGGTCGCGCATCTGGGGCTGGCGGCGCTGAACATCGGCACGGTGCTGCCGCTGGGCATCAGCTACTACATTTTCAAGATCATCAGCTATGAGGTCGACGTCTGCACCGGCAAGATCGCGCCGGAGAAAAACTTCATCACGTTTGCAGTGTATGTGCTTTTCTTCCCGCAGCTGATCGTCGGGCCTATCGTCAAATACCGCGAGATGGCCGACCAGCTGCACGACGGTGCGAACCGCTGCACGCCGGCAAGGGCCGAGCACGGCGCAGAGCTGTTTGTGTTCGGCCTTGCGAAGAAGGTCATTCTGGCGGACTCCATCGGCGCACTCTGGACCGACATCATCGGCGCGGGCGGCGTTGGGCTGACGAATGTCTCGACCCCGCTGGCGTGGCTGGGCATCATCGCCTACAGTTTACAGCTCTACTTTGATTTTGCGGGCTACAGCGAGATGAGCAACGGCCTGGCCGCACTGCTCGGCTTTGACTGTCCGGCCAACTTCAACCTGCCGTATATCTCGGGCAGCATCACCGAGTTCTGGCGGCGCTGGCATATTACGCTGTCGGGCTGGTTCCGGGATTACATCTACATTCCCCTGGGCGGCAACCGCAAGGGCCAGGTGCGCCAGCTGCTCAATATGTTCCTTGTCTGGGCTGCTACCGGCATCTGGCACGGGGCCAGCTGGAACTTTATTGCCTGGGGCCTTTACTACTTTGTGCTGCTCACGATTGAAAAAAACTTCCTGCTGAAATATCTCAAAAAGGGCAAGGTCTGGCCGCATATCTATACGCTGTTCTTTGTGGTGCTGGGCTGGGGCATCTTTACGGCCAACCAGCCCGGCGCACCGCTGGGTCTGCTGCTGCAAAAGCTGTTTGTGCCCCAGGGCGGCATTTCGCCCGTGTACTACCTGCGCAATTACGGTGTGCTGCTGGTGCTGGGCTGTGTCTGCTCGTCCGCGCTGCCGCACTGGCTGTGGGAGAAAATCAGCAAAAATACTGTGGCAAAGCTCCTTATGTTTGCCCTGCTGACCGCGCTGTGCGTCTGCTACGTAGTGGCCGCCACGAACGCTACCGCACTGTACGCGAATTTCTGAGAGGAGGAACGGACAAATGTCAAAGGTTGTGTACCGTAAAAACGGCGGCAGGCGCCGTGCGGGGTATCCGCTGCTGGTGCTCTGCGCTGTGCTGCTGTTCGGGTTCTCCCTCGTCAATATTGTGTGGCCCAAGCGCACGCAGCTCGAGCTGGAAAACCGCAAGGCCGCACAGCTCCCGGCGTTCAGCGTGAGCGCACTGCTGGACGGCAGCTGGCAGAGCGGCTTTGCCCGCTGGATGCAGGATCAGTTTTCCCTGCGTGACGCAGCGGTCAACACCCAGCGCGCGGCGGACGAGGTGCTGTTCCGGAAGGCGGAGGAGGGCGGCATTCTGCTGGGTAAGGACCGCTGGATGTTCACAAAGCTGTTCACGGTGGACGACGCCACCCGGAAGCAGCTTGCCAAGAACGTACAGGCCGTCAGCGAGTTTGCCGCGAACCACCCGGGCAAGGTCACCTTCCTGCTGGCCCCGTCGGCCAGCGTCATCTACCCGGAGAAGCTGCCCGCAGGCGCACCGATGGTGGATGAAAACGCGATGCTCGATGATATTTTTGCCAAAGTCGGCCAGAGCGCCGATGTCATCGACCTGCGCGGGACGTTCACAGACCTGAAGGACGAATACCTGTATTTCAAGACCGACCACCACTGGACGCCCAACGGCGCGTACCGTGCCTATGAGCAGTTCTGCAGCCTCAAGGGCCTGACGACGTTTGACCGCGCCGCGCATGAGCCAATCACGGTGACGGATTTCCAGGGCACCCACTACTCGGCCACGCGGCTGTGGAACGTCGAAAACGATGAAATCACCTACTACCCGCTCGACAGCCTGATGACGATTTACAAAATCACGGGCGAGGCCGCCTACGAGCCGGAAACGACGGAAAACATCGTGAATATGCAGAAGTTTAACACCCGCGATAAGTACGCCGCCTTTTTGGACGGCAACAACGGTTATTCAACGATCGAGGGCCGTGGCACAGGCAGTATTCTGGTGGTCAAGGACAGCTACGCGAACAGCTTTGTGCCCTACCTGACCGAGAATTACGCGAAAATCGGTGTGGTGGATTTCCGCAACTTCAAGTACGGCTTGGATTCCACAATTGAAAAAGAGGGCTATGACGAGGTGCTGGTGCTCTACAACTTCCAGACCTTTATCGCAGACACGAATCTGATCTATATTTCCCGTCCGTCAACGCTCTCCTGACAGAAATAAGCGATGCCCGGTCAGAAATGGCCGGGCATTTTCTGTGCCTATTCAAATAGGATTTCCAGCCGCGGCACGGGCAGAGCACTGCCGGGCCCGCACAGATTGACGTGCCAGAATTGCAGATGGAAAAAATCAGCGGCATCGTCTGCGGTCAGGGCCGAGAACGCCTGCTGCAATTCGGTGCAGAGCAGTGCCTGCCAATCCTCGTTGTACGCCCCCAGCGGCTGAAAATCTGTATCCCTCAGATGGAGCTGCACGGTGGTATCCTCCGCTGTGACGTTGACCCGGGTGTCACAGACGGCCTGCCCACCCGCAAAGGCCGTAAAGAAGCGGCCCGTCTGCCCGCAGAGCGCCGCGGCCAGCTGAGCCTGCAAACCGGAGACGTACACGGAAGCTCCGTCTGCTGCCAGCAGCGCAAAGTCATACCCGCTGTCAGCGCGGTAGGCTGGCACTGCACAGCCGTCCGCCTGGGTAAAAAGCTGCTGTAAGCCGCAGTGCAGGTCGTATTCCCTTTCCACGGCCTTCATGTCCTCATACAGGGAGGCAGCGTCCGCGGCCCAGCTGTGGTCGGCGGTGTCCAGCACAAAAACCGAAAGCTCCGGCGCGGGCTGGGCCTTGTCGTAGAGCAACGTGCCAAGTGTCTGAGCGTCGGCCCAATCACAGCCCGGCGGCAGTGCGGCCAGGTCGAGCAGCCCGTAGTAGAGCCGGCCCGGCAGAGCGTCTTCGGCTAGGTGGAGCGCCTGCGCGGCGGTGTCCCCGCGGGCAGACACGGTTTTGTACTGCACGCCGTCACTCTCTGCGTTCTGATCGGCCAGCAGCAGACAGGCGGAGTATGCCCCCTGCTGCCGCGCAAAAAACACAGCGCGGACGATCTCCCGCTCGGAGAGCGCCTGCCCGCAGCCACAGAGCAGCAGCGCGGCGCAAACGGTCAGCAGCGCCTTAGCCTTCGGTACAGACATGCGGCGGCACCTCCTATCCCGGTCAAGCCCACAAAACTCCAGGTCAGCACATTGCGCAGTGAGAGGGCCGCATCTAAATCGAGCTTGCGCAGCACCGCGCACAAAAGCCAGACGCCGCCCGGATACAGAGGAAACCGATCCAACCCGGCGGCGCTGTCCTCGGCCTTGTTCTGCCCGCCTAGCAGCCGCACCAGCGCATAAAGGTAGAGAGCCAGCTTGACCGTGACGGCCATGACCCACAGAATAAATTGCAGCCACTCGAGCCGGTTGAAGATCGACAGTGCTCCGCATCGCGCGGCGGCGTGCACCGGGTCGATGCGTAGCGGCATGGCCGCGCCGTAGAACAATTCCAGAATCAGGTGCATCCCTACGTCAAACGCCAGTGCCAACGCGGCCAGCCGCAGCAGCGTATGGCGGCCACGCTTGTCCTGCTCGGGCCAGAGCGCGGGCAGCAGGTATTCCGGGTAGAGCGTCAGCTGGTCTCTGACGGCGGCGAGAAAATCGCCCTGTGTCAGTGTGGCAGTTTGCAGATTGACGATGCACAGCCGCGGAAGCACCGATGCCAGCATGGCGACGGTTGCCAGTACAAGCAGACAGAGCACGGCATAGGCCGTCTGGGACAGCGCCGAAACCCGCCGCAGATAGACAACAGGCAGCACAACGAGCAGACAGACCGAGGTCAGCGTGACCGCGCCGGGATAGAGCCGGTCCGCCAGCTGCCAGAGCCGCAGCAGCTCCAGTACCGATGTGTAGACGAGCAGCGCGCCGAACAGCAGCTTGTACACGGGGTCGGCGGCCAGCCGCCAGCTGCGGGCAAACAGCCAGCCGACGCCCGCCAGCAGCGGCGCACAGACCACCGCACTGAAAAGCCCGGCGCGCGGCCAGTAGGCGGTCTGGCTGCGCAGCAGCACATTGACGAGCAGACTGACGAGCAGTGCGGCGAAAAGACTGGGGCATTCACGCTTCATGGCGGCTGATCACCTCCCCGGATTTGGCAAGGCGGCTCCAGATGCTGCGCACAAAGCCGTCCCTCACGCTGGCCCGGCCCGGCGGCATGAGCGGGTAGAGATAGTCGTACCCGAACGGCTCACTGCCGCAGGCCATCGCCAGAATCGTCAGTGCGGCGCAGGCCAGCCCCGGCACGCCGAAGCACCCGGCCAGCACGATGACGGCAAAGCGGAACAGGATCGACTGCTCATACAGCGACGGCACAGCCAGCGTGGCAATCGTCGCCGCAGCGGCCATCGTTAAAACCGGCACGCTGACGATGCCCGCGCTGACGGCGGTCTCGCCGATGATGAGCGCACCGACCAAGCTGACCGTGTGGCTGATAGACTGCGGCGCACGCAGCCCGGCCTCGCGGACGATTTCTAAAAGCAGCGTCACGCAGAGCATTTCCAGCATTGGCGGCAGCGGCGTGGATGCCTCGCCCTGTGCCAGCTTGGTCAAAAGCCGGATAGGGATGATCTCCGGCGCAAAGGCCACGGCCATGACGTAGAGCCCCGGCCCGAACACAGCCAGCAGGAAGGCGAGATATTTTAAAATACGGATAAGTCCGGCGAACACTGCGCCCGAAGCGTAGTCGTCGAGGCACTCGAAGTGCTCGGCAAAAAAGCTGGGCACAATGAGCGCATACGGACAGCCCGCTACAAGAACGACGGCCTTGCCCTCACACAGGCGGGCACAGGCCGTGGCGGGGCGTTCAGTGTAGGCAGCTGCCGGGAAAAGATTCAGCTTGTCCTGCTTGAGGAACGACGCAAAGTAGGCACTGTCCAGCAGAACGGGAATCTCCACCCGTTTCAGCCGCTCCCGCAGAGCGTCGATGGTTTCCTTTGGGGCCAGGGTACTGTCGTAGCACAGGCAGTATTCGGTCTTGGCACGGGTCCTGGCGGTGGAGATTTCTGCCACAAGCGTTCCGGTGCGGAACTGCCGCCGCAGCAGCGAAATGTTATTGCGCAGCAGCTCGGTGAATGCCTCCTGCGGGCCGCGCAGGTTGCCCTCGCTCATCGGCGTCGAGATCGAGCGCTGGGGCATCTCCTGCGTCGAAAACGCGACGCCGCGCCGCACGCCGTCGATGAGCAAAACGGACAGTCCGTTGGAGAGCAGCTCCACCAGCGCGGTGCGATCCTCCACCGCGTCAGGCTCGGCGGGGACGCGGCTCTGGGTCAGCAGATAGTCGCACAGCCCCTCCCCGCCGCCCAACATGGCGGGGTCGCGGTCCAGCATGTCCAACGCCATGCGGCAGAGCTTTTCCGGCGAGGACAGCCCTGTGAACATGACGATAGCGCACGGGATACCGGCAAGCATCAGGCGCTTGGTATAAAAATCGTCGGAACGGCCAAACATTTCCTCCAGAAGCGCAAGGTTGGCATCCAGCGAGCGGTACAGCGGTTTCTGCGTCATGGTTCTCCCCCTCTCACGCAGGATAGTGTGGCCGCCTTTGCGGGAATTTATGAGGAGGTGCCGGGATGATTTCTTCGGTTGTGCGCACGGTGCTGGTGTATCTGGCTGTGGTGGTGGCCATGCGGCTGATGGGCAAGCGCCAGCTGGGAGAGCTGCAGCCCGCCGAGCTGGTGACGACGCTGCTGATCTCCAACGTCGCATCCATCTGCATCGACGAGCCGGATCTACCGCTCTCGGCCAGCCTGGTGCCGATTTTCTTAATCACGGCTCTTGAAATTTTGAACTCCACGCTGGTTTGGTTTTGCCCGAAATATGCCCAGCTGCTTTTGGGAAAGCCGGTGACGATCATCCGCAACGGGGAAATTTTGCAGGACGAGCTGGCACAGCTGCGCATCACGGCATCCGACCTGGCCGAGGCCCTGCGTGGAAAGGACATCTTTTCCCCCAAGGATGTTTACTGGGGCGTGATCGAGCCGAACGGCAGCATCACAGCGGCCCCAATGCCGCAGGACGGCGGCGAGCCGCCTATGCTGCCGCTACTCATCGATAAGGCAGTTTACAAGGAAAATCTTGCGTTCTTCGGCATGGATACGGCAGCGCTGGATGCACTGCTGCGCCGTGAGCAGACGACCCGCGAGGCGGTTCTGCTGCTGCTCTACAACGGCAAAAAATCCATTCTGATACAGAAAAAGGCCGCCCCGAAAGGGGCGGCCTGAAAAGGTGTGCGTATGAAGCGAAATTGGTATGCCGCAATCATTCTGCTGGCTCTGTGCGTGCTGCTGTTCCGGGCGGGGCAGTATGTGGACCGCACCACAGCCGGAATGCAGCGGCAGCTTGAAGCAGCCTACGCTCTGGCGGAGCAGGGCGACTACCCTGCCGCACGCCGCGCGTACAGCCGTGCGGCCAACCGGGCACTGCGCAGCACGCAGGTCCTGGGCCTGCTTGTGCGCCGCAATATTCTGGATCAGCTCAACCAGACGCTGGCCGTGCTGCCGCCCTGTGCCGAGGCCGACAGCCTGGCAGACCTCGAGATGGAGACGCAGCGCGCCTGCACCCAGATCGAACAGGTGCGGCAATCATTTTTCAGCGGATTTTGAGCGGCTGTCCAGCATATCCTTCAGTTCTTCCATAAAGGTGTTGACATCGCTGAACTGACGGTAGACGGAGGCAAAGCGCACGTAGGCGACATCGTCCATCTGCTTGAGCTCTTGCATGGCCAGATCGCCGATATGGATGGAGGAAACCTCGCGGTCATAGGAGTTGAGCAGCTGCTGCTCAATGCGGTCCACGGCGGCATCCAACTGGGTGTAGCTGACGGGGCGCTTCTCGCAGGCGCGCAGCATGCCGTTCAGCAGCTTCTGGCGGTCAAAGACCTCGCGGGAGCGATCCTTCTTCACGACCATCAGCGGGACCGTCTCAACGATCTCGTAGGTGGTAAAGCGCTTTTTGCAGTTCAGGCACTCGCGGCGGCGGCGGATCTTTTCACCGTCCTCCGTCGGGCGGGAGTCGATGACCTTGGAGTCAACTTCACCGCAATAGGGGCATTTCATATCGGGTTCCCTCCTTTTCTACAAGCTCAGGCCTTCTTGGCAGCCTTCTTCTTGTTCTTCCAGTCGACCCACAGCGGCGTGGCAATGCAGATCGTGCTGTAGACGCCGCTGACCATGCCGAACAGCAGCGGGAACGCGAAGGAGTAGATGCTGTCCAGACGGTAGATGACCGAGACCACGCAGACAACGCCCAGGGCGAGGCAGGTCGTGATGGAGGTCATCAGAGAACGGGCAAAGCTCTGGTTGACGGACAGGTTGACCAGCTCGGCCAGGCTCATCTGCTTCTTGCCGTACAGGGCGCTGTTCTCGCGGATACGGTCATAGATAACGACGGTATCGTTGATGGAGTAGCCCAGGATGGTCAGCAGGGCAGCAATAAAGTTGCCGTTCAGGGGAATGCGCAGGAGGACAAAGACGCCGAAGACGACGAACATGTCGTGCAGCAAAGCCACAATGGCGGTAGAACCGGCCTTGAGGCCGCCGATCTTGCGGAAGCGGTAGGCCACGTAGAGCAGGATCAGCACGCAGGCCGCAACCAGCGCGACGACGCTCTTGAGCAGGAACTCCTTACCGATGGTGGCATCGACGTTGCTGACCTCGTTCTGGACGAAGTTGTTGTCGGGGTACTGCTCATTCAGGGCAGCCAGCAGGTTGTCGAGCTGCTCGGTGGTCAGCGTGTCACTGCCGGGCAGGGTAACAGTCAGGGTCTGGTTGCCGGAAATATCAGAGCCGGTCTGCAGGGTCAGATTGGACTTGCCCAGCTCGGTGCCGATGGTAGACTTCAGGTCGTTCAGGTCAGCGTCGCCCTCATAGGCCAGCGTGATCATGGAACCGCCCTTGAACTCGACATCCATCTTGACGCCGAAGATGCCGCAGAATACAAGCACGACAGCGATCAGCGCACAGGAGAAGGTGTAGAACTTCTTGCGGTTGCCGATGAAGTTGATGGACGGGGTCTTGAAGTCGGCACCGCCCTCCTTCTTGCCGCCGAACAGCCATGCCTTGCGCAGAGGCTTGAAGTGGACAGCGCCGCGAATCATAACGCGGGTCGCCCAGACGCCAAAGACAAAGTTCAGCAGAACGCTGGTCAGCAGGGTGAAGCCAAAGGAATAGATCGTACCGGCAGTGGAAGGTCCGAACCAGTAGAAGATCGGATTAAAGACCTTGGCCCAGAAACCGTCCGTCGGGCCAAAGGCGCCCATCAGGATGGCGGCGACGATGACGATGGTCACGTTGCCGTCGATGATGGGGGTCAGGCCCATCTTGAAGCCGCTTTTGACAGCGCCCTCGAGGGTCTTGTTCTTGGACAGCTCCTCCTTGATGCGCTCGGCGGTGATAACGTTGGCGTCAACACCCATGCCGATGCCGAGGATAATACCGGCAATGCCGGGCAGCGTCAGCGTGGAGCCGGGGAAAACCGTGAAATAGCCGGACACAACAGCCAGCGTGGCGGCGGCCTGGCCCATCAGGGAGATGACCGCGATGGTGCCGGGCAGACGGTAGCGCACGATCATCAGGATCGCGACCAGAATGAAGGCAATGATACCGGCCTGCACCATGACGTCCAGGCTCTTGGCACCCAGAGACGGGCTGATGGTGGAGTAGCTCTCAGCGGACAGGGCAAACGGCAGAGAGCCGGAGTTGATCTGGTTCGCCAGCGTGGAGGCGCTGTCCTGATCGAAGTTGCCCTTGATGATGGCCTCACCGCCGGTGATGGCCTCGTTGACCGTGGCGGTGGAGATGTTATTATCATCCAGCCAGATGGAGATCGTGCCGTTGCTGGCCGCCAGCTCGGTGGTGGCCGTGGCAAAGGCAGATGCGCCCGCAGAGTTGAACTTCAGCTGGACGACCCAGCCTTCGGTCTCGTTGTAGGCAGCGCTTGCGGAAGCCACGTCGTCACCGCTCAGGATCTCCTCACCCGTGGCGGACGAGCCCTTGCGGAACACCATCTTGGCGGTGGTGCCGATCTCGTCGATTGCGGTCTGCGGGTTGAAGTCCGCCTCGTCATTCTTCCACGGGAAACGCACGATGATACGATTCTTGTTGTTGTCAACGTAGCTCTCGTAGTCGGTGATGCCGAGGCCGACAAGGCGGTCCTCGATAACCGTTTTGGCTGCGGTCATCTGAGCATCGGTGGCCTCCACATCGTCGGCAGGCATGAACGTAACGTCCACGCCGCCGCGGATGTCGATGCCGAAGCGGATGTCAGATGCGCCCTTGACGTAGACATTCTTGGTGTCGCCGTAGGTATAGCTCACACCAAAGATGGCCGTCAGGGAGAACAGCACGATCAAAATTGCCACGACGAACAACGGCCATGACTTCCCTTTTCTGTTCATAGAAACCTCCAAAAAACTTGCCCGCACCGGCGGGCGGGATTATATTTTACTGCTGGTCGGCCAGCAGCTTTTCAACAACTGCCAGGCGCACACAGACGCAGAGCAGTGCAGAAGCGGTTTCGACCTCGGTCAGGCTCGGGTAGGTCGGCGCGATACGCAGATGCGAGTCATCGGGATCCTTGTGGTAGGGGTAGGCAGAGCCGGCACCCGTCAGGGTCAGGCCGCAGTCCTTGCACAGCTGGGCTACGCGCTTGGCGCAGCCGGGCATGACGTACAGGCTGATGAAGTAACCGCCCTTCGGGTTCGTCCAGTGGGCGATGTTGCCGCAGGGGGTCAGCTCCTCGGCAAAGGTGGTCTTGACGGCGTCAAAGCAGGGCACCAGGCGGCGGCGATGCTTGGCCATGTGGGCCAGGACACCGGCCTTATTCTTGAGAAAACGGACATGGCGCAGCTGGTTCATCTTGTCGTAGCTGATGATCATCGTCGAGAAGCGCTTGCACATGTACTTCATCGAGTTCTCGCTGCAGGCGATGGCGGAGATGCCCGCGCCCGGGAAGGTGATCTTGCTCGTGGAGGTGAACATAAAGACACGGTCCTCATTGCCGTACTTCTTGGCCTCGTTCAGCAAAACCGGCGTCTCGATGATCTCATCGGTCAGGTGGTGGACGATGTACGCCTCATCCCAGAAGATCTTGAAATCGGGGGCGGCGGTCTTGAGCGCGGCAAAGCGGCGGATCGTCTCGTCGCTGTAGGTGTAGCCGTCGGGGTTGGAGTACTGCGGCACGCACCAGATTCCCTTGATGGTGTCATCCTCGGCGACGAGCTTTTCAATCATGTCCATGTCGGGGCCGTCGGGGCTCATGGGCACGGAGATCAGCTCAAAGCCCATCTCCTCGGTGATGGCAAAGTGGCGGTCATAGCCGGGCACGGGGCAGAGGAACTTGCGGTGCTCGACCTGGCCCCAGGGCTTCGGGGAATCCTGGAAACCGAACATCATGCCGATGGCGACCAGGTTGTACATCAGCTGCAGGCTGGAGTTGCCGCCCACGAAAACCTCGCCGGGCTGCACGCCGAACACATCGGCAAACAGTGCGCGGGCTTCGGGCAGACCCTCCAGCTCACCGTAGTTGCGGGTGTCAAAGCCGTTGTCGGTGATGTAGTTGTCCATCTTGAGCAGGTCCATGGCCAGATCCATCTGGTGAGGGCCGGGCTTGCCGCGGGCCATGTTCAGCTTCAGGTTCATGCCCTGAAACTTCTTGTACTGGGCCTCCAGCGCGGTCTTTTCAGCGGTGAGTTCGTCGTGATCCATTGCAAAGTAATCAGCCATAAGTACGATCCCCCTAAATAAAATATATACGTTTCCCTTCATAACCCTGCGCGTGCCATCCTCTATCTTGGCACAACCACAGGCGTACACTACATTATATACGATTTATCTGAAATAAACAAGCACTTTTTGCCAGATAGTGCGCTTTTTTATGCAGAAAAATACAAAAAAGCACATCTGCACCAAAAAACAGATGTGCTTTTGCAAAAAACAAAGAAAAAACGACTGGACCGTAAGCCGGGTTCTGTATCAAACGACGATCTATCTTGTCCTTGCGTCGCCGCAAGGCTCACGCCATCACCGGGACGCGCGAGACTCCGCATAATGTCCCATACGGATGTTGCTTCGAGCAGGGTTTACATAGCCGCAAAGTCGCCAGTGCGCTGGTGAGCTCTTACCTCGCCTTTCCATCCTTACCGCTTTCGCGGCGGTTTCTTTCTGTTGCACTATCCCTGGGGTCACCCCCGGCTGCCGTTAGCAGTTACTCTGTCTCTGTGAAGCCCGGACTTTCCTCAGGCAGCCCTTGCGGGCTGTCCCGCCGCCGTATGTTCCACTCGTTTTCTAAAAGAGTATAGCATACTTCCGCCCTGTTGGCAAGGCATTTTATAAAAGCAGCCGCAAAATCAGCAGGGCCGTCACGCCGGGCAATCCTAAAACGCCCGCGCAGAACGCCGTAAAGCGATTCAGCGGCAGCGCAATGCCGGTCACCGGCTCCAACAGGCCCAGCAGGGCCAGCGCGCCCAGACCGCAGACGGCTCCCGCCAGCAGACTGCGCATTCCGTGCCGCTGGCGGGCGGCACAGCGCAGTACGGCGATGGCGCACACAGCTGCGAGCAGACAGGGCCAATATTCGGTCATGGATCCTCCCCTTCCGCCCGCAGTGTGCGAAGCAGCGCCCGGCAGCGGCACATCAGCGCGGCGTGCTGGTAGGTCAGCTGGTCAATATAAAATGGGTCCTGCGCCTCCGTGAAGGCGCGCTCGTTCGAGCGCAGTGCCTGCAAGGTCGTTTCCAGCTCGGCCCTGGCAGCGCGGCGCTCACGCTCCTGCCTGGAAATGCGTCTGAACATAACTCCTCCGTCACAGCAGAATGCAGATCAGCCCGTCGCAGCCCTCGTTGATGATGCGCTCAAGCGTCTGCTGCAGGCATTCCTATAAACAATACGTAATGATATCCGGTCTGGTTATTGATGCGCTGAAAGCCAATGAGGACTATCGCCTCTTTTATTACGCAAATCCTTCCGAAGGAAAATTAAATTCCGGTAGCCAGGAAAATGACTGGGATGCTTACATAGGAATCGACCCGTCGAATCCGATAGACGAATTAAAACTAATAGCCGATCAAACGAAAGAATTCTGCCAGTTCAACAACAGATATACTTCTTACGAGTCCGGAGAACCTTATATCCGTATAGGCTATGCCGAACAGAATTTTATTCTTGCCGAAGCGGCATTACGCACATGGATCACCGGAGATGCAGCCGAATATTATAAAAAAGGAATTGAAGCAAGCATGAAATTCGTTGCTGACAATACGCCGGATGCACAGAAGTATCATCACGGACGCAAAATGACTAGTGACATCATTGCCCAAACATTAGCAAAACCCGGTATCCAGCTAAATGGAAATTTCGAGGAGGATCTCAAAAAGATCATAACTCAGAAATATCTGGCCAATTTCATGCAGTCACCCTATCAAGCCTATTATGACTACAGAAGAACCGGTTATCCGGAATTCCCGATCAATCCGCTGACTAACCAGAATCCTAACGAACCTACCAAAATGCCGGCCAAGGCCGTGCGCCAAACGCTGCGCGTTCCGCACGAACCAAAATAAAGCCCCGT